>Ga0114938_1000681_pt1 | contig 24819 bp, 25 predicted proteins | sample AshMeaBigSpring_FD_88675 | JGI IMG/M metagenome (GOLD analysis project Ga0114938, IMG submission 88675) | Groundwater microbial communities from Big Spring, Nevada to study Microbial Dark Matter (Phase II) - Ash Meadows Big Spring | ecosystem: Environmental > Aquatic > Deep subsurface >... | reverse complement strand
TGGATGAACGCGCGCAGCTTCGCCAGCTCGTGCGGACGATAGCGCTCTTGCACCAGACGCAGCACAAAACGACTGCCGGCTAACAGCCCCAGACTAAGCAGCCCTTCCAGGAACCAAACCGACCGCGACGGCATATAGGGCAGTCCCAACGCCGGCGCCACCCCAAAGTTGATCGCAAAGATCAACACCGAGCTGACCACGCCAGCCAGCACGATCATGCGCATCTCGACGATGCTGGCATAGCGCCACATCCGGTTGTAGAGCCGAAACCCATAATACACTGGCATACGCACCAACGGCGCCAGCACGAAGTAACTCCAGTTCTGCTCAATGTACGGCCAGACGCCAATCAGCGCCTCGTAGCGCACCACAAAGGCAAGCACGGTGGCCAGGAGCACCAACAACAGATCAAGCACCATCAGGTAGCGCACACGCAGCCCAGTAAGCGTCGGTGGTGAGAACTTGCGTTCGGATTCGGGATTCATATGTCGGTAGCTCCGTATAATGCGTTGATCGGCTGCGTTATATGCCTTTCATTATAACGGCGAACGCCGCCAATCCAGGAATCCGCCAATCTGCACGGGGTATGTGTCTATGCATGATGACGCCAACCAGGGCAGGGCGACGCGGCGAAAAATCTGGTGCGCTCAGATGTCGCCGCGCAGGGCGTTGAGGGTATGGCGCGCACGCACAGCCGCGCCAGCCTGCCCGTAGCGCGCCGCCAGCCAGTGCGCTTCGGGCCAGAGCGTGCGCCACAACAGCCGCAAGCTATCGCGCCAGCGGTCGGTCACGCTGAGCAAGTAGGCAAAGCGCGCCTTGCCGGAAGCAAGATCGGGGCGTTCCAAGATCGTCTGTTTGTCAATGAAGCGCGCCAGCATCCGGCGCTGTATGCCGGTTGGCGCCAACGCCGCCACTGGGGCCACCAATTCGGGCAAATCAAAACAAGCCTGCGTCAACGCCAGCGCCAGGCCGGTGACCGTTGCCACGCGCCAGGTGCAGGCGCGCTCGATAACGACCGCCCAATCGACCGGCTGGCGCTGCACCAACAGGGCGATGTCAACCAGGCCGCGCAAGGGATGGAGCGACATCTGGTGGTTGATACCCAAATGCACGGCAACTTGAATCAGTGCATCCTCGGGCGCCAACTGGTAGGCTGGGCGTCCGCTCAACGTCACGGGGACGATGCGTGCGCGCACGCTGGTGCGGTCGATGGCAGTCGTACGCGCCAGCCACTCACCGGCAAAGACGCCCCAGTGCAGTTCGACCAGCCCTTGACCGGGCTGCGAAGGGTGCATCTGCACTTCGCCGTCCGTCGCCTGCGTCAGCGCGTGCGGACGTGCTGCCTTCTCGCGCAGGTGATAGCCCAACCCTTCGAGCGCCGCAATCGCCGCTGGCATCTCGGCGTGCGTCACCCACAGGTCGATGTCACCCATCGGGCGGCAGCCAAGTGATGGATAGACGGTGTAGGCAAGCACGGCGCCCTTGAAGACCACCGGGCGGATGTCCTGCGCCGCCAACGCATCGAGCAGGCGGCGCAATTCGCCTTCGCGCTGCATTGCCCGCAAGGAGGATTGTTTGTATGCTGCACGCAGCGTTGCCAGGGCTGGCGCCGCTGCCGGCTGGTCAAGCTGCAACGACTGCAGGTTGGCATAGAGGAGCGGCGCCAGTTGCTGCCGCTGTGCTTCGGCGGCCAGCGCCGTCCACTCTGTGACGGTGAGCGCAGCAAGCTGCGGCGCCAGCATATCGATGGTGGTGGGCAACAGCAGGGCAGGCCAAAGTGTGGGTAAGGTCAGCATGGGTGATGGCAACGTGTCGCCGGTTGCGGGCGACATGAGCTTATCCTAAAGTGGCGGTGGTTATACCTTATCGTGCATCGGCTTCCAGACCGGGCGCGCTTCGACGCCAAGGCCATCAGAGCAGTTCATACTTGATCAGGAGTTCTTCAACGCGAGCCAGAAACCTATGGAGCGGGTTGATCTCCAGTCCCTGAGGTAACGGTTCGTGTCTCTCGACAGCCCCGTACGGATGGATATGCCATTCATTCGCTTCCCGATCGATTCCGTACAGGCGCCTGCCACCTTCGATGAGGGCTAAATATAAAGAGCCTGACTTCGTACCCAAAAATACCTGCACGAAAAGACCGGGCCGGATATGTAGCCGAATGGACAACGTGAGATCGGTTCGCTCGATTTCCTCTAACGCGCCGATGAACCAGATACGATCCGCAGCTTCTTCGGCCTCGTAGCGGAGCTCGTGCAATTCGTCAGCCATTCAAGCCGCGCAGTTCTCGCAGTTGGCGTTCCATGGTGACGATACCGCCGATCGCACTCTCCCAGGCCATCGCATCTTGTTCCACTTCCCAACTGTAACTCTCCTGGCGTGGAATGCGACGGCGCGTAAATTCCTCAAAATTCATACCGTACTTATGCGTCATGGCCAGATCGATACGCCGATAGTGCGCCAATTTGCGCAGATGCTCAGCTTCGATTAAATGGCGCACCTTTGCATCTACATCTTGGTTGCCAGGCACAGTCAAATCCAAAAATTGCTGTGTCTGTTCCATCAACCCAATGTTTCCCAATGCTCACCTCCTGGTATCGGCGCTCGTGTATGGCCTTCCTTCCGCCTTCCACAACGATTCACATATCCACTTCCTACAGTGCCATTGTACCCCGCTCGACTCCGTCCGGTCAAACAAAATGCCTGGGGCAGGGTTGCCAACCCGAGCGATATGGGGTTCCAGGCTAGGCGGGCTGCGGTGCTGTCTACATCTCGGGTCAGAAGACGATAACCAGTCAGAGCAGGGTCGAACGCGCCGCCGCCGCGACGCGCACGACGCCCCACCACAGCAGCAGGGCGCACAGCGGCGGCGGCAGCGCCGCGGCCAGCGCGCCGCCCGGCAACCCGCCAACCCACGCCAGCGCCAGCCCGACGCCTAGCAGCGCCAGCCCCAGATAGAGCAGCGTCACCGTGCGGTGGCGCCAGCCGGCGATGACGAGACGCTGGTACAGATGTGAGCGATGCGCAGCAAAGATGTTTTCGCCGCGCCGCAGACGGCGCAGAATGGTGAAGGTTGTGTCGAAGACAAAGGGCCAGAGCACGAGCACGCCAGCAAATGGCAGGCGGGCGTCAGCCAGCCCGCCGAGCACAGCCAACGTCGCCAGCGTGAAGCCCAGGAAGGCGCTGCCCACATCGCCCATGAAGATGCGCGCCGGCGGCCAGTTGTGCCCCAGAAAGCCCAGGCTGCCGCCGGAACGAGCACATCCAACAAGCTGACTGCGGGCAATTCTTCGTCAGAGATTGAGAAACTGTTCAGGCGTGATGCCAGCCTGTTTGAGAATCGCTCGTAGCGTCCCCTCAGGCATATCGCCGGGATGATTGGGAATGGTGGTGTAACGATTCTGTGCAGGGTTATACCAGATTTCATGGCTTCCGGCTGCCTGGCGATCAAACTCAAAGCCCAGCTGCTTGAGTCGCTTGACAATCTCTCGATAGCGGAAACCAGCCAGTCGTCCCATCAGTCGGCCACAATCAGCGGATAGTCGAAAGTCTCCCTGGCCGCGGCAAGCTCGATTCTGCCCGGTCGCTCACGTTGCGCATCAAGCAGTTTCTTCGCCACATCACGTGCAATCTCCAGTGTCTCCGCAATCGTACGGCCCTGAGCCACCAAACCAGGAACGTCCTCTGATGTCGCCAGATAGACTCCTTCTGGTAGCCTCTCGATGTGCAGATTTGCAATTCTCTCCATGAGGCATCTCCTTACCCGCAGCGTTCTGTACTGGCTTTCGCACGGCCCGAACAAGGTTGCATCTTACACTGAATCACAGAATGATGCCAGCTCACATCAAATGTCCAAATGTCACCCAGTGGAACATCGGAGAATGCCAGCGTGAGATTTGTCCGGCTTTTCTCTGCGGCATCTGCGTACGCTGACGATCGCAAGAACTCAGGGTTGATCCGCAGAATGCGCAGAGTGCGCAGAAAACGGGCGGGCTGCCTCGACGCGCACGACGCCCCACCACGGCAGCAGGGCGCACAGCGGCGGCAGCAGCGCCGCGGCCAGCGCACCGCCCGGTAGCCCGCCAACCCACGCCAGCGCCAGCCTCAGATAGAGCAGCGTCACCGTGCGGTGACGCCAGCCGGCGATGACAAGGCGCTGGTAGAGATGGGTGCGATGGGCGGCAAAGATGTTTTCGCCGCAGCGCCAGCAATGCAGAAGAATAAAATGGGCGTCAAAGCTCGTGGTGCAGATTGACGTTTGGGCAGGCGCGTGCTTGAGGACTTCTTTTACCGGGGTTGATCAAACCGCGCCAGACCTGACCCCGACGACAAATTCTCACTTTGACGCATGATCTGATCGGCCCACTGCTTCGCCTGCACCGCCAGCAGACTGCGCTGAAGCGGATGATGCTGCGCATCAGGCCAAGCCCGGCGCCACAGTGCCAACATCACTTGCACGTTCACCAATTCCTCGGCTATTTCTGCTGGCGCTTCTGCTGCAGTCCACTCGATCAGATACTGGCTTTCTTCTAGCATCGCTGCAGCTGCGGCCGCTCCCGTTGCGCGCCGCGCAGAAGACGCAACACGGCTCAAGTCGGCTGCCAGGCCAGCCAGGCGCACAGGCAACGCATCTTTGAGATAACGCTCACGAATACGCTCACGGTTGGTCATGATATGCCTCCAAGCAGTTCCTGTGTAATTTCTGACACCTTGCGGCGAATATCATCGCTTTGGATTACCATGCTACGGTTGCCCAATCGGGGCCGAATGTTGATCAGCGATTCAAACTCAATCTGCTGTTCAGACGGATACCAGTTTGCTCCCCAGAGATCGTCTTGCTCGCTGCCTTCTGTCAATAGCAACGCCTCACAATCTGCATGCATCTCACCGCCGCCAGCCAATATGCGCCGGCGGATATCCACGACAATTTTCACCATGAGCGAGTACACTTCCAGCATATCCTGAATCTGTTGAGGGGTTGCCCGCCTGTCTAGCAGATGGATCATGTGTACTCCAGGCAAGTCACGGGTCACGACATGGTTGTCATACGGTTCAATTGCATTATACGCACCAAGTTGATCCCGTCAACGCTACATGGGATGATGACCGGCTTTGTCCTTCAACCATCAACAGATTGTGGATCGAATCCACACAGAATCGAACCGCAGATTGCGCAGAACATCGATGTCGCGGCACAGTGCATCATCCAGACTGGTCAGGATGAACGCGCCGCCGCCTCGACGCGCCCAACGCCCCACCACAACAGCAGGGCGCCCAGCGGCGGCAGCAGCGCCGCGGCCAGCGCGCCGCCCGGCAACCCGCCAACCCACGCCAGCGCCAGAGGATGACCAACCGCTGGTAGCGGTGCGAGCGATGCACAGGGCGCCAAGTCGGCGGCAAACTCCTGCTCGAAGGCGTCGATGTAGGAACCAAGCGGCGCAATCCAATTTGTGGCGAAAGCGTCTTGGACGTAGGGCTGTTCCAAGCCGGACATGTGAGGCGAGGAGAGGTAGATGCGCTTCTTTTGCACTCAGCCGGCTGCCAACGACCTGGCAGGTCTGGTCTCCGTGTTCGGCTTCGAGCGAAGTTGGTATTCCTGGATCAGGAGATTGGCAGGAATGTGCAGTCCTTTTTCCAGCCGCCGGATCATGGTAAGGGACAAGGGACGCCGTCTTTCCATGATGTCCCATACGCGCTGGCGTGGGCCGATGTAGGCTTCCAGCGCTTTACGGGTCAGTCCCTGCTGCTCCAGGGCAAATTCAATCAGCGAGATGGGATCAGAAGCAGCGCCCAGCGGATAGTGAACATCCTCATACGCTGCAATCAACGTCACCAGCAGGTCAAAGCGATCTCCCTCTGGCGTACCTGGGGCGACATTGCCCATCATCTGCTCGACCTCGGCCAGCGCCGCCATGTAGTCGGCCTCCGTTCTGATCGGTCGCACAAGCACTGGGTCAGATAGAGGTTGCGTCAATTTTGTCATACTCTGCGTGTGTTCCCACGAACCGAATGTAAACGGTCTGAAATCGATACTCAACCTTGACGACAAGCCGATATTCGTTACCGGCAATATTGAAAACAATCCGGTTATCGGGCAGAAAGTCGGCGCTGCGAAAAGCCTTCTTTATGTCTGCCGGCGTTTCCCAGACCGCGCTTTCGACAAGTCGATACCAATCATCGAGCGGCTGGCGAACACGTGGATGCTGTGTCTGAAATGCACGCAATGTCTTGCGGGAAATGATGCGCATCACAACTTCGTCACCTTTTAGGTGACATCGTAACCAAGAAGATACTGTGTGTCAAAAGCTGTGATCTCTGCGACGTCTGCGCAATCTGCGGCTCGAGAACACTCAGGATTGATCCGCAGATGTCGCGGATTACGCAGAGGATGAACGCGCCGTCGCCTCGACGCGCACGACGCCCCACCACAGCAGCAGGGCGCACAGCGGCGGGAGCAGGGCAGCGGCCAGCGCGCCGCCCGGCAACCCGCCAACCCACGCCAGCGCCAGCCCGACGCCTAGCAGCGCCAGCCCCAGATAGAGCAGCGTCACCGTGCGGTGGCGCCAGCCGGCGATGACAAGCCGCTGGTAGAGGTGCGAGCGATGCGCAGCAAAGATGTTTTCGCCGCGCCGCAGACGGCGGAGGAGGGTGAAGGTCGTGTCAAAGACAAAGGGCCAGAGCACCAGCACGCCAGCAAACGGCAGGCGGGCGTCAGCCAGCCCGCCGAGCACGGCCAGCGTCGCCAGCGTGAAGCCCAGGAAGGCGCTGCCCACATCGCCCATGAAGATGCGCGCCGGCGGCCAGTTGTGCCCCAGAAAGCCCAGGCTGCTGCCGGCCACGAGCACGCCCACCAGGCTGACCACCGGCAGCCCGACAAGCTGCCCCAGCGCCAGCCAGCCCAGCCCGGCGACCACCGCCTGTCCGCCCGCCAGCCCGTCGATGCCATCCATGAAGTTGTAGGCGTTGGTGAGCCCGGCCAGCCACAAAAAGGTGAGCGGGACGCCCAGCCAGCCGAGGGCGAACGGGGAGAGCAGCGGCAGTTCGACCGTGCGCCAGAAGCCGACAAAGACGATCACCGCCAGCGCGCCGGCGGCGTGCGCGCCAAAGCGCACGCGGTTGGAGACCGGCAGCAGGTCGTCGCGCCAACTGACCCAGGCGATCAGGGCGGCGCCGAGAGTGAACGCAGCCAGGGCGGGCGCCTGCTCGCCGCTGCCGCCCAAGAACGGCGCCGCCAGCCACAGCCCGGCCAGCGTCACCAGTACGATCAGCAGCCCGCCGCCGCGCGGCGTGGGCTGTGTGTGCGAACTGCGTTCGTTGGGGATGTCCAGCATGCGCTGGGCGGCCCAGCGCCGCATGTAGGCGACGCCGGCGTAGGCAACGACCGCCGCCACAGCGAAAAGCGCAAACAGCCACAGCAACACACTCATAGCGAACCTTGCCGCTGCATCTCGTGAACTGCATCCACCCAACCTGTGGTCAGGTCGTAAGCAGGTCGAAACCCCAATTCAGTCTGGATGCGTTGGCCGTCGACCGCCACGTCCTCCGTGTATTTGTCGATGGTCGCCCGTCCGATTGGCGACGAACGGCGCAGCAGGCTGGCGGCATCTTCCACCAACCCCGCCGCCACCCGCACCGGAGTGACCGGCAAATACAATCCAGGTGGTTTGCGACCCAGCGCAGTACAGATCGCCTGATTGATTTCGTTGACCGTATGCAACTCGCCATCGGTGACGTTGTAGACCCGGCCAGCGGCGGCGGGGTGCTGCACAGCCAGGAGCACGGCGCGGGCGACATCTTTGTCGTAGACCAGGGTGCGGCGATTCTCGCCCTTGCCAATCGGCAGAAAGCGGTTGCGCGCCAACGCATGCACCAGGCGTTGATAGTTGCCCTTGATGCGCGCCCCATAGACCGCACCCAGGCGCAGCACGACGCCCAGCGGCTGGCCGTCGGCACGCCGTGCAGCCAGCACGATCTGTTCGGCGGCCAACTTGGTTTCGGCGTAGAAGGTGTCGGGGTGAGGGATGCTATCTTCGGTGAGCAGGCGCCCCTGGCCGTAGCCATAGACAGCGATGGTGCTGAAGAAGACCAGGCGTTGCACGCCGGCTTTGCGCGCGGCTTCGACGACAACACGCGTGCCTTCGACGTTGACGCGCTCATATTGCGTCCGGAGTGCAGGCGATGGGTTGACGATGTGTAGCAATGCCGCCATGTGGACAACGCCCTCGACGCCCTGCATAGCCACAGTGACAGCGGCGCGTTCAGTGATGTCGCCCAGGCGCATTTCGATGGCGCCCGGCAACAACCTCGACGCTGGCGTGTCAAGCGACAGGGTGCGCATGGCGTAGCCAGCTTCATGCAATGCAGCGACGACGCGTGGGCCAAGGGCACCGGTGGCGCCGGTGACTAGAACCAGTTGAGGTTCAATTTTCGCCATCAAGAAGCGCCTTTATTGTCTACCAGTGCATTGTACTGTAACGATATAGCTTGTCGTGAATAGTATTGCACTACGTGATTACGTCCAGCCTGACCCATTGCATGTAGCTTCTCGGCAGAGAGCGAGGCACTCAAAATTGCGTCAGCAAGCGATTGAGGCGCTCCAGCCTCGACGATGATGCCACTTCCTGATTCGGCGATCAAGTTGGACAGATCTGAGGCAGGTACAGTTGCGGCTAATACAGGGCGTGCGCAAGCCATGATACGATAGACCTTTGATGGGACAGCGACACTAGCGATTCCTGATTTCTGTGCTACCAGACACAAATCTGAAGCAGCATAGATTTGGGGCATCAATGAGTAAGGTTGATAAGGAAGAAAAAGAAAATTCGATAGCTTTAGCTCTGCCACCTTTTGTATCAGCGAATCGCGCAACATACCATCACCCATCATCATAAAACGGATATTCGGGTATAGATGCAGAATCGCTGCTGCTTCTATAAAGGTCTCTAAATCTTGCCCTGGCCCCATATTGCCAGCATAGCTCACGACAAACTTGTCAGATATGTTGTGCTGCCTGCTGAAATCGTTATCTTTGGGGAGAGGATGCAAATCTTCAATGTCGACAAAGTTTGGGATTACCTTGACCTTTTCGGCTGGCACTCCTTTCTTGTGCAATTGTTGTGCCATGTGAGGAGCGATTACTGTCACGAATTTGGCATTATTGTAGATGAATCGTTCAAGCCAAAAGAGAACGTCAATAATTCTCTGATTGCGTATAACACCTAGCTCAATTGCATAATCTGGATAGATTTCCTGAACATTGTAGATGTAGGGAGCGCATCGAAATAGTCCTAGCAACCAGGCGTTCAACCCAATCGTCAACGGCGGTGATGGTGCGATGATCATGTCGGGTTGGTGCAAAGCCAGCACCCCAGCAATCGTGCTCAGAATATGGAAGTTGATCCAAGCAAGGATTCTGGCGATGATACTCACTCCTTTTTTGGGCATGATCACATGGAAGACGGATATTCCCTGATAAGTGCTTTTTTGCAGCACCGCTCCCCAAAATTTGTGTAATGGCTGTCTGGATTCGGCTTCTAAGTCACGATTATAATGGGGCGTTGTTGTGAGCACTTCAACGTTGTGGCCTAACCGCTTTAGGTCAACAGCCAGATCGCCCATGATCTGCGCTGTAGAAACGCTATCTGGTGGAAAAACCAAGCTCAGAAATAATATTTTCGCCATAAGACTTCTTAATCTCTGTGAACGAATGTTACGGAACCGCTACAGTTGGAGTTTTTGCCAGACAACTCGGTTTACGTAATCGGTGTAACTCACAATAAGTCGCACCACTTTTTCAGAGACGTTCGGCATAGCGTAATCCTCAACCAGACGCAATTTTCGGGCACCGTTTTTTCCTTGCTGCGCCAACACAGATAAACCTTCTTGGACGCGTGCCCAGTTAAACCCCACAAGCATGACGGCAGCTTCTTCCATAGCTTCGGGGCGTTCATGCGCCTGGCGAATATTGAGTGCTGGAAAGTTCAAGATTGATGCCTCTTCGGAGATGGTGCCACTGTCGGAAAGAACAGCTCGCGCATGGAGTTGCAGTTTGACATAGTCGGAAAAACCAAAGGGCTTCAGCAATTCAACCTGAGGCGGCAAGGTGACTTTTTCCGCTTCAAGCCGCTTGCGAGTGCGCGGATGTGTTGAAAAGATGATGCGTTGACCGTATGCAGCCGCCAGTTGATGCAACATGTCGAGTAATGCAGCGAATTGTTGCGGATTGTCGACGTTCTCTTCCCGATGGGCGCTGATGACGAAATAGCATTCTGCTGTTAACTGCAGACGATCTAGAATGGTCGAGGCATTAATTTTGGGGAGATAATGGTGCAGTACTTCATACATGGGGCTGCCCGTTTTGATAACGCGATCTGGCGGTAGCCCTTCACGAAGCAAGTAGTCTCGTGAAATTGTAGAATACGGCAGGTTGATGTCACTGATGTGATCAACAATTTTGCGGTTTATCTCTTCAGGCACGCGCTGATCGAAGCAGCGATTCCCTGCCTCCATGTGGAAAATCGGAATTTTTTGGCGTTTAGCAGCGATGGCAGCAAGGCAACTGTTGGTATCGCCTAGAATCAGCACTGCGTCGGGCTGCACCTGGCGCAACAAGGCATCAGCGCGTGCAATCACGTTGCCGATGGTTTCGGCGGCTGTTGCGCCAGCCGCATCGAGGAAATAATCAGGTTTGCGAATTTCCAGGTCATCGAAAAAAACCTGGTTCAACTCATAATCGTAATTCTGACCGGTATGGATCAAGATGTGTTCAACGTACCGATCCAGGGCTGCCATCACGCGGGAGAGCCGGATGATCTCCGGGCGGGTGCCTACAATTGTCGCAACTTTCATCGGTGGTTGCCTGTTTCTTCTGAGCGAACTGTCGGATTAGAGGTAGTTATCACCGGCAGAGCATTGGTGTCTGGACGCTCCGGATCGAAGATTTCGTCGGCCCAGAACAATGTGATCAACTCACTGTTACCAACATTTTCAATCGAGTGAGTATAGCCGGGCGGAATATCCACGACGCGAAACTCATCGCCGCGCACCGGGTATTCAATCACAGCGTCGCCGTCAAGTGAACGAAAGCGAACGATCGCTTCCCCTCCCAGCACTAAGAACTTTTCGGTTTTGGTATGATGATAATGGTTGCCACGCGTGATTCCTGGCAGCGTGCGTGACACAAAAATCTGTCCGAACCACGGGGATTTGATGAACTCAGCCAGACAACCGCGTGGATCGCACTTCTTATCCAGCCCGTAGGCAAAATCGTCGGTTGGCAAGTAGGCTAGATAGGTGGCGTAGAGCTTGTGGATGAAGGGGTTACTAAGATCCGGCGTGCGCAGGCTCTGGCGTATGGCGCGGAAACTGTGCAATAAGTCGGTAAGTTCACCCAGCGTTGTGACGTAGCCTGGCGTGACGCCACGATAGTTCACGCCATCTGCGGCCACTGCACGCAACTCTGCCACAAAGTGCGCGACCACATCGTCAATATAGACCAATTCCAATCTGCGGCTTGGGTCGGAAATGGTGATCGGTAGATCACGCGCAATGTTATGACAGAAGGTCGCAACCACCGAGTTGTAATTGGGGCGACTCCACTTGCCGAATACGTTCTGGAGACGATAGACCAACACGGGAGCGGCCATCGCGTCTGCATAGGTAGCCAGCACATCCTCGGCCTGACGTTTGCTGATGCCGTATGGGTTATCTAGTTCAGCTTGGATGGACGACGAGAGCAAGATGGGAACCGCGCGACCGTAACGGCGCAATGCTGTGCATACCTGTGCCGTAAAATCGACATTGCCTGTACGAAACTCATCGTCAGATTGCGGACGGTTAATACCAGCCAGATGATAAACAAAATCAGTCGTTTGCAGTGCCGCGTCGATCTCCTCCCACGTGTGGTTGCGGTCGACACCTACAACGGTATGCTCAGGCGTGCGCCGCAACCAGGAGGCAAGATTCCGCCCGATGAAGCCTTCGGCGCCCGTGATCAGAATGTTCACAGGTTGCCTCCATTCCGCACCGGCGCTGAATGTGACCAGGTTGCGAGTTCTTCGCGGATGAAGGTCAGGCGCGTCAACAGGGCAGCCATTGCGGTTTCATCCAGCAACTGCGTGTTGTGCGAGTTGTAATCTTCAAGGAGCGAGAGTTGTTCCTCGCCCTCCACGAAATAGGCGTCATAGTTCAGGTCGCGTGTGTCAGCCGGCACGCGGAAATAGCCGCCGAGGTCGATAGTGCGCAACATTTCTTCACGCGTCAGCAATGTCTCATAGGCTTTTTCACCATGTCGTGTGCCAATAATCTGGACAGGATTTGCTGCGCCAAAGACTTGCTTGACTGCGTTCGCTAAGGTGGCAATGGTGGCGGCCGGCGCCTTCTGCACAAAGAGATCGCCCGGTTGTCCATGTTCGAATGCATAGAGCACCAAATCAACAGCATCATCGATGCTCATCATAAAGCGTGTCATGGCTGGGTCGGTGATGGTGAGGGGGCGACCGGTTTTGAGTTGTTCGACAAAAAGTGGAATAACCGAACCGCGTGAAGCCATCACATTTCCATAGCGAGTGATGGTGATCGTTGTTCCGCGGTCGGCGGCGACACGTGATTTGGCGACGGCGAGTTTTTCCATCATTGCTTTGGAAATGCCCATCGCATTGATCGGGTAGGCGGCTTTGTCGGTGCTCAAGACAACGACGCGTTGCACGCCAGCGGCGATGGCAGCGTTCATCACGTTCTCCGCACCGACGGCATTCGTTAGCAGCGCTTCCATTGGATAGAATTCGCAAGAGGGCACTTGTTTGAGGGCCGCGGCGTGGAACACATAATCGACGCCGGTCATAGCGTCGAGCAGGCTTTCGGGCCGCCGCACATCGCCAATGTAGAACTTGATTTTGCGGTTGTTGTATTGCAGCCGCATGTCATGTTGCTTCTTTTCGTCGCGGCTGAAAATGCGAATTTCGGCAATATCGGTTTGCAGAAAGCGTTTGAGCACGGCGTTGCCAAAAGTGCCAGTACCGCCAGTGATGAGGAGCGCCTTACCCTGAAACATTGATTTGAACCTTATGATCTCATGATTACGAACTACGGCGACTATGACGCTGAATGATTTGTTGGAGTTCGGCTTTGCGCCGCTCGTAGGTGAAGATGGTTGAAATTCGTTTTGACCCTTCGTGGCTTAGCCATTGTGCATGATTTGGATTTGACAGAATTGTATGCGCCGCCTCAACAATAGATTGAGGATCGGTGCCAAGTGCCATTGCACCAATATCGCCGACAACTTCTGGCACACTACCTACAGGGCTAGTGACAACTGGAGCTCCACACGCCATAGCCTCTGCAATTGCCAAACCAAATCCCTCAACCCGTGTAGGTTGAAAATAGACAGCACACCGCTGCATCAGATCGATTTTTTCTTTCTGAGACACAGGACCGAGGAATTGAATATACTCCTCTGCACCCAAATCCGAGACCAATTGTGCAAGTGGCGGGTAACCTTCGAGTTTTTCACCACAGATAACCAATTTATATTCTGGATATATCTTATGCAATTTTACTGTAGCGTGAATTGTCTCAGGAAGGCATTTGCGGATTGGATTTTGTTTATCCATCCAACAGACAGATAAGAAAAACTTCTCTTTAGGAGTAAATACAGGTTTATAAATGTTGCCGTCTACCGCATGATAACTTTGATATGGGTTGTTGATTTGGAATTCTTGCAGCAGTCGATTGAACTCGATTTTTGATACAAAGACGTTTGCTTCGGCTCTCCAAAGGGATTGGCGAATCATCCATTGATGCCAAAACGGCCGGTGAGGGAAAGATTCAAGGGAGCCATTCGGCAAAATGTGATCAAACGTACCAACTATGATCACGGGACTTTGTTGCACTGCAGCATTCAATAGCGGGAAAAACGCCCATGTCCACCACCAGACATAGTAAAGGTCCGCAGATGGAATCCGTAATGGATCGGTGACAATTTGGACTTCATATCCTAATTCTTGAAGGATACGGATGTCTACAGCATAAAACTCTGTACGCTCCAGCACTTGTCGATCATGGACTTTTGCGAAAAAGACCACTTTTAGGGACATTGGCTATACCCCCTATTTCAACCCAGGTGGGTTGATCTCAAAGACACCTACGGTTGCCACATCGAGATTCCCTGTAAACCCATCCTGCGGGCCTAGATAAACCCCGGGCCAGTAGGCAGATGGCTTTGCTGTTAATATCGCCCCGAGCTTCTGCCACTCCACTCCAGCAGGAAAGGGAAGTAGCGCCGGGAACTCATTGAGACTGTCCACGTTCTGCATTACCATATAGATACTTGGAACGTCTGCTCTCATTTCTCCTATAAGAAGGTAATAAGTTTCCGGGACTAGCGGCAGGGAAGTGGTTAGTAATTCTCCATTCTGTGCATTCAGAGTTAATTTGTTCATGCGAGAAGAACTCGCGTAATAGGTGGACACAAGATTGGCTGGATCCGGAAGAAAGGTTGGAAACAGCTTCCACGGGAAAGGAATGGCTTGTTCTCGCATCATCGGGCTAAAATTCATATCACCGTTGGCGATCAAGTTCCTGGAAGTATGTATCTGAATGAGCTTGTCATCGAAAACATAGAGGCCATTATCAATGTCCAACATCATCGCATTTTTATTAGTCGCATCGATCTTTCGCCAATAAAGCGTTATTCTTGCTAGCGCATTTTGTTCAACTGATAGTGGAGTCAGATGATAGCCCTCGAGCTGCCAGTCGCCAAACTGATGTGGAACGGTAAGCGAGTTGTCCTCTATTGTGTTCTGCCAAACTTCAACAAGAATATGGCGTGCTGCTTCAGTGTCATTCTTACTGTAGGCCACATAAGCTTTCGCCAGTTGAGCTTCTATATCTTCTGTCTCCATTACTAATTGGTTCAGTGACTGAGCCACATCATTGGTGTTCAGTTGTTGCAAGACGAGCAGGTCCTCCCGCATCTCCCTGATCGATTGCGCGCTTCTCACGCTTTCTTTGCGTTCCACCAGCCATTGCGCCCATTGTGCAAAGCGATGATTGTGAGGCTCGATTGCGAGGGTTCTTTCGATCTTGTGCAGTGCGGTGTCCCAAGAGTCATCGATTGTCTGCGACAGGAGCGGTGTGATGACCGAACGCGCACTTTCATTGCGAAGAATTGCATGGCGACCGGTCGTAATACCTGTCATCGCCAGTACAAAAGCGGCTAATGCAATGGTTGACCAGCTTATAACAAGGTGCAATTTTACGTTTGTAGAGCCATTTTGCGTTTTCATCTGGTAACTGTCAACAAACTGGTAATTCTGCATGAACAACATTAACGCTTGCTCCCCCCAAAAGGGCAGGCATCGATTCAATTCGAGTCTGCTGGGCAGCAGTAAATACCAGGAATGGAATCGCCAGATACATGAAGGAAAGTGATTGATTGAGCTGCGCCCAATTCATGAAGATCAAGCCAATCCACGTGGCGACAATACAGATGCTCGCTATTCCAGAGAAAAAGATAAGCGAAGGGCGTTGTGAAAGAGTCAAGCGGACACTGGCAAAAAACAAGCCAAAAGCAAATAGCATAAGCAAAAGCAGACCGAAAACACCGTTTTGATTGAAAACAATCAGAAATGCATTATGGGCGGTAAGTATTCCTGCGCCTTCGCCAACTCCAAAAATCGCGATGTAAGGCGTGACGCCTTCAATGAGTTCTTGTATCCAGTAGAGCCTGCCACCAGTGATATCTCCTCCAGCGTCAAGAGTTATCCTCGCCAAAATATTCATTTGCGTTTCGCCGAAGGGGGTTTCAAGCGGTTGCCTCAGGTTAATAACAATGATGGCGGAGAAAGCGATCATTGCTAAACACAACCAAAGGATTGCTTTTTGCAGAGTATACCCGCCGCGCAACATAGCCACAATGCCAATAAGGAAACCGGTGATTGCGACAGCTACCAGTGACTGCCGAGACCCCGTTGCAAATAGACTTATCAGTGTTATCGTTAGTAATACGCCAATCCACAGTGGTCGGCGTATAAAACTGTGGTGACGCGGCGCAAGCAAAAAGGGGGCAAAAGCTGCAACATAGAACGCACACATCGACCCTGACATGTTTGGCTCGTAGAACGCGCCGAGAATACGACCACTTCCGCCGAGAGGATAAGTCCATGGACGCAGTGAACTACTTATACCAAATGCTGTGTCTGAAAACGGTAGTGTCAGCAAGATTCCACGCTGAAGGAAGAGATACTGCAGCGCCATAAGGCCAATCGACGCAAATCCGATGAAAAACAGGGCTTTCAGATAGAAATTCGGCATCCAGGCGTAGTGTGACGCCAAAATCGTGATGATGAAAAGATAGATAAAACCCTCTACAAACCAAACCAGTTGTGTCACATTGCGATCTTCGGTAGTTGAAAAAAGATATGAGGCCAGACGAATCACAATGAAGGCTCCGCCAAATCCAAGACTAACTAGAGCGAGCTTGCTTTGGAGACGCAACCCCATAAACAGGACAATCACAATTAGCAATACAAGCCCCAAACGCCAGAAGGTCAATTTCAACCCGCCAACCCCGGGTAGCCCATAAATGGGAAAGGAAAAGCCCACCAGGCAGATAATAATCGCTAACTTTGTAAAACGTCGATTCAGGTCCGATTTCCGTATTCTCAAGCTCATTTCGGCCTCCTTTGTATTCTTGCATCCCGATTGCACATCATTTGCGATGAAGCCGACCCGGCTGAACGCACCGCTCGGCGCTGCCATCGTATTTAGAAAGGTCCTTCCATTGGGGGACGTCCGCAGGCACATTGCATATAAACCCCTCCCAAAGTCCTTGTAACGTGGCCTGGGCAAAAGGCCAATTTCCTCGCAGTGTTGACAATACTACATTGCGTACTTGAATTCCGAGATTCACTCCAAGATGAAACCAACGTCTGGCTCGTTGCTGTAAATGGGTTCTCACCGTCCAAAGATGATTTCGCACCATCAAACGAACTGCAAAAGGAGTAATCTCATCGCTGCGTCCATTTGCCGTATTCTTGCGCAGACTTGCTGATAGGTGGTGCCACAGGACAGCTCCCGGTACAAAGTACAGCGGTAGACCTGCCCTCTGCATTCTCCAGCACCAGTCGCTATCCTCAGAATACGCAATATAACCGGTATTGAAAGCACCATATCTGTACAGTATATCGGCAGGGGCAAAAATAGAGCAGCCAGAGATAAAATCAACAGCCACAGCCCCATCTACTGCCAGGCTCTCCATCCTGAGTGTTAACTCGTGCTTCGGCGCGCAATGCCACGGATGACGGTATGCGCCAGCATACCAAATTCGGTCAGGAGGTGTCTCATAGTATATTTTCGCGGAGTAACCTGCTGCAGGGTGTGTCCCCGCAATTCGAACCAATGTTTCCAGACAATCAGGCGCTACCGTGGTATCGTTATTCAACACCCAAATATACTCAACATTCTGCGCCAATAGATAAGCAATAGCCTGATTGTTTGCGCCTGCAAACCCTTCGTTGCGTTGATTCCGAATCATGACAACCTGAGGGAAGACTGCAGCAATCTGCTCCGGAGAGCCATCTTGTGAAGCGTTGTCAACCACGACTATGAACGTTGGTTTGACTGTGCCAGCTAATAACGAGCGAATACATGGGATTGTGTACTCACCACCGTTCCAGTTGACTAGCGCAACACCCACTTGGGGTGTAATTTCAGCCCGCATATCATGCATCGAAAACTCATTTCCCTCTCAATGTCGCTCTATGAGTGAGACTTACGTTTTTGTGTCACCTCGTGATAGACATCTACGAGCTGACGGGCTGCTTCACTCCATCTGAATTGGCGTGACCGCAGAATTCCAGCGTTAAGGAGTTTCTGTCGCAGATCTTCATTGGTCAACACACGTTGAATGGCGCTAGCCAATGCATCCGCTGTTAAGTCATTTACATACAGGGCAGCATCGCCTGCTATCTCCGGTAGTGAACCACCTGTTGAACACACAACAGGCGCCCCGCAAGCCATTGCTTCCACGATGGGTAATCCAAAACCTTCTGTCGCGGATGGGAAAACAAATACTGCACAGTTGGCTAGCAGAACTTTTAGCTCAACGTCAGTAGCAAAGCCAAAGAGTGTCACCCGATCGTCCAACCCGAGTTCGTGAATCAAGGCAGAGTAAGTGCCATCAATAGAATTTGCACTCCCAACAAGAACCAGGTCGTGAGGAAATTTAGCAGCGACTTGGGCATACGCGCGCAGAAGAAGATGTACATTCTTGTATTTGCGATAACCACCGTAGTAAAGAATAAACCCTTTATCTCGTGGAACTTTCTCAAGAACATTTCTGCATACGACTTCATCAGGCGTTTCCAAAAATGTATTTGACACCCCTGCCCATATGCGAGTTATTTTGCCTCGAGCAGATGGAACAAAACGTTCGAGTTGGCTCGCCGAAAAGTCTGAATCAGTAATGATGGTGTCTGCGGAGCTAGCTGCAAGGTGGATCATCATTTTCAGCCGTGCTTTGGCCACCATGCTACGCGGGTCGTGTTCGCTGAAAACGGTGGCATCATGCATTGTGACTACCCGGCCAAAGCGACAGGGTGTCCACGGAATCATGTAATCTAAGCCATGAAAAAGATCGACATGATGTTTTGAAAGCAATCGAGGTAGAACAAGCTGTTCCCAGGTATCGCGTAAACGGCTATTTTTTGCTACGCTCGTGTATAGCTTGGACGATCCAGGCGGCAGCTCAATATGGGCTGTCGTCAGCTTTTCGTCGAATAGCAGCAGAAACTCAAACTCTGAGGTGTAGGCGCTGAGTGATTTGATCAAATCGGCGCTATATCGCGGAACACCTCCGCCAGTATATTGAGCACTGCGACCATCGATGGCAAGCCGCGACATCGAACCGTTATTGTTGCTCTGTACAATGTATTTACTCAAACTTGATATTCCACACTATGCACTCGCCATCATTCGATTTAGCTGGGCAAATTATTTGGTTTGTTGTTTATAGTATCGGCTCCGCTGAAAATCTAGCAATAGAGCGCGAGATTCTGGATAACGAAATTTGAGGTATGCTATGCTGACTGAGTTCACCAACCTTCCTGGAAGGCAGGCTATTGTAAAAGCCGCGAATTTTTGTAGCCGATTCGTCAGCTTCGGCTCCACCCATTCGCGATACTCAACAAGAGAATAGCAACCTTTTGCGCGATTCTTTACTAATTCATTCATCCTCCGGTAGGGAGTTGGATCGCACACTTTGGACTTTGCTTCATCTGAGAAATGCGGAAACGACCATATAAGGTTGGGCCAGTTAAACATCCAAATCCGAAATGCCCGGCGCCACCATAATGCATTTCCATATCTGATCTGTATATATGGCTTTGCAATCACAAATACTGGTTCGGAGAAGGGTTGCTGAAAAATGACGCCGACATGAATAAATTCCGTACCAAAGTAAGGCGAAATCGAACGGCTATTCCAGACATCGCGGCGAATTATTACACCTCCAATAAACGACAGGTAGGACGCAGCATCTTCAAAAAAGGCACCAAATTGAGATGGCGGGTACTCCCGATCTTCATGGAGCTTCAAGAGTGCCGTTTCGAAACATTCCGTGAAATCCGTGTTGAATACACTAGCATTTAACACTATCAAAGCGTATTTATTTTTTGTTGCCGCAAGGATTGCCTGAATTGCACCTTGTGCTACAAGATCATCGTCGGTCATTAACCAGCAATACATCCCACGGGCCAATCCCAGACTCAAGGAATAATCTCGATCTATACCTTGTGGTGATGCATGATGATAAGTAATAGCAGGAAACGATGCCTGCCATTTTTTCACAACCTCGAAGGTTTGTTGGTCACTAGATCCGTCCACGATGATCCATTCGACACCTGGGCCGGAATCCCCTCGCAGACTGGCTAGTGTCTCATCGAGCAAGTTAGGACGATTCATCGTCGCTATGCAGATACTTAACACTGGAGCTGCATCCATTGATTCTATACCCCTATATATTTCGAGATATCTGTTTCAATCGTAACCGAAAAGGCTATCCGTCGCTTATTTGTTTTTTTGCACACGGATAAATAGACGATTCCCAGGTTCATACTTGAATTCGGCAGCCTGTTCAACTTCTACTAGCGCCCCATGAAAGTATTTGAACACCCGATATTGTTTCTCTACTAAGAATTTGACCAGATGAGCACTTTCACTCAACGCTCCTGGAAGGTCGCCAACTTCCATTATAATTGCGGGTCTCGCCTCCGAAAATATTAATTCCATTCCCTGTAAAATCTGACTTTCTGCACTTTCCGCATCAATTTTTATGACATCAGGCATGACGCCGATTTCTTTAGCATACTCATCAAGGGAAATTGTTTGGACTTGATATACAGTCGATGCGAGATATTTATCAGATCTCTGATCTATTCTCGGAGCAAAAAAAGTGTTGAGAGTGGATGATCGGAGGCCAAAATCGTGAAAGGTCAGACGCTCTCTTTTTGAATAAACTGCGATGTTGTTGATGTGAATGTTACCCGCCTGCATTGCATTTGCTTTCAGAATCTGAAAACTGCTCGGAGTAGGTTCAAAAGCATGAACTTGACCTTGTTCTCCGACCAATGCAGAACCTAATAAAGTTGCATATCCAAAATGAGCGCCAACATCAAAAAAAATCATCCCCGGTTTTAGGATTTCCAAGAGCATTGCGGACATATCAGTCTCGCAATAGCCATATCGATAAATTGCATGAGACATAGGTTCAGGGAAAACTACCGTCATCTTGCCTCCCCAAAACGGTCGAGCCTTGCACCGAATCGGTATCGGGATGTATTTTGAGACTAGGTGCAAAAGTTTTGCAGCTAAAAGTCTCATGGGGTATGCCATGAGCCTTGACCAACGATCGCCCTCAACCAAATTTACTGCACGCCTATATCTCGTCTGGAGACTTTCCTGTGTTTGCATGATAGAATTCCCTCTTTCCACGACTAATGCATTTTCTCATTTCATTCGTTAGCTTAAAAGTGCATGGTGCGTATTTGTCCCCATAGAAAGATCAACTCTGTGGATGCAGCAATTCTCAATTGAATTGGCAAATGGGGCGCGGAGCAGACAAAATCAGCCAGAAAAGCTCACAGAAATTTTTGTAGAGTCTATTTCACTCCACCCATCTGCGTTTTATCTGGAAATTACTGCAAGGGTGTTAAGTCGAGATTAGCTTCGAGGATCGAAGCATGTAATAAGCATATGCAAAGATGGCAAGGCCGTTGACCGTATAGGCAATCGCCCTAGCAGTAGCAAGCCCTGATGCCCCATACGATACCAACAAGAACGTCGCCAGCAAGAAAGTACCTGCCCAAACAAAATTGGTGCTGGTCAGCAGCCATATCCTGCCAGATGCCTGCAAAAGCACACTCACGGGCGATTGTATAGCTAATAAGCCAGCAGTGAATAGCACAATCACCAACGTGAGCCACTTTTCCTGAAACCCGGCGCCATAGACAGACATGATTAGTCCACTAAGGAGGCTGCCGATAATAATCAATGGAAAGATGACGCCCACATTTGCCTTGATTGATGTTTTTAGAATTTTGATCGTACTTGTTTCGTCACCATGCCCAAGCCGCTCTGAGAGCATCGGCAACGTGGCTTGTTCCAGCATTCCGGGCAGAAACATCAACAAGATAAACCACTGATTTGCGGCATTGAAAGCTCCCATCTCTGCATAACCGTTGGGCTGGTTGACTAACATGGTGTAACAGAGCCATGTTACTGGACCGACTAACATGCTGCCCAAGAGTGCAGGGAAACTAAATTTCCAAAGAATCGGAAACTCTTCTTGACAACCAGTTAGGGTAACTTTGATATTGGCTTGCTTAATTTTGCGACTTAACGCTCCTCGGTTCATTGCCCAACTGACAATCGATCCCCCGACTAGCCCCCAGACAGCACCTGGAAGTCCAAAGGTCATCGTTCCCAGTACGATAAGTGGAAAAGTTGCAATACCTGACCAAAGATTGACGCGCGCAATCGCCCTAAATGCCTCAAAGCCTGCGAGCGCACCCGTTTGAGCGCCATTCACGGCGCCTAATGCGATCAATAGCGAGCTGACTTGCAACAACCTCTCAATCTGTGGGGCTGCTAATATATTTGTGGCCAACCATGGCGCAGCAAACAAGAGTGCGAGCATCAAGAGACTGCCTGAAAGGATAGCAATCCAAATCGACAACGCAATGATTCGCCCCGCCTTAGCAGGATCTTTTTCGCGGAACTCCGCGACATACTTGGTGGCTGTCAGCCCCAAGCCTAGCCCAGCAAAGACACTAAATAATCCAACGGTGCTCTGAATAATCCCAAACTCGCCAAAACCTACCTTTCCCAGCATTCGCGCAACCACAACCGAAGCTATCAGTCCCAAGCCCCGAGCAATTACGGTTCCTATCAAGCTCCATAACATACCTCGCGCCAACCGATATCCAATTGGGGAGGCTTGAACACGGAGTGTCAAGTTTCGCAAGAATAACGGGGAGAAAGTTAGCAAATGGGTTTTGGCATTTATCAAAAAATTCATCCCCCATGTTAGTAACATTATTCTCGTAATCTTTGCCCTTTTTGGTGTTTTCCAGAAGAATATCCACTTTCCGAAGAGACGATTCCCACCTAGGCAAGACCTAGACCAAACAAGTTAGCTGGACGCAAAGCCCTCCGTTTTTCTCGTCCAGCTTTTGCGTCGTCCAGTCAATGCACTCCGGATCAGCCTTCTCGGTAAAGAAGACCCGAAAAACTTCTTGTTAATCTATCAGCGGTTAGTTTCCACACACCCTTGGTTCAACCGGATCTCATGTGGTTGACAAATCACTCCTGTTCGAGCGGTAACGCCTATTGCACTTTGCGCAGCAAAGTCGCACATCCTGCCAGAGCACTGCTCGGCACCATGCAAGATGTCAACCACATGAAATCCCGAAGACCCACACCCTTTTTCGTGGTCAAAGATCAGCGTCGCCACAGTCCAGCTGTGGGTAGTAAGCTATTATACCCACCTTAGCAAAGATGCAGAATTCAGCAGGTGAGTGCAGGGGATTTTCTCGTTCGGGACAGCCCATCTCCCTGGTGCAGGCGGATGCTGGTTTGCCCATTTACACAATCAACCAACAGCCCCTGGCGGTGCTGCAACGCCAAGCATGGACGAGGAATCGCCTCAATCGCCCTTTCCCCAGATTGCTGCCCACAACGCCGCGGAGCTAAAGAAGACGAAGATAAGCCCAAAGCCAGCAAAGGTGAAATCAACCCGTCCTCTACCGATTGACATGAGCATCGTCCCGGCCACAACCGGAAACCCCATCGTAATCGCGCAGTTCCTCAGTAACACGATCCGATTGCCGTTGTCGTTGCGCAATCCTAACAAACCAGCGATGCCCACAGTCACCGCCGGGATCAAGATTCCAGCAAACGGCAAGATATTCTGAAATCGTCCGATTTCGCCCAATGTGTGGAGTGGCGAAAACCCTACCGGGTCATAGAGGTAGTAGGGCAACACGAGCAGTCCAACCGTCGTACAGGTGACTACGCAAAACTTTGCTGCATAACGCCACCCAGCGTTGCGCCCGAGCGCGGCAAAAACTAATGGTAGCAACAGAACGAAGTTGGCACGCGTTGTGACGGCCATGCCAAGAAATACTGCGGCCATCACCCATTTCACGCTTCCAGGTGTTGCACGTCTACTAACGGATACTGACCAGTAGATAGCCAGCATAACGATGATGCCATTGGCAAGCAAGTCTCCTCCGGTCACAAGTTCATGCAGCACAATGGGCGATAGGAGAAGAATCATCCATAGCAGCAGCAGTGACAGCCTGCGGTTCGCCAAGCATGCGCTCATGCTGACAAGGAACATGCTCAACCAGAAAAAGTTCTGATACGCGCTGTTCCCAATCAGAACAAATGGAACGGCAAGCAGGAGTGAGCCAGGCAAGGGGGAGATTGGGTTGCCCAAATATGTCCTGGCATAGTAGGGGTATTCCCCACGGAGCAAAGCCATTGTGGCAAGATTCAACGCGTCATCGCGGTCGCTCCCCGCCCGTCCGGTGTTTTGATTGGCAAGGGGATAAAACACAGCGAATACAGTCAGCAGCAGCAGAAAGGTTGCAGCACTCAAATATAACATCTGCCGGTCAGATATTGCCGCAACGAACTGTGGATAGAAGTATCTGCAGGCAAGCAAGCAAAGCCCTGAGGCAGCCACAATGTAAAGACAAACACCGGGAAGACCAAAATACCGCTGAATCATCCCTGTGGACGGAAAGATTAGGGAGAGGACAAAAGCAAGGACAAGCAAGACCTTACGCCGTGTCAACCCGACCTGCTCAATTGGCTGCACGCGTCCAGGAAGACCCTTGTCCATCATGTCACCCTTGCTGTTTTCACACAAAACATCCAGAACAAAAAACCGACTATCATCACTATAGTCACATCTCACAAGTGACGCCTGACGGGTGACGCCTGACGGATTCACTTATTCCACTGGATCCTCCGGGTGCTCGGCGTTCCACTGCGCCACCAGTGCGTCGCCGCTTTTGCCGATGTGCTGGCGGTTGATCACCTTGCCGTAGAATTCGGCGCGCTGCGTCACGTCGATGCGCAGCTTGCGGTCGGGCTTGAGCCGCACCACGAAGTTCCCTTGCGTGTCGATGCCAGGCATGAACAGCCCCAGGCCTTCCAGCCGCACGCTTTGCCCGGCGCGCAGCAGCGACAGCAGGGCATGGCTGATGTCGGCCGGGCATGGCGCGCCATCGCTGATGTCAGTACAACTTGGATGCC
>Ga0114938_1000680_pt1 | contig 24853 bp, 8 predicted proteins | sample AshMeaBigSpring_FD_88675 | JGI IMG/M metagenome (GOLD analysis project Ga0114938, IMG submission 88675) | Groundwater microbial communities from Big Spring, Nevada to study Microbial Dark Matter (Phase II) - Ash Meadows Big Spring | ecosystem: Environmental > Aquatic > Deep subsurface >... | reverse complement strand
CTTGAACCGGGCAGATCGGTTTTTGTTCCAGTTGGGTTCGCTCATGGATGTCTTTCGTTGCGGGCTCCGGTTGACCTCATTCTTTCTGCAGACCAACCGTTTCAGGCGAAACACTTTTCGGGAATTCGCTACGACGACCCGCAACTGGCGATCGCGTGGAGGATGCAACCCCTCCTTGTCTCCTCTGCCCACCTCAATCTCCCCTCCTTGAGTGAAATTCTGGACCTCTTGACTCCATGACCCCTCCCGACACGTTCTCCCTTGCTGAACTGCATAGATTCCGGACCGAGTATTTCTCGGAAAAGCCGCTGCGGCGGGTGTTGCTGGTTACTCCCCCCGATGGCGAGTGTGGGCTTTTCCGTCTGCCGACGGCGAGGCGCAGGAGGTATTCCAATTATCCACCTTATGGGTTGGGCGTACTGGCGACGCATTTGCGCAATATTGGCATCGAAGTTTCGATCCTTAACCTCAACCACGAGATATTGGTGGCTGCCTCACGCTTCACCGGAGCAGAGGGGTTCCCTTTTGATGAGGTTTGGACGTCCCTCCTCGAACAAAGGCTGAATGATTTCCGCCCCGATCTTGTGGGCGTGACCTGTATGTTCACCATGACTCACCTCTCGTTCAAGAAGGTGTGCACACACATCGCCTCCCGGGGTCTCCCTGTCCTTATCGGTGGCGTCCACGTCACAAATGACGTGGACCGTGTGCTGGCGGATATCCCCCTGGTGCGCATTGCCTTCCTTCGCGAGGCGGACGTCTCACTCAAAAAATTCTGCCTTTTTCTCAACGGAAAATGCCCTGCGGAACAGGTTGGAGGCCTCATTTTGGTGAACAAAAACGGCGAACTTGCACGCCTTGACTCACCTGCTCCCCCCACGGCTGAGGAACTGGACGTTCTGCCGGCCTATGATCTCATGCAAATCTCCGAACTCTCCACGGTCGGAGTGATAGGAAATTTCCACGGATTCAAACTGCGCGGCACTCGGTTCGCAACCTGTCTCTCAAACCGAGGCTGCCGAGCCCACTGCTCATTTTGCAGTGTCCGTAATTTCAATGGCCAAGGCGTCCGTCAACGGTCGGTCGAAAGCGTGCTGGACGAGTTAAGCCTCCTGAAGAACGAGTATGGTATTGGCCACATTACCTGGCTGGACGACGATCTACTCAAGGACGAGGAACGCGCTCTGGCCCTCTTCCGGGGGATCACGCGCCGCAATCTTGGCATCACCTGGGACGCCACCAACGGGCTGATCGCCGCCGCCTGTTCCAGGGAAATTGTCGCTGCCATGTCAGAAAGCGGCTGCATCGCCGTCAATATCGGGATGGAATCCGGAAATCCGGAAATCCTGAAAATGGTAAAGAAGCCCGGCACGGTCAAAGGGTTCCTGCGCGCCGCAGAGGTCTTCAGGGAGTATCCGGAAATCCATGTCCGCGTCTTCCTGATGATCGGCTTCCCGGGCGAAACGCTCTCGATGATCGAGGACACCATCAACGTCGCCCGCCAAATGGATCTCGACTGGTGCGGGGTCACCCCCCTCCAACCCCTCCCCAACACCCCGATTTACGACGCCATGGTCGAGCAGGGGCTTGTCAAAAAAGCTGACAGCAATGAAGTCCGCTTCATGGCCGGGGCCTATGGCAAGCAGGACGAAATTGATCTCGGCATTCGCATGTCTTCACTCAATTTTCAGGAGGCATTCGCTGCCATCCCCCGAGATCAGATTCCCTCCCCTCAGCAAATTCAGGACATTTGGTTCTATATGAACTACCACCTGAATTTTCATCGCCTTTTCAGCGAAGAACGACCGCTCAAAATCGAGCAGCAACTGAAGCATCTCAAAACCCTCAGCGATGTCATTTCTCCGGAACACGGTCTGGCCCTCTATTTCACCGGATATCTACAGAACAAACACTCCGGCCACATCGATCCCGAAGTCATAGACCGCCTGCGCTCCAAACTCGATGGTTCCCCCTATTGGAAGGACCGTATGGCTGCCTTCGGACTCTCCATCACCGATCTTGAAACGGGTATCTTCCCCAACCAGACCCTGCCCCGATTTGCTCCCAGTCGCTTGGTGGATACCTCTGCTTCTACCGGGGAATCTTCTGCCGAATGACCCCGCGGATCGGCATTCTGGGAGGTACGGGGCATATTGCCCAGGTTTTGGCTCCGATGCTCGCGAGGGAGGGAGAGGTCCTTCTCTACTCCCGTACCCCTCCCGCCTCGGCCATGCAAGAGAATCTCCGTCACCTTCCCTTGGCCGACTTTGGAAAAATCCCACTCGACTTGGCCGTGAATGCTATTGGCGTGGGCGATCCTCGAAAGATTCGTGCGGCTGGAGATGAGATACATGCTGTGACCCGTCACTTCGATTCTCTGGTGCTGGAGCACCTTGGCCACGCTGTTTCCTCGTATGTCTTCCTGAGCAGTGTGGCCGTTTATGGGGAGCAGGTAGCCTTTCCGGTCGACCCGGATTCGCTGAAAAATGCCTCGACCCCTGCCCGTTCAGCCTACGGCGCGGCGAAATTCGAGGCCGAGCAACGCCATGAACGGCATGGGGGTCCCATTACCGACCTCAGGATTTTTGGTTTTGTCTCTCCCCTCCTGCCCCCCGAGGGCGGCTTTCTCCTGACAGAAATTTTCCGTCCCTTACGGAACAACGTGCCCTTCTTTCCGAAAGGCCCCGACTTTTATCGAGACTACATCGGCCCCCGCTCCCTCGCTGACTTTCTGACGAGCCGTCTTGCCACCGGATTCCTAAACCAAAGGATCGACGCAGTCAGCCGCCAACCGCTCTCCCGAAATACCCTCCTGAAGGACCTGCGCGATTGGTTGGGATTGGAAATCAGGGAAGATCACGGCGTAATCTCCCCTTCTCTCCCCCCCTTGCCCTCCGCCTCCCTGATGAATTCTTGCTTCGGCAGAGAAAACTCGGAAACCTCGCTGGAAAATGTTCAAGCGGCCCTCCACGCCATCCTGAGCCAGAAAACCCCATGAAATCCGAACGCCAAATCCCCAAACGCGTCTCGATCGAAACCATTTATGGGTGCAATGCCAGTTGCATCATGTGCCCGATCGATATGGCTTCGCCCCGAAAAAAGGGAATCCTGCGAGAGGAACTTTCCGACAAGGTATTTACGGAACTCGCACCCTACACCGCCCATATCGAAAAGCTCGACCTTTTCGGTTTGGGTGAACCCCTCCTTGATCCCCATCTGATCCGGCGCATCGAAAAAGCCAAGTCCCTCGGCTTCCGCAACATCGCCATCTCGACCAATGCCGAACTCCTGACCGCACCCAAACGGTCAGCCCTTCTCTCCTCCGGAATTGACACGATCATCTTCAGCATTGACGGAATCCGCCCGGGAACCCACGAAAACATCCGACGCAAACTCCACTACCCCAAAGTTCTTGAGAACGTCCTCGCCACCATCTCCGCACGCAACGAGGGCAAATACCCAACGCGGTTTGTCGTCCGCTTCATCCGTCAGGAATCCAACCATGACGAGTGGGACGACTATGTGGCCTTCTGGAGACAGTACCTCCGAAAGGAAAAAAACGATCTCATCATCCGCTACGATGCCCACTCCTGGTCCGGTGCCCTTCACTCGAAGGACGCACACCTGCAAATGCTCGCTCGGGATCCCCTCCTCGAAATGAAACCCTGCTGGCATGTCTTTGAACATTTCGTCGTTCTGGCCGATGGAACCGTCCCCCTTTGCAGTGAAGATTGGCACAAGGCGACCGTGAAATTTGGAAATGTGGCCGAGGAGTCCGTCCTGGATATCTTCAATAACAAAAAATATGTGTCCATCCGGGAACTCCATGCTTCGGGGGCCAAAACAAAAATTCCCCTCTGCAGCGAATGCACGGTCCACTACAGTGCCCCCACAAAACTTGAAGTCGTCCCCTGAAAATGAAACGCCCAAAAATCTCCATCATTGTCCCGACGTGCGACCGTCCGGATCTGCTAGCCCATACGCTTCGAGGGCTTCTACTATCTTCATATCAAGACTGCGAAATTATTGTTTCAGACAACTACTCGAGCAAAGAAACACAAGCGGTTATTGACGCACTTGACGATCCGAGACTCCGTTCAATACGAACATCATTCCGAATGGCTCTTTGCGATCACTGGGATTTCGCTCTAGCCCATGCCGTTGGAGATTACTTCATATTCAATGGAGATGACGATTGCATTTCCAGCCAACTTCTCGACGAACTCGACCGAATCGCCGTCGGCGATTGCCAACTGATCTCTTGGCACACGGCTCTCTATTTCCACCCCGACTGGGATCAAGATTGTGGTGGAAATATCCTTCAATTTGGCCGACCGACAAGTGGAAAAATTCTGAATATCTCTATAGAAGAAACTGCGTTTCGATTTTCTCAACTAGATCGTTCTTTCTTTCCAGAAGCAACTCGTTTTTGTTGCAAGCGATCACTAGCGAATAAGATCATCAGAAATACTGGTCGCTTATTTTGGCCTCTAGCTATCGACATAACAGCTCCTCTGCTTCTTGTGAATCAACTCACCGATGGACAGTATTTGCTAATAGACTCTTACATGGGGTTTGGTGGCAGAAACAAAAAATCCAATGCGGCTGCCTACGAAAGATGCTCTCAGCGGGGCAGTGGAGGTGCTCAACAGAGAGCAAAGGATTTCTACGAAGAACATGGAGAAATTGACTTCTGGCCATGGCATCCGCTAAAAACAAAAGCCTATTGGAACGCCCACGCGGCCGCGTGGTCCTTATGTGGTCATTGGAGCAATCGCTGGAATCACATAAATATCAACTGGCCTGAATTGCTTGGCAGAATGCTTGCTGAGGCTTACGGTATATCAAATGCAAATCCATTTCTAAGCCAGATTGACATCCATAAAATAAATAGATTTATGTGGACGCTTTCAGAAAATGACATTAAGAAATCATTTATTGCTTGCCTCAATAGAATATCCCACTCAAAGTATGTCATCGCGGAGGTTGCTGAAAATAATAAACTATTCGTTCAATCTGCCACTCCGCGTCCGGAAGCCGATTCCATTTTGCGCCTTCACGCAATATTCACAAAGGAACTTCTAGAAAAACTAAAGGTCTTCCAAATGCAAACAAATGTGCAATCAATTCCGACATTCACTCAAGGTCTGAGGATTGGAAACGGTGAGATTATGTTGCAGTGTGAGGTTCTGAACATCAAAAATGCTTATGATCTGACGAAGCGATTTGACGAGATTATCGAGAAATTAAATCCAAAAGGAATAATCTAACATCACGATGCGTTCTCTTCCTTTCCTTCATCACACAGTATCACCATGAAAACATATCTTGATATTTACGATTTGAGTATTTTCCCGTACGCACTGGGCGACTTGATTACATGGAACATTCGATCAGCAATGGCTGCCGAATTAGCGGGTGCTGAGAAATGTCACGTTGTAGTTTTCGCTGATAAAAACGCGCCTCATTGTTGTTTTCAGGACCGGCCTGATCCTGACCAATACGAGCTGTATTTTAGCGAAATCCAAGCCGCCATATATTCGCATCCCCTGGCTTCATCCTTTGCGTATTTTCATGATCGGGCGGAGTTAGAAGCCCACTTGAGCACGCGCAAAAAGGAGGGATTCCTGTTTCCTGATAACTATGCGGAATACCAGAAAATCTATAATAATCGAAATAATCGCGATCAAGTTATTGCCCACTTTATCAAATATGTGGGAAACCAGTCGGCAATAAATACGTTCTTTTCACAGAAGGGATTTGTTCCTAGTGTCAAGCACGTCTTGGGATGCAGGAGTGATGCGGAACAACTAATTTCTTTGCAGGACGAAGGGTCGATCATAATAACAATACAGTTTCGCTATCGCGGCATTGATCAGGCTATTAGTGATAATGAAGTGCAAAGAAATGTGGATTGCTTAGCTTGGGAAGAATTTTTCCTACAGGCGGCCGAAAAATATCCGCAGATCAAATTCATTCTGCTGGGAAGGATTCAAGAGAAGCCTCTGCGGATCTTAAAGCTTCCTAATATTATTGCACCAAGGGCACTCGGGTTCAATCTTGGACATGAGATATCGCTATTATTGTTGTCCGATCTCTACATCGGTTCATCAAGCGGTTTTGCTCAAGTGGCATTTTTTAGTGACGTTCCATATCGCGTTACAAGGCTTGACCAACATGCTTGCGATTTCTACTCGATCCCATATGGATCTGAATGCCTTCCTTTCGCAAAGTCTAATCAAAGGCTTCTTTATGGAAACGAGACATCTGAGATTCTATTTTCAGCGCTGGAAGAGGCAATAAAAAACAAAAAAACTCGTCCGAGGACATCACTATTTTCGGATAATAAACGTAAGCTTTCAACGTTTAGATTCTTTAATAATGGGCAGCAGTTGGCGCATGAAAATGCTGCAATCACACTGCCAACTGTACAGAGAGCAATAAATCTGACGCTTGCCTCACAACCAGCGGCTGCTTTTGAGGAACTTAGACAAGTTTCTCGCTCACTTTGGTTGGATATGCATCGTTTGGCGAGTGATCGTTCAGGAGAAAATCTGCACCAAACGATTGCGGTTTTCATGCCAAACTTCAATGATTCCCGATTTTTGCAAAAAGCCTTTGCAGAAATGGCAGTCCAATCACCGCAACCAGATCAGACGATAGTTGTTGATGATTGTTCGACCGATGGGAGCAGGGAATTGATAGCTAAGTGGGAATCCGAGTCGCAGTACAATCAGGCTATCTTTCTTCCTTCTAACAAAGGAGTGGCTAACACATTCGTCGAGGCACTGAAGTCGGTAAGAACTGACTACATCTGTTCACGTGCGGTTGATGATACGTATTCTCACGATCATCTGGCGAAAATTACCGGTGTTTTGAATACGTATCCTGAAACCGGCATTGTTTGCTTTCAGTCACTGAAGTTCAATCCGGTTTCCGGGGAGCGATTCCTCGGGAAAAAGCTTACAGATTCCGTCGTTCACTTTTCCGCCGAAGATGCAGGCCTGGCGTTGCGTCGCGATAGAATCTGGGATGCAGGATTGGCATGGAAGACGGACGAACTCCGGAAAGTAATGGATTGCAGTTGGAAGATGCGATGGTGGCAGCAGATCCACCAAGCGGACGTGATCGCTCTTCGATGCGGCTTTTGTTATATTCCTGAACCGCTTATGGAATATAACATGCGTGACCAATCTTTCTCGTCTGGTGGCAATGACCTCTTGCGGCATGCTGAGTCCTTTTATGCCTCGGCAAAAGATTTTGTCGGAAACGAAAGATCCGATGTATTTCAAAAAGCTGTCCGATCCGGCTTCTTTGGGTTGCGAGAATATCCTAGCTCTATATATGGAGTTCTTAATGGCTCATGGGACGATTGTTCGAAGCCTCTTCTGTTAGTATTATATGGTCTGTTAGCGACCTCGGATGCCAAGGCGAACGAGATGGGTTGTGCACACGACCATCCGATTCGTCAAGAGATTCAGCGATTGGTAGGCTGGGTTACTTCGTATTCCGGAAAAGTGGATGGTATTGTTGATTTCTTGCTGGATCCTCTACTCCAGATCTCGACTCATTTGGAGTGGCGTAATGCACTTGTCGGCTTTTTTGCCAGCCACTACGCCCGCGAAGGAAAAATCAAAAAGGCCTCGACCCTATTGAAAAAACACCTCGTCGGAGAGGAAGGAACGAAATCAGTTGCCCGCGCATTTCTGTTAATTTCCGCCCGTGAGGACACTCGTCATGTTCGAGATCAAAAGTGGAGCAACACAATTAGAGTAATATCACATGATGTTTGGCTCGGAATGGAGTATGTTCGATTGCTCGTTGAGGAGGGACGCATTGACAAAGCGCGAAAAATCGCAGATTCATTAATCAGTATAGATAGCAAAAAAGACGTTCTGCGTGAGTTAGCCGAGAGCATTCCTGACTATTCTAGATCTGAGAATCGTTGTTCTGCTTCCAACTTTTCAATCAGAAATTCCAAAGAAAACGAACGAAAGTCGGCTTGTGAGATAAAGGATATACAAAACCCGCCTATTGCGAATGCCAATGACCTTAAAGAATCCTTATCTGAATCGAAGGTTTTAGAATTCTTTTCCCCTGAAGAGGTTGAAAATATCCAGAAGCTTGTCGAAAGCTATGAATCAATCACAGAAGACTGTAATGCAAAATCTGAACTTTTGGCATTAAGGGAAGGGGTGGCCTCCTATTTGCTAGAATCAGATATATCTATATTAGAATCCCTCTTTTCCGGCAATTTCGGACAAGTCTTTAGGATTATCTTACAGAGCACGCTTCAAAAGGAACCTCTTACGGATAGCGAAACCCGGTCGTTTTCTCAGTTTTCCAGCACTTTTGAAAAAAACTCGAAAGCTGATTTTGATATCAGAGAACTCATGGTGTATATGCTTTATCGGGAAGCATGTGTTTCGCACATCCCGAAAGCGTTTGATCGTGTTCCTGATTGGTTTCTGGCTGATTATCTAAAATATTATTTTTGCTTATCTGGTAGGAATTTTAGCGCGGGTGAATCTGGATTAGAGAAAGACACTCTGATTTCACGGATTTCTGAAGATGAGCATGCCTTGATTATTTCCGCACTCAGGCGGGCCTTAGAAAATTCAATATCATCGAAAACGCAAACAACGTTTGAAGATATCAAGGAGCTTTATCGAAAATTTCTTGGCAAGCAGGTTTCTCCCAGTCAGCAGTCGAGTACGGCTAAAAGCGTGACTATTGGAATAGTCATGCCGAACTACAATCACAAGGAATATCTTCCTGACGCATTTCTTCAGATAAGTTTGCAGAACGAGTCACCAGACCAGCACATTGTCGTTGATGACGGTTCCACGGATGGAAGTCAAGCGGTCATTGACCGATGGTCCAAAGAGGCTCCTTACAATAAAGCGATTTACTTGGCAAAAAATGTTGGAGTCAATGCCGCCGTCGCAGAAGGCATTAAGTTCTTAGAAACCCAGTATGTATGCTGCCTCTCAGTCAACGACTGCTACAGTAGCGGCTATCTCGAAAGAGCATATCGCGTTCTTTCAAAACACCCTGACGCTGGACTTGCTTGTTTTCAATGGTGCCGAAAAGATGTTAAAACGGGGCACTATTTTCCTGAAACTCAGATGCCTGAAATAGAGAAATATTACAGCCCGAGCGAAGCGGAAAGTATTTTGCGTCGGCATCTCCTCTTTGATGCGGGAGTCATTATTAGTGCCTCTGAATATCGGCGCGAATTGAATCTGGATTGGCGTCTGAGATGGTGGGGAGGACTCCACCTATGTGATTTGGTTGCATTGCGTAAGGGGTTCTGTCACGTTCCTGATAAACTAATTACTTTCAATAGTCATGAGCATTCATTTTCAGGTGGCACACAGGACCTAAGAAGGCATGCGGAGGCAATTGTTGCATCCGCTCGAGACTTTTGTAGTGAAGACAAAAGCGACGTTTATCCTGCTTGTGTTCGATCTGGATTTATGGGGACGCGTTTAGATTGTTTTGCGATTCAGGCAGTACTGAATGCGCCATGGGAAAATGGGCTAAAACCACTCCTGCTCATTTTGCGTGGTTTGCTTGAGAAATCAGAAGCCGCTCTAAAAGACATTGGCGAGAAATTCAACAATAAAACACATGTTGAAATCACTGAGACATTAGCTTTTCTTGATGTGTTTAGTGGTGCTGAAGATGTCTATTCATATTGGAACAGACTTCGAGAACTAGTGCTCCGCGTTACTGAAAAAACCACATTCTTTGGTGATGTAATTGGATTTTGCGCGAATCAAGACTGCAATATTGGAAATGTAGTCCAAGCACGCAAACTGTTGAATAAAGTTGCGCACGGGATATATCCAACACGAGGAATTATGCGCGCTTTTTGCTTGGTTAACTCTAAAGATGTTTCTCAAGAAAAGCGCGATCACATTTGGAAAAAGGCAATCGACTTGATGCCAGAGGATGTTTGGTTTGGCTTGGAGTACGCGAAGCTGCTAGTCAAAGATGGGAAAGTTAAGGAAGCTATAAGGATTGCTGAGAGTCTTTGTTCGAAAGACTCTGGAAAAGATGTCTATAGAGAGAGTTCGGATATCATACCTGGATTTATTTCTTCAAATATGGCCGCCCCGCCTCGGTTTACCCAGAAAACGACAGAACTCAAAACAGAGCCAGATACGAGTAAGTCGGCCAACACACAACCCAACAATTCGCGGGAGATAGTATGTAGCGACGGTGCGAGTTCGCCAGTGGCTCGATCTTCTCAGCCTCGGGTTTTGTTTGTCAGCGAAAAACTTGGGAACAGTATCGGCGACCCACTATCTATTGAATCTCAGTATTTCTTAGAGGCATTTCAATCCCTTTGTTCAACCTCATGTGAAATTCTATCTATCCAAGGGGAAGAGAATATAGACTCGCTTTTGGCTAAACGATGCCTAGACGGAAAACCTGACGTAGTGATATTATTATATCCAACGATATATTCTAGGCCGTACAAACTAGACACGTTCCGAATACTCAAAGAAGCAGGATTTCCGTTGGTTTTTGTTTGGGGGGATAAAGATAATCCTACTGTTCAGTCGACGTTGGATGAGGTTGCACCTTACTCTGATCTGAATGTTTTTGTTGATAGCGGTGCCATTGCGAGCGATTCGCGAACGCTTTTCCTTTGGCCTGCACTGGATTCACTTGTTTTTCGGAATCCAAAATTGCAGCGAACAATTGATGTCTATTCTGACTCATTGCTCAAAGATCCAGATGAGTGGCGGGAATCTATTCAAGCAATGACACAGAATAATGTGGTTTTCATACAAGGTCAAGAGGATAATCTGTCTCCAGACGATATTGCGTGGAACTATCAGAAATCCAAGATTGTTTTGAGCGTTTCAGATGACAGTCTAGGGAATCGAAACGCCGTCTGGAATTTCTGGAAATCTGTTACATGCGGTGCGGTTGTCTTTCAAAAAGACAATTCTACAATTGGGACGAGATTCACGCCGTGGGAAGAATATGTTCCGTTTTCCACGCCTAGTGAGTTTTCTGATCGACTGAATTACTATTTAGCCCATCCTGACGAACTGCAAAATATCGCTGAAAACGCGCAAAGAAAGTATCTCGAAAAATATACTGCACAGGCATGGCTGGCATCAGTTCTTGAGGCATGTCGCCTGGAAAAACCTTTCCCGAATGTGGCCTCGGGCCCTCATGCTACTCCTGCTACTGACGAAGAAAACCTGGCAGAAGATTTCTTTTCCAGAGATGAGATATCTAATATCGAGTGCCTTATTGCGAACTACCAGAGAAATCCAAGCACCCATGAGTATCAAGAACAGGTGCTGACGCTTCGACAATGCATGGCATCGTTTCTATTAGAGTGTGACATGTCTAATCTAAAGGCTTTGTTTGCTAACGACTTTGGAAAAGTTTATCGGCTTGTTTTGAATAGTGGTATTCAGCGAGAGTCTCTTAGTGCGGAAGAAGCGAAATCATTTTCCACATTTATAGAAACAATTCAGAAAGCCCCGGAGATTGAGTATGATTTTCGCGAACTGCTTGTTTATATGCTGTATTGTCGAGGAACTCATCTTCGAGCAACGTTAGGGGCAGAGCGAATATTTTCGTGGTTCGAAAGTGACTATAGGGAATATATCTCTTCCTCCGTCATTACGGTTCAAAGCACTCTAGATAATGAGTTGTTCCAGCGTGGGAACTTTGTTGCATGCGCAATGAATCCGTCCGAATGTTGGGAGCGATATGCTGCGATGGGGCTTATGGGTCTTACTGGTCCTGCAATAGAAGGTCTTTCACGTTATGTGGGAGAAGAAGTGAAGTTTTACATTGGTGCGACTCACTGGATGGACGGCAATGAGAAAGCGGCAATGGAGGTGCTAGAGGGGTGTCGATTTCTTGGTGCGGAAAAACTGTTATCCCTGATTCAAAAACCGCAAATTGATGTTTTGACACAAACTCCCATCGGATGTTCGTCACAATATGTGCCCGATTTGACGCTTTCTGCCAGCAAGCGATTTCGAATCAAAAACATTGGACCGCAGATTGGCTCAGCGAATACTTGGTCTCCCCTTCGTGCACCAGGGAATATATTTGACTACATTTCTGGTGATTTTGATCCTGATTTTTATCTGTGTCGCGAAATAGAATGGCAGGCACTGCCCTCAAACCTTCATGAACTGAAATGTCCTGTTTTTGGACACACGGAAGATTATGACATTCATTTGCAGACCGTCTTTCCATTGTTTCGGTCTTTCAATAGAATTATTACGTGTGGTTCGTACGAATGGCGAGATTTGTCACGCATGCAATCCGTGCCAATTGCCACGTTTCCGATGGCCTACGGGTTGCCTGATGATCTGCCTGACTGCAGTATGACTCATCGAGACATTGATATATTTCTTTCTGGTACGATCTTTCATCCTTATCATCCCGATAAGGCGAAACTTGTTCATGGTCTATTATCTAGTCTCGATTCAACACTAAATATTCGTGTCAACTCCAAAGTTCTACCACACGGTGAATATTTTGATCTACTTGGACAATCAAAAATCAGTCTTCCTTTTGTGCGATTTGATGGTTCCATGCCAACAAGAGGCCTAGAATCCCTAGCTATGGGGAATGCTCTTATTCTACAGAAAGGGTGTGCTTTGTCCGCTTACTATGGAGAGAGCGAGGGAGTTTTCACATGCGACTATTGGAGTGGGGAGCTTCTGAAAACGATCAACAAGGTTTCCAAAAACTGGCCAGACATTGCCCCGTGTGCTTTACGTGGATCGCAACGGGTGCGTGAAGACTTTCTGATGAGCAATGTGTGTACTCGCTATTTGCGATTTTTGACCGTGATGGCCGCCTTGTCATCGAATTCTGAGAAACCGACCAGATCGCCAGCGGAGGGAAAGCGTTCGGTGATTTGCGTGGGGTGGACTCATGACTCCGAGTTTTATCTTGATGCCCTCGCTTTTCGATCGGAAGAGCTTTCGAAAAAACCAGGTGTTGATTGGGAGGCCAATGAGATTAATGATCTTGCAAGAGAAGTGCTTCTCTTTTATGTTGCAGGTTCAAATGAGAATATTCGGAACAGCTTCCTTGCGTGGGCTCGTTGGCCGCTATCTGCGCCACCGTTTCTTGGCGATGCGCTGGAACTTTTGCGCATCGGTATGGTGCGATTTCCTCGATTTCTTGCCTTACAATTCAATTTGATGCGAACGCTTTATCATTTTAGTGGGAAGGAATGTCGTAGCGAAGCCAGGGAGATGGCCGAGCACATAGCCCGATCTCAATTTACTGAATGGGATCTTGCAGTGATGGATGATGTGATGCCTTGGGACTTTCAGCCTGAGCATTTCAATTACCGGGCGTATTTTGACCTTGGAGTCAAAGTTATTGGAGAAGGGCGTGAGGAGGATCCTGGATTCTTTCGACTGATTCGAGCTTGTTGCGCACACTATGCAGCTATGTCTGGGGGTTCCTTGGAATTCGCGAGGATGGCTTGTGCTGACGACCCCGAATTTCCTCTCTATCAGATCGCTCTGGCAAGGTCATTGGCATTGCTCCCCGAAGGACGTCATGAGTCGGCGCTAATTCTGGACAAAATGGCTGAGCAGGACTTGCTTCCCGTTCGTGCCTGGGATGATTTGAAAGCGTATAAATTGGAGGAGGAATTGCCATCTGATCAACGAGCCCATTTGCAAGATAGAATAAACCGCATTCAATCCCGCATCAAACAATGACTTCCATATGCAGCCATTAAATCTCACTAATGATTTTAGTATCTTGCCAAGAACAGCATTATCTTTGGCGCGTCGCGCTACTGCTCTTGCGCAAGCCTGTCGTTTGGAGAAGTTTTCTTTTCACTCGGAATTTGCATTTTCTTACCGTTCTGTTTTGCAACAGCGATTGCGTATTCCTTTTGACGGGGGGAGTCCCTTGTTATCTGAAAGCTCGAGTTCTGTTAATGAGTTTTCCCCCGATCTCATTCCGCCAGAAATTGGCTCGGCCTCCTCTGCAAAAAGTAAGAGAACTCGTTGGTCTGTGGTTATCGTTGCTGACAATCCAAGTTTCAATTATTTCCCAATTCTTCTTGCGTCGGTAATTCGCTCTATTGAATGTGAAGACTCTTGGGAAGTATTGGTGGCTGATATTTCGGAAAATCCTTCTGATGTTGCAAGGATGGTCCGAGAATTCTCGAAATATCCGATTCGTGTAGTTCGTTTCGATGGGGAGAAGAACCCATTAAAAGCTGCTAATGAATGCCTACGTCAGTCACGCGGTCAGCTCATTCATTTCATTTCCCAAGATAGTGCTGTTGAAGAGAAATTCTATCAGAGTATGGGTGAAATATTTCGCCAGAATCCGCAGTCATCGATGGCCGCCTGTCACGACAAATGTTTTGACTATGAGAATGTGATTCGCCGCGATATTTCACCACTTGAGCCATCGGGGTTTTACCGGGATGTGCGTTTCGCTGCCTTCTGGGCCTACCGACTTTCGCTTTCGTCCTTTGTCGTCCGCCGATCACTTTACGAGCGGCTAGGGGGTTTCCGTATTGATCTGGGACTTTGGGGCGAGTGGGATGTCCGCGCTCGCTGGCTGTCGTCCGAGCCACTGTATTTTCATCAAGACTCTCTTTGTGGCAATCGACTTCATTCCTGTTCCCGTCGGCAAAGAGAACTTCGAAATGCTGTCGGGTTGGAATGTTGTGCGAAGGCGGTCTCGTTGGCTGCGCGATATTATCCCTCATTGCCGATTGCAGATTTCTTCGAGCCCGCCAGTACATTGTTCGCTTGGGATTTTGTTCATTTTGGCGGCAGTTTGTTGACCGAGGGGTTGATGCGGGAGGGCTTCGCTCTTCTGGATGCTGCCGCCAAGCTATGCCCAACCAAAGAAATACTGGATGCGATTCGGACTCGGGAATTCTATTTACACAATTCTCAAAGGAGACCGGAACCCGTGATAATCAGCAGGCTGCTTGAGGCAGAGGCGGTTGCCACCGGAGACTATTTTCCTCCGGACGAACTGAGCGAGATTGAAAACTTTGTCCTTGCATACAGCACGAAACCTTCCGAGGTAGGGGGGCTTCCGCAGGTGCGATCCTTGCGAGGTGCGATTTGTGCACATGTCCTTCATTCGGAGGAGAAGGGAATCCAAGGACTATTTTCCGGAAACTTTGCAAAGGTATATGCGATGCTGCGGGAGTGCGGTATTTCCACCGAGCCCGAGGGTGAGGCGGAACGAGAACTTGAAGAGCGGGCTGGAGGACTGCTTGTGGGTAATCCTAGCGATTTGCGGGCGCTCCTCGCCATTATGCTTCTTTGTCCGGCGCATTGGGGGACACTTCCGATCGATTTCTGTTGTATTCCCGAATGGATGATGGGGATATATCTGGATTATTTGTTGGCGTCCCCGGAGGGATTTGTTCATTCTGGTGAGGCGGATATGTATCTGGAACACTTGACTGCTCTTTTGGCTGCGGTTGAGAGGGATATTATTGATGCCAAGGGGAAGTTGTCGCCCGCGTTGCGGAATGTGGCTTTTCAAGTGGCACTTCGTTTGAATCTTATTCCGGCCTATTTTTCGCAGAGGGACATGAAGGATTTCATGCGTTCTCGGGCTCGGGTTCTTGCATACTATCTGGAACAAAACGGCTATGGTCTTGAGTGCTCATTTTCGCCTAGGACTTATGAGCGTAGGAAGCATCGGGTAGGATTTTTGAGCGCGCATATTGGACCGCAGACGGAGACATATACGAGTGTGCCGTCGTTTTATTTGGACCGGAGCAAGTTCGAAATCCATCTTTTCGTTTTGGCAAGTAATCCGAGTGCGATTGAGGAACATTGCCGGGAGCATGTGGATTCGTTCACCGTTTTGCCGAAGGATTTGGCGGGGCGGGTGAAGGCGATCCGTGGGGCTGGACTGGATGTGCTTGTGATTGGAACGAATATGACGGCGGTGACGAATGAGACGGCGCTGCTGGGTATGCACCGGTTGGCACCGATCCAGATTGCTTCGAGTTCTTCGCCGATGACGCCGGGTTTGCCTCATCTCGATGGATTTCTGTCCGGCATTGTGCACGGCTACGATGCCTATTCGGGCCAGTATAATGAGCGCCTCTTGTTGTTCGACGGCGCTTTGAGTTGCCTTGAGTATTCGGTGGATCGTCCGGTGGCTGTGCGCCGTTTTACGCGGAGGGGACTCGGAATTCCAGACGAGGGTGCGCTTTTTGTGAGCGGAGCGAATTTCTTCAAGATCATTCCGGAGCTTCAGAAGACATGGGCTGAAATTCTGAAGAGGGTTCCGAACTCTCGTTTGCTTCTGCATCCGTTCAATCCGAATTGGACGAATCGTTATCCGGTGGCTCGATTCCGTCGGGATATTGCACGGGTATTTGAGCGGGCCGGGGTCGATCCTGCCCGGGTGATTATTTCCGAGGAAACGCTTCCGACACGGGCGGATGTGTGCGAATTGATGGGGGTGGGGGATGTGTACTTGGATTCGCATCCGTTTTCCGGCAGTGTTTCGCTGGTTGATCCGCTGGAGGCGGGGGTTCCGCCTGTGGCTTGGGCCGCACCCTCCACGCGCGGACTGATGGCGGCTTCCATGTTGTCCGATCTCTCTCTGCGGGAACTGGTTGCGGAATCGGAGGAGGAATACATCGGGCTTGCGGTTCGTTTGGCAGGTGATCCGATGGAGCGTGAGCGGTTGAGGGGAAAAATTCGGGAGGGGATGGCCGCCGGGCCGCGGTTTTACGATGTGAAGAAATACGGGGCCGAGGTTTCGCGGGTTTTGGAGGCGATTGTGGCCGAGAAGCGCGAGGTTGAGGCGGTGCCGGAGGTTCCGGAATTGGTTCGGAGAGCCAAGGCCGCGATGGAGGCCGGGCGGCTTTCGGAGGTGGAGGATCTTTGCCGGTTGGTCGTTCAGATAGAGCCCACGGTGGCTGCGGCGTGGGGGCTGATGGCCGAGTTGGCTTATCGTACCGGTGATCTCAATTTTGCGGCGGATTTGATCACTCAGGCACTGGATTTGGAAACCGGGCATCCGGGCTTTTGGACCTTGCAGGGGGAAATTCAATCTATGCGGCGCGAGTTTGAAAAGGCGTCCGTATCATTCCGGCGCGCGTTGGAGTTGCATCCAAATGCGTCGAAGGCTTGGATTGGGCTGGGGCGGACGCATGAGGGTGCCGGGGAAAAGTCCGAAGCGGAGCAGGCCTACAACAAGGCGATTCGTCACGCGAAAGGCGCAAACGCATTGGTTGAGGCTCATCTGGCGTTTGCGGGATTTCTGTCACGTTGTGGACGGAGTAAGGAAGCGATTGGACACCATAAGAAAGCGGTTGAAGTTGACCGGCAATCGGTCGAGGCGGCGTGTTCGCTGGCCGAGGCCCTGATGGCGAATGGACAAACGGACCAGGCTCAGGCGCAGTTCGAGAAAGCGTCGCGAACGCAGGGAGCGGGTGGAGTCGGATTATTCCGCTGGGGGAAGGCTTTGGCAATTCGCGGGGAAATGGATTCCGCTCTGGAGAAGCTGGCCGAGGCGATTCGGATGGAGCCTGAGAATGCCGAGTATTTTGCGGTGGGGGGGATGGTATCGCAGGTCGCGAAGCGGACGCGTGAGGCACTGGAGCGGTTTGACCGGGCGGTGGAGTTGGGCGGGGATTCGGATCTTTTGCATGAGAACCGGGGGACGGCCCAGATGGATCTTGGGATGCTTTGGGAGGCGGGAAAGAGTTTTGCACGGGCGATCGAGCGCGATCCCGGCAACGTACCGGCACTGGTCAAAATGGGGGATGCGTGCGTGCGTGTGGGCATGGTGACGGAGGCGCGGGAGTGTCTGGACGAGGCGTTGAAACAAATGCCGGATTTTCCGCAGGCATTCGCCATGAGGGGAAAACTCCACCTTGTCTGCGGACGTGCGGACGAGGCGGTCGGGGATTTCCGGGAGGCCATGCGGCTTGAGCCGGAGAACGAGGATTTCGCGCACCATTTCCTTTTCGCGATACAATATGCGGAGCCGGGGAATTCGGCGCAGGCCGTTGAGGAACATCGCGAGTGGGGGCGGCGGGTGGCGGAAAAGGTTGCTCCGCGTGTGTGGGATCGACGTCGTGCAAGGTCGGGGAAAATCCGTGTCGGCTATGTGTCCGGGCACCTGCGGATCCATCCGGTCGCCTTTTTTGTGGAGCCTCTTTTGGCCGGTCGGGATCGGGAGTCCTTCGAGGTTTTTGTGTATTCCAGCGGGGAGGTGGCCGACGTTGTGACCGGGCATTTGCGCGAATTGGCGGATACCTGGCGCGATGTGGGGGGGCTCACCGACGAAGAGTTGGCGCGCATGATCGAGGGGGACAAAATCGACATTCTTGTGGACCTCGGCGGACACGCAGTGCCCTCGCGATTGGGCGTTTTTGCGCGCAAGCCGGCGCCGGTGCAGGTGGCGCATTTGGGCTGTTTTGCCACGACCGGGTTGGCAACGATGGACTACCGCCTCACGGATGCCCATGCGACGCAGGCTGGCGCAGGCGAGGTCTTTTTCACCGAACAGATGGCCTCGCTGCCCGGATGTGCGTGGTGTTATTGGCCGCCGGAAGGAGCGCCTGCGGTGGGTCCGGTTCCCTCGGATTCCAAGGGATTTGTGACATTTGGCTCCTTTGGGGACCATGCCAAGCTCAATACCGGCATCCTTGGTCTGTGGGCGAAGATCCTCCAGCGGGTGCCGAATTCGCGGCTGAAACTCAAGACGCTTCCCCTTGCCGACGAGGCCATGCGGGCCGAGGTGATTGGATTTTTTGAAAGTCGGGGGATCGCACCCGGGCGGTTGGAACTCTGCGGGCATGTGCCCTCTTACGAAGAGCATTTCGCGGCTTATGGCGAGGTTGACATTGCTCTCGACAGCTTCCCGCGCCATGGGACAGCGACGACATGCGAAGCCCTTTGGATGGGAGTGCCCGTGATTTCGCGGGTTGGCGAGACCCCGCAATCGCGGATCGGCGCGAGTTTGTTGACTGCGGCTGGGCTGTCCGAGTGCCTCGCCGGATCGGAGGAAGAATACATCGAAAAAGCGGTGGCTTGGGCGACGGACAACGTCCGGCGAAGGGAGTTGCGGGCCGGGTTGCGTGCCCGTTTGGACGCCTCGACCCTGCGGGATGTATCGGGCCATGTTCGTTCCGTCGAAGAAATGTACCGGTGCATGGTCGGCGAGGGGGAGGCCATCGGGGGAGCGGTTTCAGCCACGAAGGTGGATTCTGTCGAGTTGATGCAGCGGGTTGAGAAGGCATTCAGCGAAGGCCGGTTGGCGGACGTTGAGGATCTCTGCCGAAGAGTGCTGGAGGCCGAGCCTGCGACGGCGCGTGCCTGGCATTTGCTGGGCGTGTTGGCGCGGATGAGCGGGGATTTCGAGTGGGCCGCCGAGTTGCAGGAGCAGGCCGCAAGCCTGTCTCCCGGCAGCCCGGAAATCCACCGCGAGAAAGCTGCGATCCTTTTGGCCAAGGGGGAGACTGCGGCCGCCGTCGGGGAATTCCGACGTGTGTTGGAGTTGGAACCGCAGTCGCTTGAGGCGCTTGCCGGACTCGCCGAGGCACTCCATGCCGATGGCAAGGATCAGGAGGCCTTCGCGATGTTCCAGAAGGCCCTCCGACTTGCGCCAAATGATGCCAGTTTGCACGTCCGCCATGGCAAGGCCCTGAAGGATGCGAAGCGACCGAAGGATGCGATTGCCGAATTCCGCAGAGCCGTTGGAATTGATCGGAAGTCGTTTGAAGCCGCATACGAACTTGCGGTGGCTCTCGATGAGAGCGGACAAACGAACGAAGCCCTGACCGCCTTCGAAAAGGCGTCGAAGATCCATTCCGGGGTGGGCGAGCTTTGGAATGCCTGGAGCAAGTGCCTTTTGAAGGCGCGAAAACACGCGCGGGCGATCGAATGCGCCGACCGGGCGATCCAGTGCGAACCGGAAAATGGAGAATATCATTTCCGGCGCGGGTATGCCCTTCAGGAAAACAAGCGTCCAGCGGAGGCCATTGCCAGCCACAACGAGGCGATCCGGTTGGGGATGGAAACCGCCGAGCTTTATACGAATCACGGCATGTGCCTGCAGGACCTCAACCGCACTCGGGAGGCGGCGACAAGTTTCCACAAAGCGATCCAACTCGACCCAACGGTCGTCTCCGCAATGAACAATCTCGGGATTGTCTGTGCGGCGATGGGGATGAGTGTCGAGGCGATCGAGTGCTATGAGAGCGTCATTGCTCGGCGTCCGGATCTGCCCGGTCCCTACAACAACATCGGAGAAATTCTGCGTGTGGGCGGGCGGGCTTCCGAAGCGCTCGCGCACTACCGGAAGGCGCTGAAAATCATGCCCGACGCGACCGAGATCGAGCACAACATGCTCCTCTGCATGTTGTACACATCCGAGGCCAGCCCGGAGGAATTGGCCCAGGCACACAAACACTGGGGGGCTTCGGTTGAGCGGCGGGTGCGTCCGGCCTTCAAACACAGCCGCCAACGGAAACCAGGGCAGAAAATCCGGATCGGGCTGATTTCTCCCGACCTCATCGTCCATCCGGTCGCTTTCTTTGTCGAACCGTTGCTGAAGGAATACGACCGCACGCAATTCGAGATGTATGTGTACTCCGACACGAAGTACGAGGATTACATGACCGAGCGGCTGAAAAAGCACCCCGACAACTGGCTGACAGTCGCTCCGTTGAGCAGTCCGGACCTGGCTCATCGGATTTACGACGACAAAATCGACATCCTGCTCGACCTCACCGGGCACACCGGGAAGACGCGGTTGGAGATGTTTTCCGTGAAGCCCGCGCCCGTGCAGGCCAGCTATCTGGGGTATCCCGCGACGACCGGGTTGACGCGTGTTGACTATCGGATCACGGATGTTCTGGCCGATCCGCCGGGGATGACCGAGCATTTGCACACCGAGAAGCTTGTGCGGTTGGAGAAATCCGCGTGGTGTTACACACCGCACCCTCAGGCACCCGAAGTTGCGCCAATGCCCGCCGATGCCAAGGGGTTCGTCACCTTCGGCAGCTTCAACAACCTCGCTAAGCAAAACAAAGAACTCTTCGCGCTCTGGGCTGAAATTCTGAACCGGGTTCCCGGATCGCATCTGCGGCTGAAATCGAAAACCTTCCTCGATGAAGGCGTGAAGGCGTGGGTTTCGCGACATTTCACCGATGCTGGAATTGCCGAGGATCGGCTGGACTTCTGTCCGTTCGCCCACACGGTGCGCGAGCATTTGTCGCAGTACGGGGAAATGGACATTTCCCTCGACACGTATCCTTATCACGGCACGACGACCACCTGCGACGCGGCATGGATGGGGGTGCCGGTCGTTTCCCTCATTGGAAATAGCCACCTCTCACGTGTCGGAGCCAGCCTGCTGCACAGCCTGGGTCTTGACGACCTTGCGACCGACACACCCGAAGCGTATGTGGCCAAAGCCGTCGAACTTGCCAACGACCTCCCCCGCCTGCGCGAATTGCGCTCGACCCTCCGCAGCCGCATGGCCGCCTCGCCCCTCCGCGACGAACCGGCGTTCGCCCGAGCGATGGAAGCCGCTTTCAAAACAATGATGGAAACAGTTTGATTACGCACCCTGCGCACCCGGTCGGATAACTATACGGCGAAAGGCTTGGTTGGCTGCTTTCGCTGAGCCCGGAATACAGGTGCTATCGGCTCAAAGTAATTCCCGTCTATGCCTTTCGCGGTATAAAACAAATGACAGAGGGCCGGAGTCGGCGCATCTCCGATTGGTGCAGAAATCACTTTTGGCGGGCGTTCGCCCGCGTAGGGAAGAAGCGGGCAAGATGCCCACGGTCCCAGTCGATGCGGGCAAGATGCCCACGCTCCTTTGGCTGCACAAAACGGAGATGCGCCCTTTTACTTCCCCAAAGAATCGCATCGACGCGGGCGCGCAACTCGGGCAGGGTTGGGGACATGAAATTTGTCGATCAGATACGCGTCCACGCCAAAGCCGGTGACGGAGGCAACGGGTGCTGCAGTTTCCGCAAGGAAAAATACATTCCGCACGGAGGCCCGGATGGAGGCGACGGGGGCAAGGGCGGGGATATTATTCTCCGAGCCGACCACGATACCGCCAGCCTTGTCGCGCTGTTTTTTGAGCCGTTGATCCGCTCGAAGCGGGGCGCGCACGGGAAGGGGAAAAACAAGATCGGGCGGAGCGAGGCATCGACCATCATCCGTGTGCCGGTTGGAACGGTTATTCGCCGAGCCGGCATGAGTCCGCAGGATCCGCCGGAGGACGAGCCGATTGCCGACCTTTCGGAACCCGGCCAAGAATTCCTGCTGTGCAAGGGAGGAGACGGGGGCAAGGGGAACACGCATTTCAAGAGTTCCACAAACCGCGTCCCTCGGCAGCACACGGAGGGTTATCCCGGTGAGGAGGGGTGGTTTGTTTTCGAGTTGCGCACGATCGCCGACATCGGACTCGTCGGTTATCCAAACGCCGGCAAATCAACTCTTCTGGGCCGGATATCCGCAGCGCATCCGAAGACGGCTCCCTATCCGTTCACGACCCTGCACCCGCTCGTTGGCGTGGTGGATTTGCCGGAATACGGGCGGGCGACGGTTGCCGACATTCCGGGACTCATCGATGGGGCGCATGAGAACAAGGGCCTGGGCCACGAATTCCTTCGGCACATCCTCCGCTGCAAATACCTCTTCTTCGTGCTCGACATGGCCGGCAGCGAGGGCCGCGACCCGATTGACGACTACCAGTCGCTTCGCAAGGAACTGGGGCTTTACGATCCGATGCTCGCGGCAAAACCGTTTTGCGTTGTGGCCAACAAGATGGATGTCGAAGGCGCGGCGGATCATCTGGGGCACTTTCGCAGCCGGTTTTCCAAGGTTCCCATCCTCCCGATTTCCGCCTTGGAGCGGGCGCATGTGGACGAATTGATCGCCTACATTGCCGGTTGCGGATTCTGAAGGTAGTCGTGGATGGCTTGGGCCGTCCGCTTGCCGTCTCCCATGGCGAGGATAACGGTTGCGGCTCCACGGACGATGTCCCCGCCGGCATAGACGCCGGGCAGGTTCGTTGCGCCGTTTTCACCCGCTTCGATGTTGCCCCACTTGTTCAAGTTGAGTTCCGGGCAGGTCGCCGTGAGAAGTGGGTTCGCCTTGGTTCCGATGGCCACAATGACCGTGTCGCATTCCAGGACGAACTCCGAACCGGGAACCGGTTCCGGACGGCGGCGTCCGGAGGCATCTGGCTCGCCGGACCTCATGCGCACACAGCGGAGTCCGGAAACCCAGCGGTTTTCGTCGCCCACGACTTCGGTTGGCGCGACCAGAAGTTCGAATTCGACGCCCTCCTCCTCCGCGTGGTGGACTTCTTCGAGGCGGGCAGGCATTTCCTCCTTGGTCCGGCGATAGACGATCATCGCCTTTTCGGCACCGAGGCGTTTGGCTGTCCGCACGGCATCCATCGCAACATTGCCACCGCCCACGACGGCAACCCGCTGTCCGGAGAGGACGGGGGTTCCGGATTCCGGGAAATTGTAGGCCTCCATCAGGTTCACACGGGTGAGGTACTCGTTGGCCGAGTACACGCCCTTGAGGTTTTCTCCCGGCACGTTCATGAAGACCGGGAGTCCGGCTCCGTTGGCAATGAAAACGGCGTCGAAGGATTCGCGCAATTCCGGAATCGTGTAGGTGCGTCCAATGATGACGTTGCATTCGATTTGCACGCCCGCCGCACGGAGGCGATCGACCTCCTGATCGACAATCGCCTTTGGCAACCGGAACTCCGGGATTCCATACACCAACACGCCGCCCGGCTTGTGCAGGGCCTCGTAAATGGTCACTTGGTGGCCCCGGCGGGCCAACTCGCCCGCTGCCGTCAATCCGCACGGACCCGAGCCAACGACCGCGACGCGTTTGCCGGTTGAGGCGGGGGGCGGTTGGACGACCGCATCGGGATGCTGCCGGGCCCAGTCGGCGACAAAGCGCTCGAGGTATCCGACCGCCACGGGCATTCCCTTGATCCCGCGCACGCACCGGGCTTCGCACTGGTTTTCCTGCGGGCAGACCCTGCCCGTTACGGCCGGGAGGGCGTTGTCGTTGAGCAGGCTTTTCGCAGCGGAGGCCATGTCGCCCTCGACGAGGAAATTCAAAAACCGGGGGATATTCACCATGACGGGACATCCCGAAACGCATTTGGGTTCTTTGCACTGGATGCAGCGCTGCGCCTCAAGGAGCGCAAGTTGGAAATCAAACCCCGTGTTGACTTCTCCAAAATTGGCATTGCGGATGTCGGGATCCTGCGCAGGCATTGCTTGGCGGGCAATTTTCATCCTCTCGCGGGGCGGCAGGGGGGCGGGGTTCGTTGTGTTCATGGAAATCGAAATGGGTTGGAGTTGGCTGGGTCGGTGGAATCAGGCACGGTTGCGGCAGGCGTGAGCGGATTGCTCGTGTTCGCGGTAGGTCGAGAGGCGGTCGGCCAGAATGCCAAAATCGACGAGGTGTCCGTCAAATTCCGGACCGTCCACGCAGGCGAATTTGGTTTCGCCCCCCACCTCGACCCGGCATCCGCCGCACATCCCTGTTCCATCCACCATCACGGGGTTGAGCGATACTATCGTGTGAATCCCATAGGGCCGCGTGAGTTCGGAAACCGCGCGCATCATGGGCACCGGACCGACCGCATAGACGACCTGCGGGGGATGGCTGTCGAGGATTTTGCGGGCGGCGTCGGTGACGAAGCCCTTTTCGCCATGGCTGCCATCGTCGGTGCAAACGATGACCTTCCCCAAGCGGGACAACTCCTCCTCGAAAATCACCCATCCCTTCGAACGCCCGCCAATCACACTCGTCACCTCAACCCCACG
>Ga0114938_1000678_pt1 | contig 24892 bp, 44 predicted proteins | sample AshMeaBigSpring_FD_88675 | JGI IMG/M metagenome (GOLD analysis project Ga0114938, IMG submission 88675) | Groundwater microbial communities from Big Spring, Nevada to study Microbial Dark Matter (Phase II) - Ash Meadows Big Spring | ecosystem: Environmental > Aquatic > Deep subsurface >... | reverse complement strand
TATTAATATTAATATTAGCATCACTTGCCGGCACATGATAAGTTGGTACATTATCTTTAGGTCTAATAGACAATTGATAAAGATAAAAACTAATTGCACCTATTATAAGGAGTAATAAACTAAATATTATTATTGTTTCTTTTTCATAAGTCAAAGATACGAATAAAAAAGTTAATTACCAAAAATTATTTTATGTTTTCTAATGGGTATGCTTCAATAATTGAATCTTTATTTACGGTGTAAATATAATCTGGTCCAATTTGGTCAACTACATAAACACTATCCTCATATACAGGAGGTCTACCATCAACATGAGCATTATCACCTATTAAATTAACATTTTCTAAAATAGCTTCTAATTGTTTTTCACAATGTAATTTAGCAAATTGTTTTAATTGATTGGTTCTTTCAATCCATTCGTTTCTAATATTTTCGTTAGGGTGTGTAGAATCATCTTTACCCATATAATCTATTAAAAATTCTTCTGCTGTCATAATTTCTTTTTACAAAGATACAAATAAAAAAGTTAATTATCAAAATATTTATCATCAAATGCTAAATAACAAATTAATACTCCAATTAACCCAAGCAACCCCCCTAAACAAGCACCTATGATTGGGTTATGTCCTTTATCTTTTAAAATATTATAACCCCAAATACCACATAAAACGGAAGCTATTAATGCCCACATATACTTTTATTTTATTTTATCAAAGATAAGTAAATTTTTTCAAATAAACAAATCTTTTTTTTTTGTATCGGGGATGGGAGTCGAACCCACACGCTGTTTATCAACAAGCGACAGATTTTAAGTCTGTTACGGCTACCTAGTTTCGTCACCCCGATATTTTATTTCTTTTTATTTATAAAACAAATATAAGAAAAAGTTTTGAAATAAACAAAATTATTTTTATTTTCGTTAGTTAGATATTTTTAATATATAAAAATAAAAATAAAATGGAAATTGATATAAAAAAAGAGGAAAGAAATAAAAAGCAAAGAGAATATAGAGAAAAAAACAAAAAAGTTTTAAGAGAAAAAAGAATAAAATACTTATCAGAAAATAAGGATGTTATTAAAGAAAAAAGAAAAAAATATAAAGATAAAAATAAAGAAAAGATTAAAGAATATCAAAAAGAATATTTCTCTAATAATAGAGAAGATATAAATTTATATATGAGAAAATATAGACAAAATATAGATTCTTATAAAAGGGAAAAAATAAAAGAAATAACTAAGACTTATTTTATAAATAATGAAATAAAAATTAGAGAATACCAAAAGGAATATGTAGAAAAAAATAAAATTGATATTAAAAATTATCAAAAAGAATATAATAAGTCGTATAAAGAAAAAAACAAAGATATAATTAATAAAAAATCAAAAGAAAAAAGAGAAAATGACCCTTTATACAAATTAACTTGTAATATAAGAAGTTTAATTTTTAAATCATTAAAAAATAAAGGTTTTATAAAAGAATCAAGAACTTATGAAATTTTAGGTTGTTCTTATGAAGATTTTAAGATATATTTAGAATCTAAATTTGAATCGTGGATGAATTGGGATAATTATGGCAACCCCAAAGTCGGTATCTTTGAATTAAATAAAACATGGGATGTAGACCATATTATACCTTTATCTTCAGCAACAAGTGAAGAAGAAGTTATTAAATTAAACCATTATACAAATCTTCAACCACTTTGTAGTTATACAAATAGATTTATTAAAATAGATAATTTATTATAATTATAAGATTAAAAAAGTTAATTTTTAATCTTATTTCAATTACATATTAATTTGAAATTTATTTTCTAAATTAATTTCTATCTTTCAATTTTTGTAATTCTTTTTTCAGCTTTTTATTCTTTTTATAAATAGCAATAATTGAAAAAATTGCTAAACACACAACTATAATTAAAGGTAACAAAGAAGGTAATAATACCCAAAACCAAGACCAATTAATATAATTCGTTAATTTTAACGTAATAAAAATTAACGTTAATATACTCCCAAAACCAAGACTTGAACTTGTTGAATTGTTATTGTTTGCCATGTTTTTATGTTTTAACAAAGATAATGTATTTAAAGTTATTAACCAAAATTTTATTTCATGTATAATTGAATTAAAATTATTATAGCAGCCAAAGATAAACATAAAGTATTTTTCAAAGTAAATGGTTCTTTAAAAATTAAATAACTCATTGTTGTAAATACAATTATACCTACACCAAACCCTAAAATCCTTGAAGGCCAAATTAACCCATCAAATCCATCTATAAAATAATGAACAGATTTAATATATATCCACGATATAGGTACACTACATATTAATAATATTAACATATATTTTTTATCCCACCCAAATTTTACACTCGCTTGTAATTGCATAAATGATGCTAATTGTCCAAGAGTACATAATAAAATACCTAATACTATATCTTTTATATTCATACTACAAATATACAGTATCTAAATTTAATAAATAAATCTTTTTTTATAAAAAATGTTTGGTTAATAACTTAAAATACCTTATCTTTACATAGTCAATAAAGACAGGCGCACCATTAAACGTGTGAAGGAATCAGAAGTAGGCTATTTAAAAAAATATATTATAAAAAATTTAAAGACCTTTCCGTAGAAACGGAAAGGTCTATACACACTATGAAAAACTATTTATATTAAAAATCCTTTATCAATTTCTTCCTTTCTTTCTAATTTAGCAACTTCATCGCTAATTGCTTTATACCACCATTCTTTAGAAATAGAAGGGTTATTAGCATTTGCATAAATTTCAAATACTTTTTTAGGTCTTGTTTTTTCAATCTTTTTACCAAAGAAAATAAATTTTTTTTGAAAGAAAGTTTCTGTTCCTTCATAAAAAATAGTAATATCTCTCATTCCACCAGACATTTCAGATTAATACTTTTCAGTTTCATGCGTTTCAACTTTATATTGAAATGTTCTATTTTCAAATTTTACTTCTTTCATAAGACAAATATACGACTTTAAATGTTATTAACCTAATTTAAACAAAGTTCTTTTTTAAAGATAAATTCTTCTTTTTTAGAATTATCTAAGGCTTCAGTAAATCTACAAGCAAAAAGAATACCTATACCATCAATATAATAACATAGATGCCCTTCTTCATCAAGAAAAGGTTTTCCTTTTGTTGTATATATTTTACCTTCTACTAATTCTTTACAGAAATAAATTATATTATTTATTTTAATATCTTTTGCATTTACACACAATAATTCCATAATTTTTTTATTTAAGACAAATATACGACTTTAAATGTTATCAACCAAATAAAATTGCCCCCTTTAAGGGGCAATTTTTAATTTAATTTAACCTTTTAAGAAAGTTTCAAGTTTTTCTGGAGCATATTTAGCTAATAATTCTAAACGCTTATTCAAAATAAATTCGCTTGCAGGAATATCATTTTTTAATCTTTTTGGCATAAAATCCATTTGTTGCCTAATTCTTTTTTTGTAATCTCTATTATCTTCAAACATTACATCACCAAAGAATTTTGGATTTAAGCCATCGTAATAAATAACCCTTGCATCTTCACCCACTTCATTAATACCTACAATTGTAATACCACTTTCCAATGCTTCTTTACTTCTTAAAAGTTTAAAAGGTCCCGGCAAAGTAGATTTTCCAGCAGTTTCAGAAAATTTAACAACTGGTCTTAATTCTTCACCAACAGCACATAAAGCATATTTCATAGATGAATTATCACGACTTAGGGCATTTCTCATACCACCACCCATTCCATATAAACCCCATTCCCAAACCAAATAATTATTTGCTAAAAGAATATCGTTTATTTTTTTCATGGTTTCCCATTTCATGCCATCCCCTTCAATAAATCTTAGTAAAGTACCACCGTACCAAGTTTTACCATTAATTTCAATTTCTCTAAACAAACCATATTCTTTTGCAGTATCGCAAACAAATAGTAATTGTTTTGCCGCATCGCCAGAATCAGGTCTTATAACAACAACAACATTTAAACCTAATTCTTTACTTCTTAAAGCCAATTCAAGTAAACAACCTTTGATAAGTTTATTATCATTGCCTATTTTTTTAACAGCAATAAAGAAATCGTTACAATCTGCAACATTTGAACCAAGTTCACCACTTTTTAAGTAGTTAAATAATGCTTCAAAGCAATCAAATTCTTTATCGTAGCTTTGAATATTTCTATGTGCTAAAGCACTAACTGAAAAAGAGTGTCCTGCTTCTTCACCTGCATTTTTCCAAAATTGATAAGCACCGCTAAAGGTATCAGTTCCCGAAAAACTAAATAATGCTTCTTCGCCAAGCCATTCTGATTCTTGTGGTGTCATACCTGCACGACAACCAAAATTGTGTAACATTCCACGAGCAAAGAAATCTTTTTGTTCTTTTGAAATTGAATCTCCGTAAATTTCATCCATCAATCCCAAGTAATAAAGAACCCAATGTTCTAATTGTGTAACCATTTCGGTAGCAGCCCAAATTTTTAAGAGTGAACTTTCAAACCAAGCGGCTAATACACCAAAATCTTTTACACTTGTTTCAATTTCTACGATAGGTTCGTGTGGATAAAAAACAGAACCTTCGGGTAGGGCTTTTATTCTAATAGGAATACGCCCACCAAATTCTTCAACTATTCTTACCCAAAGTTCACGAGGATATTCAAATTTTGCTAAACCATTTAGGGTAACTTTTTGAAATTCTAAAAATCTATCAGTTTCTAAAATTTCTTCCATTGTAATAGGCTCAAATAAAAGATAATCAATTAATTTTGATAACCCTTTAAAAATATATCGTGCATCTTCTTTTGTGTAAAGACTGTGGTTAATTGTATCTAAAAATTTTCTTGCAGTAATGTAATAAACTGATTGGTTTTTTGCTTGTTCACTTTCAAATGGATTTGAACCAATTGTGTAAGCATCTGTAATTACTAAACGAGGTGTTTTGTGATTTTTACGTTTGTAATCTAACATTGATTTACTCATAATATGTTGTTTTTTTATAACACAAAAATACGAAAAAAATAGTTAATAATCAAATTTATTTTTTAATGTTGATACCATTATGTACATGAATACTACCAATATTTGTTTTCTTTTGCCAAAAGAAAACATAGTTTAACCAACTAAAATATTTATTTAACCAATTAATTAAATTCATGACTTTTTCAGATTGAATAAAATCTTTTTCAGTTAATAAATTTTCACCACATTTAGGGCAAGGTATATTTATATAGTAGGATAATTCATCTTTATTTTCATCCGTATAAGGAATATGAAAATTACAAGTTGGGTTATCACAAACTATTAAATCTTCTTGTTTAACTTCTATTAATAAATTTTTCATACTTCAAATATAAGGTATTGATAGTTAATAATCAAATTTATTTTAATTGTCTGCATTGTTTTTCATTAAAAATATCACCATACATAGAAGGGCTAGATTCTGCTAATTCATGCACATAACTTGTACTATTTTTAATGATAACACCATTTTTACTAAGTTTAAAAGTAGTTTCGTATTTATAATACTCTCCATCACATATACTTCTACCTGTAGGTATTTCCTCGTATAAAAACTTATCTTTACCTATTGAAAAAGTAATTTGTTTTTTATTACCGTTATACACTTTTTTCAAATCGGTAACATCGGGGATATTTGATTCTTTTAAATCTCTTATCTCTTTTTTAAGTTTCGCACAAATCTCTCTATTTTTGTATGCTTCTTCATTCGACCTTATCCTATTAGCAGTTCTTTCGTTCCAAATATCACATTTATCTGCATATTTAGCCAATTCAATTTCTTTTTCAGAAATTTTATTTAATATTTCTTTTGATAAAGTTTTAACTTCAACGAGTGGTTTGCCCGATAATTTTTCGAGTATAGAAACAAGTTCTTCCTTTTTCTTTTTATTCAGAATATAATCTTTAACATCTTTATATTCAGAATATTTTTTTATATCGGTTATTAACTCTGCTTTTGTCATACTGCAAATATAAGGTATTGATAGTTAATAATCAAATTTATTTTCCTCTAAAAGAAGTTTTTAAATCAAACGCATGAGATATAATTTTATTCTCATTTGATTGTTCAACTACTTCATAATTACTTTTTAATTTAGTTAAAAAATCATATAATAAAATCCACATTTCATTTGGTGGAAATACTTTTTGCATGGAATAGTCTTTTAATATAGGATTTTTTTTGTATTTTGAACCCCAATCTTTTATTAAGATAGGGCAATTGTATTCATAAGCAGGGCTATTATTTATTAATAAAGGTTTTTTTAATACTTTATGATTACCTTCAATAATGAAAATATTTTCATTAAAAAAATCATCACATACTTTTAAACCTAATTTTTTAATTTCTTCACCATAATAAATTTTACCTTTATGCCAAAACCCTTGCACTTTATATTCACCTATAATAAAAGTTTCTATACAATCAATACTTGGAGAATAATTAGTAGGTGTGTATTCAGTTCTATCTAAAACTAAAGTAGTATCTATACCATAGATACCTTGCAGATAATCGTAATAGTCTTTGAATTTACTTAAAATTTTCATAACACAAATATACGGTAATAAAAGTTATTTACCAAATCTTTTTTCACTTTTTTAACATATAATATATGAAAAAAGAATTAACAAATGAACAAAAACAAAGAAAAAAAGAACGTGATATAATTTATAAAATGAAAGAAAAAATGAAAAAAAATTTTTCATTAGAAATTGAAGATAAAATTAAGCAGCTTGAAATAGAATTTAATTTTAAATATAAAAAAGAAAAGACTAAAGAAGCTATTGAATTAAAAAAACAAAAAAGGAGAGAACGTGATAAATTAAGAAGTCAAACAGAAAAAAGAAAAAAATGGTATAAAAATTACCAAAAAGAATATATTTCAAAAAATCGTGAAAAATTAAATGAAAAAGCAAATAAAAGAACAAAAATTAGGAAAGAAAATGACCCTTTATTTAAGTTAAGTGTTAGTGTTAGAAAAATTGTATGGAGAACCTTAAAAATTAAAAGTTTACCAAAGACTAAAAAAAGTGAAGAATTATTAGGCTGTTCTTTTGAAGATTTTAAAATCTACTTAGAATCTAAATTTGAATCATGGATGAATTGGGAAAATTACGGCAATCCTAAAGATAATATATTTGAACCAAATAAAACATGGGATATAGACCATATTATACCTTTAGCATCAGCAATAAATAAAAAAGAACTTTTAGAATTAAGTAAATATACTAATTTACAACCTTTATGTTCCTATTATAATAGGTGTGTTAAAAAAAATAATGTATTAGAATAATAGGGGTTTATATAAACCCCTATTATTAGATATTAATTAATAATTTTGATACCTACTAATTCTAAGTTGTTTTCAATAACATTAAGTAAATGCTTATGATGGTCTCCTATAACACTATATGCTTTTTCAAAAGTATAAAATTCTGCGGTTTCTAAATCATCTGCTCCTTTAGGTTCACCTTCAATCCATTTACAAATATGTAAGTTAGTTATAATACAATCAGCAGTTTTTCTATAGCGCCAATCATCTATTTTAAATGAATCAATAAATTTTAATTCACTTGTTTTAATTCCTTCGACTTCTTCTCTTAATTCTCTTTTAGCAGCAGAAAGATAGTTAGAGTCTTCTTTATCTACGAACCCCCCCATTAACACTCTTACATTTTGTTTGTATTTTTTACCTAATAAAATTTCAGCAACTCCATTATTTTCTCTTACTACTCCAATATCAACAGTAGCAAAGGCAACTGGAAATTTATTTTGCGAAGCCCAAATAACCCCACATCTAAATCCAAATTCTACAATATCTTCAAAAGATGTAAAACTTGTCATCATATTATTTGATAATTCTTGAAAGTATTTATAATCTTTCAATTTATTTCTATATGTTGTAGCATTAATATGGTCAAATGGAGTTTTGCCAATATCAAATGTTTTATAATTACCTAAGTAATAAGGAATAAAAGAATCACGACCACCATAAATAGTAATATCTTCATTATTATATGGCAAAAGAACTTTATCTACTTCATTACTCCAAATTAAATCATCTGTAGTATCTTTAACACTTAATACAATAGCATTTGGATAACTAATTTCCACCATAGTTTTACGCATATCGTAAATAAGTGGGTTATAGGTTGCTAACATTGTTGGGGCGATACCTAATATAATAATTAATTGGTCTGAATGGAAACCTGTATAATCAATTAATGTACGGTGTCCTTCTGTAAGGAATGGAGTTTGTACTCTCATTATACATACCCCGATTTTTTTTTGTGTAGTCATATTTTCTTTTTACAAAGATACGGAAAAAATTTTTATTAAACAAATAAAAAACTCCAATAAAATTGGAGTTTTTTATAAGTATTTTTACCAAATAAATATTGGTGTAATCCATATAGGAGAAATATAGAATGGGTCATAACAATATGGCTCATAATACACATATTCATCATAATCATAATCATCATCATCAATTATGGTTTCTTCAACTATTTCGGTAGTTGCCAAATTTTCTTGGTTTCTTCTATTTTCTTCTTTAATTAATTCAAGCATTAATTGAGAACCTTGCTGAATAATATCTTCAATTACATCTTGTCCTAATTCTTCATGTTTGATAGCAGTTGAACAAATTAAATTAATTTCATCCCAAATAATATTTGAAACTAAATTTGCTTGCCATCCGACACTTTGAGTATCAAATCTACCATCAGATAGAAAAGACATAAAAACAATTTCAGCAGGATTTATTTTTTTATAAGATGCAACAGCTAATCTAACATCATCAAATCTGCTATCCATTTTATATAATTCCCATTCTTCATCTGTTTCAAAATTAAAGTAATTAGCAAAAGCAAATTCACCTTTTTCTAAATCAACAAATGAAAAAATATCATAGTAACGTAAATACTCACTATACCTTTTCATAAAAAGGTCATACGCATTAATACCTTTTTCTGTTATTTTGTATTTCAAAAAACTTGTTTCTACATAACCTTTATTTAAAAGTTCTGTAAAAATTCCATTTAAAAGATTATCACTACCATTTAAAATAGTTCTAAATGTTCTACCATCAATTAATTCTTTAAGTAGAATTAAAGATTTATAATTTCTTGACTCTATTTCACCTATATACATAAAAAATGTTTTTTAATTAAAAAATATTAATACCTTCTACCACCACCAAAACTTCTACTGCTACTGCTACTACTACTGCTACTACTACTGCTACTGCTACTACTACTGCTACCACCAAAAGATGATGGACTACTTGAACTTTTTGAAGATGAATTACCAAAACCCCCCGAACTTATTGGTGTTGATTGTTGTCTTGGTGTAAACGCTCTTTGAGTATTAGTTGGATTTGATATACTTGTTCTTTGTGGAGTAATAGGATTTTTTCTAATTGTATTTGGTGTAGTTCGTGTATTTTGAACAGTTCTTGTAGTTGTAGTTCTTGAAATTATACGAGTTCTTGTAGAAATTACACTTGTTCTATGATAATATGATGGATAAAAACCATAATGGTATCGTGGGACATATAATACATGAGGTCTTAATAAGTAAGATAATAATAACGCATCCCCTAATGAATAATGACTATGATGATAATAACTGGGACCGCAATATGTTGGTACACCATTAACATGAACATCACCATTTGGAGTAATATTTAATGTAGCGATTGTTATTTGATTTGTAGGTGTTTCATCAACAACAATAAGTTGATTTTGTTTTTCTACAATTTTAAGATAGTCTACATTACCATCTTTATCCAAATCTAATGTATTAATACCCGAATTTGGGTTATTAATTTGTTGTTCTAATAATTGTGGATTGGCAGTTGTTTTTACTAAATTAGCAAATGCTTGTACATTAAAGCCTGGAATATCTTCTGCTTGTACTTGAATGTTATTATTTGTACTTTGCGGCACAACTTGAACATTGTTTTGACCTGATGAATTGCAACTAATTAATGTAATTACTGCTGCGAATGACCCGATGATTTTTCTCATTTTTTGTTTTGTTTTGTTTTGTTTATCAAAGATAAGGATAATTGATTTAATATCCAACTTTATTTTTCGTATTCTGAATGTTTAATAGGGTCATATTCTTCTATATGATAATCAATCCACGTTTCACGTTCTTCATTAAAAACTTCTTCTGCTTCTTCATCATCTTCAATATCATCTTCTTCTTTTATATCTTCAATACTGCGAAGACCATGACTTCCTACATAATTTTCATAAGTTTCACAAGCATTTTCATAAGCAATATCAGATGCTTCTTTAGCAGTGCATTCTTCAAATCTATCAAAATTACTTCCACCAAAGCCACCACCAAGCCCACTAAAAATAGCCCATTTTTTTATTTCTTTACTTTCGTAATCTATTTCTGTTTTCATACTGCAAATATAAGGTATTAAAGGTTATTAACCAAATTAATTTAGGTAGGTATTGGGAATCGAACCCAAACAATAATTTTTCGATGCACCTCCAAATCATTGCAATTTACCTTAGATGTATAGCTTTTACACCTAACAAAATTTACCTATATGTTTAAGCAACAAGTAAGAAATTCTTACTTGTTGCTTTTGTTTTTACACTAATGCACTTTGTATAGTTTCGGGGGAATTGCTAATTCTACCTACATTCTGAATTACAGATACAAGTTCAGAATTAGCAACTTTTGATACACTAACAGATTTTGGATTTTTTCTGTTATTTAATTTTAATTTGTTTACAAAATCCGGCAAAGGTTTCATTGAAACATCAAAATTACGAGCATTTTGACGCATATAAAGTAATTTACTTACTTCAGGTTCAAACAAATAAACATTTGCAGTCCATTTAGAAGCAATAAAAAATCCATCCCCTAATGGTTTTTTATTATGCTTTTGGCAATTATAGAAAAGTTCAAACTCTGGATTTTCTTCTCTAATAACATCAATCATTAACATAAGTGTTTTATTATTTGGTGCTTCAAGTTTGAATGGTTTTGTGTCAACAGTTGCTTCAACAAGTGGATTTAGCATTACTCTTAATTTCATGTTTTTAATTTTTAAGTTATTTAATTAGAGATTCAAAGATACTATATTTAAAGTTATCTACCAAACTTAATTTTTAATATCTTCAATTATTTTTGCTATACCACCAAAAATAACAGCTATTACAATAATAGTACAAACACTACTATTTGTATCTTTAAAACACCATTTAATTAATTCTATTACTTGTGTCATATCTTTTTATTTATACCACAAATATACACTAATAAGACTTACTAAACAAATTTAATTTTCTAAAAAAGATTTGTTTAATAACTTCAATTGTTGTATCTTTACACAGTCAATGAATGACAGACGCACTATAAAACGTGTGAAGGAATCAGAGGTAGCCTTCCTTTTATTTTTTTTAATAAGTAAATTTAAAAGCAGCCCTTAAAGGCTGCTTTTCTTTAATTGATTGTAATTCCCATTTGATTAAGGGAGGTTAAAACTTCATTATTATACTCTCTAAAGCTACCTTTTAGTAAGGTTTCTTTATCAATCCATTTAACAACATGAGGTTCGTCTGTATGAATTTCGCCAGAATATTTTGCTAAAAAAGTCCATTGCATCCTATTCCCTACAAATGTAGCATAAATAAGTTCAAGGTCAAATATATCTAAACCAGTTTCTTCTTTTGTTTCTCTAATAGCGGCAGCCATTATATCAAAATTATCTTCAGGGTCAACTTTTCCCCCTACGATACCCATATCATCATGGTCATGTTTTCTTGATACACCTAAAATCTGTTTTTGTTCGTTAATTAGAACAATACTAACAGAGTGTAATCTTTCTTTTGAAATCATAATTATTGTTATTTTTATAAAGCAAATATAAGTTAAAAAATGTTATCTACCAAAAAATGTTTGATGTTTTCTAAAAACTACCAAAGTATTTTATGCCCTACTTTATAGTATTCAAAAACTTCTTGACTTACTTTAATACGTTTGTATTTATCCATAAGTACAATATCCAAATAAAAATCTTGATTAGCAATATTTACTTTATTACTTATTGTTGCTAAATTTCTTGTTCTTTTATAATCTTTAATAAAAAGATAAAAAGTAAATAATATTATTGCTATAATAACCATTGATTGTATATTCATAATTATATATTTTTACAAATATACACCTTTATTAGTTAATCAACAAATTTTTTATTTTTTCAATCAATTCTTTTATTTGAATTAAATCTTTTTCATTTGTATCAATATCCCTTTTAGCAAATAAAACAATATTTTGTATATTAATAATTGATTTATCTTGTATATTTTCTGCAAGAGGTATTAACCATTTTTTATTATGATTGATTGTTTGAGTTAATCTATCAATTGTATTTTGTTCTTCAATTACTCTATCATTTAGCATTGATAACAATACTTGCTTTTGATATTCGTTTAATTCCATAAAAAAATTATTTTATTAAAAATACAAAAAAATTTCCAAATAAAAAAACCTTTACACTAAAAAGTGTAAAGGTTTTTTTAAAATTATTTACTTAATGTTTAACATCATTCCACCCGAACCACCAACTACATCAGGCAACTTACCATTCCATCTTTGAATTTTTGTATATTCCACATAGGTTGGTGATAATACTTGTTGAATTTTCTTTACTGCTTCTGCTTCACCTAATGCGTTAATAACCTTAACTGCACTATCCCCTCGTGCTTGAGCAATTGATTTATTAGCTTCTGCTACTGAAATTTGTAATTGCATAGTAGCTGTTTTAGCATCTTGTCTTGCTTTTTGATTAGCAAGAATACTTGCTGCTAAATTAGGGTCGGAAGCAACTGGGGCATGAATAAAGTAGAAATTATCAATTATAAATCCTTCAGGTGCTAAAGTTTTTCTAATTTTTTTCCCTACAAGATTCTTCAAATGCACTTACATTATTTAATATACTATCTACAGATAAAGTAGAACTAACTTCATTCATTGAACCCCTTACCACATTTCTTAGATAAGTATCTGTAATGCTTTGTAAATTATCCGTTCTATACTTTAGATAAATTTTACTTGCTTTATAGGGATTTACACGATAGTTAATACCAACATCTATTTTAAATCCTGCACCACCCAAACAAGGAACAGCCATGTGTTGATTAGGGGAAGAGCCTTCATCAGCACCTTCACTCCAAATAATATGTTGTTGGGTTGTTGGAATTGTAATTACACTTTCTGTAAAAGGCATATAGAAATTGTAACCCGTAACTAATGGTAAGGAATCAATCCCACGATAACTACCACTTTTCTTGATGATAAAACCTGCTTCGGTGTTATCTACTAATGTGCAACTCTGCATGAACACGATACTTAGCATCATTAAAGCTAAGGCATTAAACATTTTTTCATTTTTTGAAAAATTTAGATTGTTAAACCACTTCTGGTTGTTCCAATATGGAACTTTTTTTGCTATATTTTGATTTTTAAATAGCCTAATTGATTGACATTACAAATGTACACCTTTTTTATTTATCTACCAAATTATTTTTTTTAACCCATCTATTATGGTAAGAAAATAAAGGTCTTAAATTAGTATATTTACTTAATTCTAATAATTCCTCCTTTGTTTTAGCACTTGAAATAGGAATAATATGGTCTATATCCCACGTTTTATTAGGTTCAAATACACCATCTTTCGGATTGCCTTTATTTTCCCAATTCATCCAACTTTCAAATTGACTTTCTAAATGAATCTTAAAATCTTCAAAAGAACAACCTAAAATTTCATATGTTCTTGATTCTTTTTTATAGCCATTATTTTTTAAACTAATAAAAATTAAAGAACGAATACTAATAGTAAGCGAGTATAAAGGGTCTTCATTTCTAAGTTTTTTTAATCTTTCAAGTATTTTTGATTTATTATTAGAATATGTATATTTATTTTTATTATTTTTACGATAAAGATTAATTTTCTCTTTATTGTTAAAGTAATAATTTTTAAAATATTCTTTATCAAATACTTTTTTCTCTTTTACCTTTTTCTCTCTTACCTTTTTATTTTTTTCATGATGCTTTTTTTGTAGTTCTTTGACTTTTTCTTCATTTTCTTCACGATATTTTTTATTGTAAAATTTTATGGTTTCTTTATTTTTTTCACGATATTCCTTATTATATTGCTTTTTTTTCTCTTTTTCTTCTTCAGTTATATTTTTTCTTTTTTCCTCACGATACTTTTTCTGATATTCTTTTTGGTATTCTTTTTCGTTAAACATTTTTTTCATTTTTTCATTATATATTATAATGAAAAAATGTTTAATAACAACTAATTTGTTATTTGATACTGCAAATATACTATGTTTAAAGTTATTTACCAAAAGTTTTTACAACTTTTCTAACAACTTTTTAATAGAACGTATTGTACGAATACCACCTACAATAGCTATTAAACATATTAATAAAAATCCAAGTGTATTACCTACGGTACTTGCGATACTCATTAAACGAAATTAAATACAGATGAATAAAAGGTATATTAAAAATCGGATAACATACCAAAGGTATTTTGAACTTTCTTTTAAGTCATTAAAGAATTGTGTAATTGAATTAAACATAATTTTAATTTTTTTTTTGTTATTAATTATACAGCAAATATACGAGAAGTTAAGTTATTTACCAAATATTTTTTTAAGATTTTTCACGTTCAAATAAAATTAAAAAATTTCCTTTTATTTGTTGGGAATGACTACTACTTGTAGCTATTGAAACGTGTTGAGAAACAACATTTTTTACCACCCAACCTTTATCAATAAGGTCGTTAATATCATATTCTGATTGTGTTATCAATACTTTTTGTTCTACTGCCATAACTGTTTATTTTTTAAAGCAAATATAAGGTATTAAAACTTATGTACCAAATAAAAATCATTTTGTAAATTCAAATCAATTAATTCGCAAAATTCTTTTACATTAAAACAAAATTCAATATTACTAATTACTTGAAGATTTTTTACATTATCTACAAAAGAATCAGGTTCATTTTTTAATGCTTGTTTAAGATTTGATAAAATTGAACTATATTCACTTTCATCATTTGATAAAAATTTAGAAAGTAAACTAAACGTATGGTCTTGTTTACCCATAATAAAACCTTCAACTACACCTTCCACGAATGAATTTTTTTGTTCATTAAAAGATGAAATTTCATTTGGGTTATTATTTTCCCAAATATGTTCTGCTTTTTGTTTTACATCTTCAATTGTCATATCTAATTATTTAAAGCAAATGTAAGTTATTAATTGTTACTATCCAAATCTTTATTTAAACTTTTTAAACTTTTGTAGATACTATATAAAGATAATACTGCTATCATTATACCTAATAATGTATGATGATAAATTTTATTACTAAATAAATCATCAATAAAAATTGATATTATTGATACGCATAATATAATTAAGCCTGATATAAATACCAAAAGTAATGATATAAATGATGCTATCTTTTTCATACAACAAATATACACCAATAAAACTTACTAAGCAAATTTAATTTTAGAAAAAAGATTTGTTTAATAACTACAATTGATGTATATTTGTATTGTCAATTAGACAGGCGCACCATTAAACGTGTGAAGAAATCAGAGGTAGTTTGTCTATATTATAAAAAGTAAAGGCTGCCCCCCTAAAGGGCAGCCTACTTCTGATTACTACACTTATTTTATAAAGCGGCAGTCCATATTGACTACCCAAAGATAAGGATAAAAAAGTTACTAAACAAAAAAAAAAATAAGGGATTTAATTAAAAATCCCTTATTTTTATTCAACAAAAGCGGTTAGGCTTCTGTTTGTTCTGTTTCTGTTTGTTCTGCAACAACTTCAGCACTTTCAACGGTAACAACCGCATCTGTTGGAGTTGTATCTTCTGTTGCTGTTTCAGCAGCAGGTGTTTCGGCAGCAGGTGTTTGTTCTGTTGCTAAGGTTTGACTTGCAGCGATGATACCTTCAAGAACATCTTTTGTCAATTTCATAAGATTTTCTTCGGTGAAGATAACATTTGCAATATTACCCATATTTCTTGAATCATCCGCTTTCATAATAGCAGGGATAATTTCGCCTTTATTAGTTTTCTTCAACACCTCAAATTTAGGGTTAGCTACTTTTACGATTTCTACTAAAGCATCTTTAGTGAACTTGTTTAAGTTATCACTTGTTGCGGTAACTACTAATAAACCAATTTTTGTTTCAAGTGATTGTTCCAATATTGCATTGGTAATATCACTTTTTGTAATTTTAGCTACTTTCGGAGTAACTACTACTGCACTTTTTGCTGCAACTGCCATTTTCTTTTGTTTTAAAGATTAAAAATTAAAATTGTTATGTAAATATACGGTGTTTTAATTTATCCACCAAATATTATTTTGGATTTCTTTTTTACCTTTTTGTCTTTCAGATTTCTTAAAAATCTTCTTAAACTTTTTAGCAACTTTATCCCCCCAAAAATTAGACCAATGACCTTTTCCTTTCAAATTCATATAAGGTTTCATATACATTGTTTTTTGTTACTACAAATATAAGGTGTTTTATTTTATCCACCAAATTATTTTTTCACTGCTAAATAATAAAATAATAAACCTATAAGACTAATAAATACTATCCTATATATAATAGGTATAGGTAAATAGTATATACTATATTGTACAAGTCCATATATTATGATATAGGTTATATACTTTTTATTTTTTTTTTCATACATTATTATTAGACCACAAATCTACAACAAAAAAAATTACTAACCAATTTTTTTTATAAGTTTTTTTGCTTAATATTTGCCGTTTATATTCCCCTTATACTATATTACCCAAAATAGGCAAAAGCTATTCTATTGCCCAAAATAGGCAAAAGATACCCTATTTCCTATATCTAAGTTAGTATGCTAATTTAGTAAGGATAAATTATGTCTATTAATTTAGTAGGGTTTTGTATATCAAATAAAAAAAAATTTTTTCTTAGTGGCTTTTTACACCACTAAGAAAAAAAAATTTTTTTTGATTAGTTACCTAATAAGTTTTGAGTTTCAATAGATATATTAGCAAGAAAACTTAATTCAGGGTTATTCATGATACTTGCTTCAGTAATTTTGGCAGTTGCTTCATCTTGAATAGCTTGTTTATTCCTAATTTTATTTTCAAGGTCGCTAATTTCTTTTTGAACTTTGTTTAATTCGGTTTTATCAATTTCCATTTTGAAATTAATATCAATTGGAAATTCATTAGGTCGTAAATCACCAATTTTTACATTATAGAAATATGGGGTAGACCTTCTATCATTTTTTACACCAAAATCAAATGATAATGAAATAATTTCAATCTCAACCTCGCCTACATCTTGTCTTAATGCTTCAATAGCCCTAATAACATAATTTTCAATTAGGTTTTCTTTTAATTTGATTTCAAAATCTGTTTTAGGGTTCAATGATTTCAACAAACTTTTCCAAGCAATCAAATTTACATCTGTGTCATTAATAATTTTTGCTAAATCAATTGCTTTTTGTAAAGGCGCAGATAAGATAGAATCTTCAAGTTGTTTTTTTCTTTCTTGTGCTAATTCTAAATCAGTTTTTAGTTTTCGCATTAATTTAACAACCATAGTAGTAACCAAATCGGTATTACTAATTGCGATTGTACTTCTTACTCCATTAACTACTTTAGCTTCGTTACTCATTTTTTATTGTTTTTTATTGTTAATAATTGTTTTACAAATATACGGTATTAAAAGTTAATAATCAAATTTTTTATTCAGAACAAGAATCAAATGTTTCTAAATAAACAATACCTTCTCTATAATCTAAATGTACTCTAATTCCTACACATTCAGGTACATTATAATTATCATCACTTTCATAATTTTCATAATTAAAATTATGATTTTGTTTAGTATATGATATACTAATAGTATCAATTTGATTTTTATCTCTTAATTTATACCACAACATCCATATACTCCTATCACTTGAATCATCTAAGTCAGGATAATCTTTTCTAAATTCATTAAAAAGATTATTCTTATCTACTAAATCAAGTGTAGTAAAGTCAATGCTATAATTTGAATACTCAAAAGTTTCAGCTAAATAATCTTCTACTGCACCAAATTTAGCTTCTAATTTGAGTTTATTAGGTTTAGGTTCATCTATTAACCATTTTTCGCATTGTTTAATAAATAAATCTATTTGTTGTTTTACTTCAAAACTTAGTTCCATATTTTTTTCTTTATGTAAAGATAAGTAATTTAGAGTTATTCACCAAACTTTTTTGCAGGGTGAGTATTAAGTAAATAACATTTAAAATTTAGATAGTCCATAAATAATTCTAATTCAGTGAATTGTTTATCTTTATGTTTAAATAAAAGAATATTATAACCGAATTGACTATATCTATTGAATTTAGAATATCCTAATTCTTCTAAATATTGAATTACTAATATAGGTTTTGATTGTAAATATAAATTGTAATTTACTTCTTTATTTTTTAAATCAGCAATGTAGTCATCAATTATTTTTTTTACTTCATAGCTAATTTTATTAGGTTCTATTTGATTTAGAACGTTAATAACATTTTCTATCTTTGGGTCATACATTGAAATATTTTTTATTTTTGTATCTTTCTCGTACATAAATTTAATTATAAAGGTATTTTTTTAAAAATCTTTGTAGCAATGCTTAAAACATCAATTAATTTTAACTTTACTAATTCTGATTTATTTTGTTTAAAGTTAAGTTTTTTGTATAAAGGCATCCTATTATATGTTTCAACTAAAAAAGTTTCATCAATTAATAATTTTGCGGTTAATAAGCATAATTTATCCCTTTGTACTAAAATAAAATAATCTTTGGTTTCAAAAGCAATAAAAGTTTGTTGACCAAATAACCAACCTAAATTACCAATTGGGTTTTTTAGTTCAATAATTATTCTATCTTCATTACTAAATTTTATACCTTTAACATCAATACCAAATTTTTTACCTTCTTTTGTAAAAGCCCATAAATCAACATGAAGTTTCATATCTTCTTCACGAGTTGCTTCTTCTACAATATAACCTTCACGAGTAAGAATATCTGAAAATTCTTGTTCAATTGATTTACCTTTGAGAAATTTTGCTGATTTTTCAAATGTATTTTTGTTATATGTAGTTGTTTCATTCATAAAGCAAATATACACTAAATAAACTTACCCACCAAACAAAATAAATTTGTTTATTAATAATTTTATTCGTATCTTTGTATAGTTAATGAATGACAGACGCACCATTAAACGTGTGAAGGAATCAGAAGTAGTTTGTTTTTTAAAAAGCAAACTTTTACAAAGGGAATAGGTTATTTATTAAATAAATTAGATAAAAAAAATCAATCCCCTAAAGGGATTGATTTTTTCTTTTAGAAATGGGATTACATAAATGGAAAATCATCATCGACATCTTCATAATCATCTTCGTAAAAATCATTTACGATAGAATCATCATTTATTAAATCCATATCCAAATCACTATCACCAAAATCAATTTTAGCTTTTTTGCTTGTAGATTTTCGTGTAGTTGTTTTCTTAGGGGCAGCTTTTTCTTCTGCTTTCAATTCTTCTGTTGAAACCCCTTTAACTTTATCCAATTTTTCTTCTAAAGTTGCTTTAAGTTCACGCATTAAAACTGTTTCTTTTATATCGCTGTATTCTGAATATTTTTTTAATTCAGCAACGATTTCTGCTTTTGTTGCCACAATACTAATTTTTAAAGTTAATATATATTATAATTACATTACAAATTTACAACTTTTTAATTTAATAAAAAAATATTTTTTAAAAATGATAGATAAAGAAAAGAAAAAATAATATAATAAAAGATATTCAGAAAAAAATAAAGAAAAAGAACGTGAAAGAAAAAAATTATATGAAAGATTAAATAAAGAAAAAAACTTAAAAAGGTTAAAAAATCGTAGAGAAAACGAACCTTTATTCAAATTATCTTGTAATATAAGAAGTGCTATCAGCACTTCTATTAAATCAAAAGGATATTTAAAAGAATCAAGAACTCACGAAATTTTAGGTTGTTCTTTTGAAGATTTTAAAATCTACTTAGAATCTAAATTTGAAACATGGATGAATTGGGATAATTACGGCAATCCCAAAGATGGTTTAGTAGAACCCAATAAATCATGGGATATAGACCATATCATACCTTTATCATCTGCTACAAATGAAGAAGAATTACTAAAATTTAATCATTAAACAAATCTTAAACCTTTATGTTCTTATGAAAATAGATTTATTAAAAGGAATAATTTGTAAATTATTCCTTTTAATTTATTTACTAAAATTAAATCTTTGTTTAGTAAATATGTAGGTAGTACCTTTACTAAAATGTAAATAATTTTCTAAACCAATAATATCATCTACTGTTCCATCTTCATATTTAACTAAAACATGATAATATACTGTACTACCATTTGTACCCGATGTAATAGCTTTATCGTAAATAAAACCTTTAATTGTATAATCTTCCACATAATGCACTAAACCACAAAAAATTAATACGATAAAAGCAATAATACCCACAAAGATTTTCATATTTTTATAATTTAATATTTTGTAAAAAATTCAATTACTTCTTGAATTTCAAATACATCACTACTTAAAATAGCAAATGCCAATACTTCTTTCGTAGCTATGTTAGTTTTTTGAATAAGATAGTTACCTTCGTTATTTATAATAACGGTTTTTTTAATACCATCTTTCTCACTTTTAATCAAAACTGAATTTTTTTTAGGTGCTATTGTTGTCATAGTTTTTATTTTTACAAAAATACAATTAATAAAGTTATTAAACAAATCTAATTTCGCATTTTAAGATATTGAAATTGCCTTAAAAAATATTTTAAGGCAATTTCATAACAAATTATTTTATAGCTTTGAAAATATCAAATACTGCTTCAATATCAGGTAATACTTCACCTTTAGGATTTTCATATTCCCCTGATTCTTTTCTTATCCAACGTTGTGCTTTTTTCCACGAAACAAAATCGCCTTTATCATCTTTTTTTACTGCACGAGTAGTTAAAGTACGTTTTTCATCTGTTGAATTATCAATTTCTTTTTTAACACGAGGTTTACTTGGTGCTTTAGTTTTTTTCGGTGCTGCTTCGGGAATTTCGATACCTAATTCTTTACATTCTGCTAATAGTTTGTCTTTAGTTAAACGCATTAATTTAGATACGGTATTGTCTTTGTGTTTAGGATTTAATATAATTAAATCTGCTAAAATTTGCTTTGTAACTGCCATAATTAAATATTTTTTTGTGAAACAAAAATACGAAAAAAAATTTTAATTACAAAATTTTTTTTGTTAATAATAATAATTATTATTTTCGCTTCTAAAAGTAGAAATCATATCTTCAATTTCACTTTCTAAACAATTTTTCTTATCTGATAAATTATTAATTTCTTCTTCAAGAGAATCAAGTTCATTTCGCTTTTTATTGATAGAATATTTAATATCTTTCAAATTTTCTAAAACTTCTGGAATTTCTTCTAAAAAAATTGTAAGACTTAAATCTGATAAATTATATTCAACATTTAATCGGTTAAAATAATCGTTATCATCATCAAGTTTCCATTCATCATGGCTATAATAATATGTTATACATTCATTCTCTATATAACTATCTAATATATCAAAACCTTTTTGTTTTAATTTATCTTCTAAATCAGATTTGCTGATTTTTTCCAAATTAATCGTATCAATTTCTCCATTTAATAATTCTTCTAATAAATTATCGAACTTATCTAAATTAGATAAATTATTATTAGATAAAGGTGGTACACTATCTTTTATTTCTTTAATTAAGAAAGTTGTTGCTGTACCACGTTTAGTAATAGTAAAGGAGTAAATATCCATGACTTTAATAAACATTAAGGTCATTGCATAATTACCGACTAAACCAAATTTACTTTGGATTTTATTAAAAATATCGGTTTCGGTTAATTTTTCTAATTCAATTTCTAATTCAATTTCTAAAAAATCATCATTAGATAATACTAAGTATTTTTTCATTTTTTAAGTTTTTTGTAAAGCAAATATACGTTAATATAAGTTATTAGCCAACTTATTTTTTATTTCTTTTACATATTCAAGTCCTTCTTGAGTTAAACCATTTTTATCCCAATGAGATACTCCATCATGCAATCCTTGTATATCTGATAAAAAATTAGGCTTCATTTTTAACATCCAATCTGGAAATTTACTTTTATTTTCTTCTTTTTCAAGCATAATAGATAATACATTTTCAATTTGACTACACCCACCAAAATCATCATCCTCATTATCAATTTGTAATGCAAAGTCTTTGTCCAAATGCCTACCAATAGCACAACCTTCTGATATATTTTCTTTTCCTGCTGTAATAGGTGAATAATAGCAACTTCTCATAACTACACATCTTCTTTCGGGATTTTCACTATAATACTTAATAGTATCTTCTAATAATTCTAATTCAGTCATTTTTAAGTTTTTATTGTAAAGCAAATATACACCAATAAAACTTACTAAACAAATCTTTTTTCTAAAATTAAATTTGGTGGGTAACTTATTTATTCTTATCTTTGGTCTATCAATAAAACGCAGCCCCGCTTGGGGCGGGCTGCTATGATAGGCACACCATAAAACGTGTGGAGGAATCAAAGGTAGGTTATTTATTAAAAAGTATAAAAAACCGTAAAATTTTCGCTATGGTAAAAAAGGTAGGAAAATCAACAAATTATTTATATTATATATATTATATATATATCATGATCTTGCATGAATTTGAATTTTTACCGATGGCATTTGAGTTTTTAGTGGATAAAATGTAATATTAAACGGAAAAAAGTTGAATTTTCCGTTTAATATATACACTTTTTTAATTCAGTTCATGAATAAAAAAAATTATTCTTGTTCTACTGAATAGAAGTTCCAAACAATAAATTTTGATACTTTAGTAATATTAAAATAAATCATTGTAATAAAATAACCTACTAACCATAGGCTAAAATCGTTTAATTTAAGTGGTAGATATATAGTTAGGTATATCCATATTGCTATAACTATAATTGCGGTAAATAATTTCATTTTAATTTGTTTTAAGTGATTAACTTGATAGAACAAATATACTACTTTTAAAGTTCTTAACCTAAAAACAATCTTCTTTTTTTAGGCTTTTCTTTAATTGGTTCTTGTTTTATTTCTTGTGGTGGGGTTTGCCAATTTATAAATTCTTGTTTACTTGCATAATCAGAAAGTTGTTGTGGAGTAAACCCAAACACATCTTTAATGCTTAAATTATCTTCTTTAAACACTATATTACGATATACACAATCTAATCTATCTTCATCTAAAGTAAATAAAGTATTATCAGAATCTAATAAAAAAGTATTTTTTTCTTGAATATGTGTAGCTTCATAAAAGATAATATCTTTTAATTTATCAGAAAAATATTGTTTACCTGCACTTGGATAGTTAGGAATTATAATAAGATAATTTGCTTCTTTTATAGAAGTTTCCTTAAATAAAGGATATTGATTTAAAATGTTTAATAAACATTTTTTCTTATTATTTGTATCTATTGATACATCTTCTAAAATTATATGTACATTCATAAAAACCTTTTTAATTTAATTAAAAAACCGCCCATTAAGGGCGGTTTTTTTTACTTACTTTTGCGTTTTTTACGCTTCTTCTTCTTCTTCTTGAAAGAACTCAGCATAAGTTTCCTCCGCCAACTTCAATTCTGCTTTTAAGTTGAATAATTCAAGTTTAACCTCGTGGTATTCAGCTACCCAGTTTTGATAATTAAACTTTGTTAAGTGTTGGTTCAAATCAGTTGAACTGTTAGCACTAAAATCTTTTAAGGTAAGTTGCTTACTTCTTAAATTAGCAATTTTACCTTCCAAATCACTAATTAATTTCTTTTGCGCACCACCTAACAAATCGGAGAAGTTAATCGCCCTTGCTTCTTTAACTGCTACATCTGGAGATGTTAAACTTCTAATAACACCATTTGTCTTTTTAACTACTTTTTCTTTCGCCATTTTTTTCATTTTTAAATTGTTATTGTTAAATTGTTACTTTTGCTTTTCAAAGATAAGGAGTTTTAAGTTATTTACCAAATCTTTTTTTTAAGAACTTTTGTTTTTTTTTTGTTTGCTTTGATAAATCAAAGATAAGGAGTTTTAAGTTATCTACCAAATCTTTTTTAAGAACTTTTTTTGTTTTCTTTGATAAATCAAAGATAAGTGTTTTAAAGTTATTTACCTAATATTAATTGTATAGAATACAAAGTAAGTTTTGATTTTTTATTACCATTAGGTAAATGTACAAAACAATCGTTATATACATTTATATCAAAATTAGGTGAATCAGTAAATACTATATTAAAACCATCATCAATAGTATTCTTTTCAAGAAAAGGTAAAATAATATGCTTATGAATACTTTTTAATTCATAACAAATATTTAATTCATTAAATATTTTTTTATTAAACTCTTTAGCAGCTTTTAAAAATTCTTTATCATCTTCATTAAGTAATAGTTTAAATTTATTAAAATCTATACTTAAATACCTATCTATAACTAATAATAACCATATTGCTTTTTTTTGTTATCATTTTTTTTATTTTACAAAAAAGTTATCAAATAAAAGGTGATTTTATTAAATCCCATTCTAATTTTTTCAATCCATGATATGTTACTTTTAAATCAGATTTTTTAACTGGAATACCTTCATTATCAGATAAATAACATAAACTTTTATCACCAAAATGT
>Ga0114938_1000677_pt1 | contig 24923 bp, 23 predicted proteins | sample AshMeaBigSpring_FD_88675 | JGI IMG/M metagenome (GOLD analysis project Ga0114938, IMG submission 88675) | Groundwater microbial communities from Big Spring, Nevada to study Microbial Dark Matter (Phase II) - Ash Meadows Big Spring | ecosystem: Environmental > Aquatic > Deep subsurface >... | reverse complement strand
TGTAAAGTTATAAGGTTTGTAAGGTTTATAAGGTTTGTAAAGTTTATAAGGTTTGTAAAGTGAGGGTTTTAAACTTATGTGTGCTTAAAATACCGAGAGGTTTCTCTCAGCTTTATTCTTGCTAATGTGCCTTATGTGGTAAATATTTAAAATAATAATGACAGAAATACAATATATCAAAGCGCTAGAACTCATAAATTCAGTACACAATCAGGACCCGAATACGGAAACAATAGATGGAGTAGAAGTGAAGTCTGAATTGCTATATGGCAACCGAATGCTTTCGGTACTCCACAAGGTGGCTCCTGATGCTTCGTTGGAGCTGAAGTTGGCGGCTCAATGTCAACATATAAGTCGCTGGAGCATTCCACGCGCCACTTTCAGCATGGACAAAAAAGGGTATTATCAGTGGCGTGCAGCCATTATGGAGCATCAACTGAATGTTACAACCAATACGCTGAAACAAGCCAACATTGCCGACGAATCAATAGCCGTTGTAGTAGATGCACTGAAAAACAAAGCCGACAAAACGCATCACAATGCTTCCATTATCGAAGATACTGCTTGTCTGACATTTATCAAATGGTAATTAGTGCCCTTTGCCGGACAGTTTGACGCTGCCAAAGCCACTGTTATTTTGAAGAAAACAGCCAACAAAATGAGTGAGCGAGGCCTGGGGTTAATAGCTCAAATGGAACTTAGCGACGACGTAAAAGAGGTATTGGCTCTATTAAACGAATAAATTGAATTAAACGACATAAGATTTACATGAAAGAAAAGAATTACCGGAGTTTGGTCAAAGCAGTTTCGTATCGAATTACAGGAACCATTACGACCTTTTTAATTTCTTTGTTAGTGACTGGCGAAGTTAAGTTTGCATTATCTATTATGAGTGCCGATTTTGTTTTGAAAATTGTCATTTTTTACTTTCATGAACGAATGTGGAACAAAATTAGCTTCGGCAAAGTATAAGAAAGTGCCAACGATTATCAAATCTAATCATTTACAATTTAATTAGTTACAATTTACCATTTAATACACTTACTTATTTTTGTCTTAAATAGTAAATGGTAAATATACAAATAGTCAATAAATATTATGTTACAAAATAGATTTTCACCCGAGCAAGTTGATTTGCTCCAACAATTTAGTACAAATTTAAACCAGCAGCAATTGATTTGGCTCGCTGGTTACTATGCCGGTTTGAGCGAGCGTAGTGCAAGCCCTACAGTGGTCGAAGCCGATAATGATGCTGCCCCGCAAATAGTTACAACAAGCCCTGAACTTTCGATTTTATACGGTTCGCGCACTGGAAACGGTGAAGGACTGGCGAAAATAGCGCTAAAAATTGCCACCGAGCAAGGTTACAAAGCCACGCTTAAAAACATGGGCGAGTATAAAACACGCGACTTGCAAAACGAGAAAAACCTTTTGGTCATCGTTTCGACGCATGGCGAAGGTGAACCTCCATTTGCAGCCAAAGAACTTTACGAGTTTATTTTTGGTAAACGCGCTCCTCGGTTAGAAAACTTAAACTATGCCGTTGTTGGCTTGGGCGATTCAAGTTATTTTCATTTTTGCAAAACAGGAATTGATTTCGACAATCAGTTGGAAAAACTGGGTGCTAAACGCATTCACAATCGAGCTAATTTGGATGTTAACTTTACCGATACTGCCGAAAAACACTTGGAGGATGCTCTGAAAGCTTTTGGAGGAAGTGTGGAAAAGAAACCCATTGCCAACGCTAAATTCTCGTTGGTAACTGGTGCTAAAAAATCGGTAGCGACACCTGCAATATCCAAATCGAACCCCTTCAAAGCCCCTGTGCTCGACAAAGTAGGATTGCATGGACGTGGTTCCGATCGCCAAACCATACACATTGAGCTTAATACCGAAAATAACCCCGCTTTAAACTACGAGCCGGGCGATGCTGCCGGTATTATTCCTGTAAATACGCAGGAATTGATCAACGAAGTATTGGCTGTTACGGGCTTGGATGCTGGTGAAACGGTGTCTATCAACCAAAAAGAAAAAAAACTTGAAGATGCACTTTACAAAGACTTGGAATTATCCAAAATAACCGTCGATGTTGTGAAACGTTACCTCGAAAGCTTTCCAAACGATGCTCTGGAGGCTTTAACAACCGATGTAGATGCTTTTAAAACATACTTGGATGGACGCGATATTGTCGATTTATTCACTGATTATCCCGCCGAGCTTTCGGCACAACACTTGGTGAAAATACTTCGACCATTGCAACCGCGTTATTATTCCATTTCATCAAGCCCCAAGGCTTTTCCGGGTGAGTTGCACCTCACTGTAGGCGTGGTACAATACCATCATGCTGGAAGATCCAAAAAAGGTACTTGTTCCAACTACCTTTCAGACGTGTTGATTGACGACGAAACAGTGCCTGTATTTATTGAACCAAATCCAGGCTTTCGTTTACCAGCCAACAACCAAACACCCATCATAATGGTGGGAGCGGGCACAGGTGTAGCACCTTACAGAGCTTTTGTTCAGCATCGCGAGTTGGCCGACAACCGAGGTAAAAGTTGGTTGTTTTTCGGAAACCGTAATTTTGAATCGGAGTTTTTGTACCAAACCGAATGGCAGGATTTTCTGAAATCGGGAGCACTTACAAAGCTCGATGTAGCCTTTAGTCGCGATGGCGATACCAAAGTATATGTGCAAGATAAGTTGTGGGAACATGGGGCCGAAGTGTTTCAATGGCTCGAAGAAGGAGCTCATTTTTACATTTGCGGCGATATGAAACACATGGCGCGTGCAGTGCAGGATAATTTGCTTCGTATAGTCGAAAAATACGGATTACGTAACAAACAGGAAGCACAAGAATATGTGGATCAGCTCGAAAAAACCAAACGCTTGCAGCTGGATGTGTATTAAGTATTTACCATTAATAAATTTACAATTTACCATTTTAAGAATATGAGCGATAAAAACTATAAATCATTGGCAGGAGCTGGCGAAGGAGAGTTAAGCAGTTTCGAAACCCTTAAAGCTAACAGCAACGGCCTGCGTGGTTCGTTGTTGGAGAGTTTAGCCAATCCCATTACAGGGTCGTTGGCGCCCGACGATCAGTTGTTGATTAAGTTTCACGGTACCTATCAGCAGCAGGATCGTGATTACGACGAGGAACGTAAAAAACAAAAGCTCGAACCGCTTTACAGTTACCTAATTCGTGTGCGAGTGCCTGGTGGTATTGCTACACCCCAACAATGGTTGGCCCTCGATGCTTTGGCCGATAAGTATGGCGACAAAACGCTAAAACTTACCACCCGTCAGGCCTTTCAGTTTCACGGTGTGTTGAAGCGTAACCTCAAAACCACCATGCAGGAGATTAATCAAACCCTGCTTGACACCATTGCTGCCTGTGGCGACGTCAACCGCAATGTAATGGCGTCGGCCAACCCGTTTGAGTCGGCAGTGCATGCCGAAGTAGCTGCCGATGCCAAGCGCATGTCCGACTATTTTTTGCCTAAAACACGTGCTTATCACGAAATTTGGCTCGATGGTGAACTCATTGCCGGAGGCGAACAAGAAGAAGAAACCATTTACGGTAAAACCTATTTGCCGCGAAAGTTCAAAACGGCTTTTGCTATTCCGCCACGCAACGATACCGACGTTTTATCCAACGATCTGGGTTTTATAGCCATTGTAGACAACGGAAAACTGCATGGATACAACTTAACGATAGGTGGTGGCATGGCCTATACCTTCGGTAATAAAGCCACTTATCCACGTGTGGCCGATGTAGTGGGCTATTTTCCCAAAGAACAAATGCTACAAGTTTCGGAAGCCGTTATTGTATTCCAACGCAACCACGGAAACCGTTCGGAGCGTAAAAATGCACGTTTAAAATACACGGTCGATCGTTTGGGGCTCGATTTCTTTCATGCCGAAATACAGCGCACACACGGATTAAAGCTGCAACCTGCACGCCCTTACAGTTTCGAAACCTTGGGCGATAAATATGGTTGGACACAAAGTGCCGACGGATTATGGCACTTCGGATTATTTGTTGAAGGGGGCAAGCTGGGCGATAGGAGTGGAGTGAATGCCAAAACTGCCTTGCGCGAAATTGCCAACATTCACACGGGCACCTTTATACTCACAGGCAATCAAAACCTGGTTGTCGCACAAGTGACTGAGGCGCAAAAGTCAGCCATACAGGCCTTGCTTGAACAGCATCGGGTGTTGACTACCGAAAAACTTTCGGCCCTTCGTCAAAATGCGATTGCCTGTGCAGCCTTGCCTTATTGCGCGCTTTCCATGGCCGAAGCCGAACGATACTTACCCGTTTTAAACGATAAAATAGATCAATTGCTAATTGAAAATGGATTGTTTGATACACCCATTAGCATACGTATGACAGGCTGTCCGAACGGATGCGGACGACCATTCTTAGCCGAAATAGCTTTGGTTGGACGTGCTCCAGGGCGCTACAATCTCTATTTAGGAGCCAGTTTCACTGGCGATCGTCTTAATAAACTGTATAAAGAAATGCTCACCGAAGAGCAAATTCTGGCCGAGTTAGCACCACTTTTGGCCGATTATTCAAAATCGCGCGAAAACAACGAGCACTTTGGCGATTTCGTCATCCGCAAAGGGTATATCAAAGCTACAACAGCTGGGTTGAATTTTCATGAATAAAACCCCTAACCCCTCCCAATAAATTCCCGACAGCTTCCCGATACTTCGGGACAAGTTGGGATAAGCTGGGATAAAAGGGGGGGGAGGTGAATTAGTATTGATAATTGCAATAAAGACATTGAAATAATGAAAAGTACAAATCAAAATATAGCTGACGAAAACAGCTTCGGTTCTCTGCAAGCTCATCAGCCCAAAGCGGGAGATCAACCACTTCGACGTGAAGACTTACAGTTTCTCCCAATTTCCATCAATGTTACCAATAAGAAGATTCTGATGGTAGGAGGTGGTAAAGTGGCAACACACAAAGGCACTATCATGGCTCGTTTTGTACAAAATGTGACGGTAATTTCACCTGAGTTTACCGACGAAATACGAAAATTACCCTTCACATTTATTCAAAAAGAATATGAAAAGAGCGATCTCGAAGACTTTTTTATGGTATATGTTGTTACCGGAAATCACGAGTTAAATGCACAAGTGAAAGCCGATGCCGAAGCCTTAGGGATACTAACAAGTGTTTGCGATGCACCGCTTTTGTGCGATTTTGTGTCGCCAGCAATACACAAAGAAGACAATGTGACCATTTCGGTGGGCACCAATGCACGCGATGCATACCAAGCAGTATACATCCGAAATCAAATTACAGAACTAATCAACAATGGTACAATACATATCCAAAAGCCAATCGAATAGCACACTTGTCGAACGTGAAGCTTTTCTGAAAAACCTACAATTGCCTCATAATACGCCTCATGTGTTGCTTCAAACCTGCGACCGCATTGAGCTATATTGGGGATCGGGCATTATTCCGGCGCACGTTGCTCATCATTTGTTTTCGGTCGTGTCGGGTCTCGATTCGTCGCTCGTAGGCGAATGTGCCATTCAAGGGCAGGTGAAACAGGCCTATCAACAAGCGGCTGCTAACTACAAATTGTCGGCTTCACTGCATAAACTGTTTCAAACGGCTTTGAGTGTAGGCAAACGGGTGCGCTCCGAATCGGCCATTTCGCAGGGAGCCATCTCGCACAGTCAGGCCGTTATCGAATGTCTGTTGCAAGAACAAATTCCGTTGAAAAATGCACTCATCACCATGCTTGGCATCAACAAACTGAACGAAGATATTATTAAATTTCTTCAAGCAAAAGGTGCTATGTCTATCTTTTTGGGCAATCGTTATTTCGAAAAAGCCCAATTGATGGCTACAAAGTACGATTGTCGTGCCTTTCGTTTCGATCAGATGCAATCGTTTATGGAATATACCGACGTACTAATTACAGCTACATCGGCACCACACACCATTGTACGACCCGAACACATTTCGAGCAAGCAAAAAATACTTATTCTCGACCTTGCTTTTCCACGCGATGTCGATCCGCAGGTTGCTTTGTTGCCTAATGTCACATTATACAATCTCGACGACATCAAACAACGCATCAATCAAAATCTGGATACACGTCATCAACGAAAACTGCATGCCGAGCAAATTATTGAGCAAGAAGTGGCAAAGTTTTGCTCCGAAATACTAGTTCGTGTGGAATTAGTATCTCATGTATAAATTGCTGAATAACAAACTAATATACATATAGACCAGAAATATTACAAAATTATGATTGTAAAGAGTTGATATATTCAGAATAGATTGTAAATTTGAACCCTTAATACTGAGAAGCTGTATTATTGTATGTGCAAAAAAGGATTCAGTAATTGATTGATTAACAAAGACGTAATTTCATCTACAAAACATATCAACCTGTATTATGGAACAAAAGGACTATTTAAAACGTGAAATTGAAAAAATAGGCTTAATTATAGCTGCTATACGTCAGAAATTATTGGGCGGAAAAGCATGCACTGCAGTAACTATTGAACGTGACTTTGAAGTGACCAAAGAGATGTTGCTTTCGAGTATAAATTTCGATCTCGATCAGTTTTTGAACAACGAAAATGAGTCGTCCATGGCATATATTCAAACATTTAGCGGTTTCAATGTCGAAAATCTGGAATCGCTAGCTTTGTTTCTAATGCAGATAGCCCACAACATCGAAACAGCAAAAGCGCATAAATACCTCGAAAAATCAATGCATCTGTTTGAATTGTGTAATCAAAAAGATAAAACTTATTCGGCTGAAAGAGAAAGTAAAGTACTAGAAATTAAATCGGCGTTGATGTACTAAAAAATACTTTATTACTGTTTTGAATAAAGCATGTTCACGTCAGAAATATATCGATGAGCCCAACCCTCATTAATTGTTTGTCGTCTCAGTTCCATGCAAGTCCGAACCACAATTGCTACAAAAATTAGCACCATCGGTGTTTATTGATTTGCAAGTAGGGCATTGGCTAACATTCTTTGGTGAATTTGACATTTCGGAAGTGACTATTCCCGTGGGTACGGCTATAATGGCGTAACCAAAAATCATAATAATGGAGGAAATGAATTTGCCTAACACAGTTTGAGGAACAATATCGCCATAACCAACAGTGGTGATGGTGATAATAGCCCAATAAATGCTTTGAAAAATGCTGGTGAAGCCATTTTCAGGCCCTTCGACCACGTACATAATGGTGCCAAGTATGGTTACAAAACAGATTACTGTAAAAAAGAAAATCCCTATTTTATACGAACTTGCTTTGAGTGCTCGTAATAAGGTATTTCCCTCGTGACTAAATCGAACCATACGCAATACGCGAAAGATACGTAAAAATCGAAGTATCCGCACTATTAATAAGTACTGATATCCGTATAAAATAAGACTAATATAGGTTGGGAGAATGGATAATAAATCGATAATGCCCCAAAAGCTGAAAATGTATTTGGATGGTCGCGTTGAGATATAAACACGCAAGAGATACTCCACACTAAATAAAATGGTAAAAAACCACTCTATGCCTGTTAATACTTGCTGCATATCGGTCGAAATGTTTGGCAAACTTTCGACCATGGTAATGAGCACGCTTAAACCGATTATCCATAGTAGAATAATATCAAAACGCTTACCTGCAGGAGTATCGCTATGAAAAATTAGTTTATAGAGTTTCGCTTTGTTTATCATGAGTTTTTTGCATTTTAATATTAAACGATGGTGCTTTGTAATCTTTTGGCAAATAATTGGCCGGTATGGTTGTCGCGTTACCATCGCGTGCAGCACGATAGTGTGGCGAAAGAATTTCTATTCCTCTCTCGTTACAAACATCCTGAATATGTTGGTGCAAAAATGAATAGATAAGGGCTTGCTTCTTTACTTCTTTGGTATAGGCATTTAGCTGATAGGACACGTAAAAATCGTCGAGACTCGTCTGTAATACAAAAGGTAAAGGTTCACTAAGAACATGTTCGGTGCGCGAAGCAGCCTCAATCAATGCTTCATGCATATCTTGCCAAGGAACATCGTAACCGATGGTAACGGTAGTATGCAGTATCAATCCGCTATTTGAAATTTCGGAACTATAATTAATGGTATTGCCCGAAAGTACCGACGAATTAGGGATCGTAATGATTTCGTTTTTTGGTGTTTTAACACGTGTTACTAAGAGATTCTTCTCTTCAACATCGCCAAATACATCGCCAATTTTCACCCGGTCGCCCAATTTAAAAGGTCGCATATAAGTGATCACCAAACCCGCCACTATATTCGCAATGGCAGACGAAGAACCTAACGAAAAGAGCACTCCAACAAAAACCGAAACACCCTTAAAAATATTAGAATCAGAGCCAGGTAAGTACGGAAATATCAACACAAACATAAAAGCATACAGTAAAAACTTTACAATGCTGTACGTTGGCATGGCCCAGTCGGCATGAAAGCCATTGATTTTAAGTTTTTCAGTATCTATTTCGTTAAAAATATATTTTACAAACCGAATGACATACATCATCACCACATATATAACAATAATACTGAATAAGTTAGGCATGTATTTCCAAACGGCCAATAAGACTCCTTTAAATGGCGACCAAATCAACTGAAAAAGCATATCAGCCCAATTGCGTGAGAACGGAAAAATGCTAAAAATTATTGGCAAAGCAATGTATATAAGTGAAATATACATAATCCATCGCACTGCGGTTACAACGGAGTTAATTATTTTCAACTCCTGATGCGCCGACAAAAAAGTATAGTCTTTATAAGTCAATTCTTTAAGCCACGACTCTTTTTTAAGCTCGATATACACAGTTAGCTTCCTGTAACCTTTTTCCATCAATTTAATAACGCCCCATGTAATAGCAATGACCAATAAAACTAAACCGATACGAATCAAGATACGCTTTAAACTATTCTCTTCCTTGGCATCTATCAATGACTGTTTAATTTGATTTTTAAAAGTATGAGCTAATTCACTCATGCTTTGATTATTCCAAATCGCATCTTTTTCCGAAATACTCATTAATATCATATCGTTGTACACGATATCGAACGTATGTTCCGCCTGAACAACAGTTATGGAATCAAGGTTCAGAAAATCGTCGTAATAGAGTTTTTCAATTTTAAGACTCGTATTTGTTGCTCTTTCTTTAGGAGTTAGTGCACCATATTTGGTGTAGATACTAAACAAAGTATCGTTCATAAAACCCACAACTGGATATCCTTTCACTATTTTGCGCAAAGAATCTATGCCCACTTTAAGATTAGCCACTCGTTGCATTTCCATATCATCGATGGCTTTTAGCTTTTTAAGCAGAGCTTCTTTTTGAAGATTATCGGTGGTTTTAAGTTTCGATAGCTGCAATTCTAGATCTGCTTTTTTAATCGAATCGGCCAGTCGGAGTTGCTCAATTTCTGCTATTCGCTTGCCATACTGCTCTAAGGCAATCAAGTTTGTTGAGTCGTTTAATGGAACTATACTATCTGTTTGCGCCAGAACGATGCTACAAAAAGTAATCAGAAGAAGCAGAAGCGGAGTTATAACCTTATTCATGTGCTTATAATTAATATGATGGGAGGTTAACAATTTGAATGGAAAAGTATAACTAAAAAACAAAGATTTGAATCATTTGTTTAAACCTTTAAGGCATTCAGTTGTCGGAAAGAATAGCATCATTACTAACAATTATATACCGATGAAAATATTCAGTCTTTTATTTATATCTCTTTTTGCAGCTATGGGTTGCAGTTCAACTAAAAGTGATTATGAACCAAGCCTAACGGAATCGATGTATTTCCCTTCGAATAGTTCTGAAAACTGGGAAACTAAATCAGCGACTAGCTTGGGATGGAATGCCAATGCTATTACACAACTAAAGGATTTCTTAAATCAGAAAAATAGCAAAGCATTTATTATATTGGTTAATGGACGCATTGTGATGGAAGAATATTTTGATGGGCAGCTAGCTACCGATAACTGGGAGTGGAATAGTGCAGGTAAAACACTGGTGGCAGCTACGGTTGGTATTGCTCAGCACGAAAACTTAGTTTCCATAAACAAACCTGTATCGGATTATATTGGCATAGGGTGGACAAATGAACCGTTAGTGAAGGAAAGAATGATAACCTCCAAACATTTGCTATCCATGACTTCGGGCCTCAACGATACGTATAATTTGGTTCAACCTTCAAATTTAACGTATGTAGCCGATGCAGGTACAAGGTGGTCGTACCATAATGTTTTTCAGAAATTAATAGATGTTGTTTCGCAAGCTAGCAATAAAAACTTTGAAACATATTTTGACGAGAAATTAAAGTCGAAAATAGGAATGCAAGGCTATTGGAATTTTGGCCCAATTTTTAAAATCTATCATAGCAACGCCCGATCGATGGCACGTTTTGGTTTATTGGCACTAAATAAAGGTACATGGAAAACCGAACAAGTACTTGATAGCGTCTATTTTAAGGAATGTATTCAATCGTCGCAAAACATCAATCCAAGTTATGGCTATTTATGGTGGCTCAATGGCAAAACAAGTAGCATGTATCCTGGTGGACAAACCATATATCAAGGATCGTTGGTACCCAATGCACCAAGCGATATGTTTGCTGCTATGGGTGCCAACGATCAGCGCCTGTATGTAATCCCGAGCAAAAAAATGGTGATTGTACGAATGGGAAATGCTTCGGATCCCAACAATCCAAATTTTGCTGTCTCAGGTTTCGACAATGAGCTTTGGAGACACTTAAATGAAGTCATTAATAAGTAAATACTCATGTTCGAAAACAGAATAACATTTAAAACACACTAAATTTAAGCCTTTATTACTAGGTTGCTAAGTTCTTTTCGTACTTTGGCTGCTTTAGCCAACGAATCATTTTGCTCATCGCGATAACCTAAAGTTATGATGGTGACGGCCGATAAGTTTTTACTTTCGAGCGATAAGATTTTGTCGAGTGCTACAGGGTTAAAACCTTCCATAGGCGTAGCGTCCACCTCAAGTTCGGCTGCAGCTGCAAGTCCGATGCCAAAGGCAATGTATGCTTGACGGGCTGTCCACACAAAATTTTGTTCAGCACTACCAGCAACTATTCCAGCCAACATCGATTTAAAACCGTCTAACGCTTCAACAGGAATATTGCGTGTAGTGGCTATCAGTTTCATGTAATCGTCAACCATTTCTTGAGTTACTTTACGATTGGCTGCAAAAACAAGCAGGTGTGAGCCTTCTTTAATTTGAGGCTGCTGACATGCTTCAGCAAAAATTCTTTCGCGCAAAGTAGCATCCGATATTTCAATTACCTGAAAGGGTTGTAGTCCAAATGAAGTAGGAGCCAAGTTGATAGCTTCGAGAATTTTATCAACTTTGTCTTGAGCTACCTTGCTGCCATTCATTCGTTTAGTGGCATATCGCCATTTAAGTGATGTGAGAATATTCATATAGCTATTTTTAAAAATTATATCTGTTTAAACAATACTGATTCGATTAATGTTCGACATTATACAACTGAATAAGTTTTATATTTAAATAATGTGTTTCAGAAACTTTTATGTCTAAAAAAAACTAAAACTGAATGGAACAATTTCCTTTTTTATACTTATTAAATATCTTTGTGTTTGAGATCAACAATGTAGAATGACCTTAAATTATGATTTATGGGAAACAATATTCAAGAATTACTTCAATCGATTGTTGCTAGCGTCAACCGCATAGCCGACAGTTATCATTTCAGTGATAAAACATCCACCAGTTTTAGTGCAATTATTACCTTATCAGTACTTGTAGGTATTAGTGTGTTGTTTTATTATTTGGCTAAGGGAGGAGCAAATCTTTTTTTGCGAGCAATGTCAAACTATTTAAAAATTAAATACTTCAATCTTTTAATTAAAAATAATTTCCACACTTACCTTTCGCTTTGGTTAAGCTTTAGTATTGTAAATAATTCGGTTGAAATTGTTTTTGTAAATAGCGTTATTCTTGCATCAATCAGTCATAAATTACTTTATATTTTATTGGTTGTTTTTTCAATATTAAGTGTAATGGCTATTGTTTCGGCAGGATTCGATACGCTTCGTTCCAAAGAAAACTACCACGATAGACCTATCAATAGTTATTTGCAGGTTATTCGAATTTTACTTATCATTTTTGGCTTCTTATTGGTATTATCAGATCTCACCAATCAGTCGTGGCAAAGTTTGTTTACGGCTTTGGGTGCTGCTTCGGCTTTGTTTGTATTTATGTTTAAGGATATGATTATGGGCTTTGTGGCTAGTGTGCAAGTAACATCCAACGATATGGTGCGCATTGGCGACTGGATAACAATGCCCAAATACGGAGCCGATGGCGATGTGATAGAGATATCGCTTACAACGGTTAAAGTATCGAACTTCGACATGACCATCACCACCATACCTACATACGCCCTTATTTCCGATTCGTTTCAAAACTGGCGCGGTATGTTTCGTTCGGGTGGTCGACGTATTAAACGATCCATTTTGATCAAACAATCGAGCATACGTTATATTACCGACGATGAATTGGTGCGATTCCGTAAAATTCAAGGGATAGCAGATTTTATCGATCGCCGACAAGAGGAAATTCGTTTACACAATATCAGTATAGGTGCCGATAGAAGTATACCTGTGAATGGACGTAACCTGACCAATGCCGGTCTGTTTCGTAAATATACCGAATGGTATCTCAATAATCACCCTGGTACCAATAAAGAAATGATACTGATGGTACGCCAAATGCAGCCAACCGAAATGGGCATGCCGCTGGAATTATATGCTTTTACAAATACTACTAAATGGGTTGATTACGAATATATTATGGCCGATATTTTCGACCACTTGATTGCTGCCATGCGGTATTTCGATTTACATGTATTCGAACGTCAGGCTGGTAGCGATGTGCAACGTGTGGAAATGGTTGAGGACGATTTTAACCCGTTTAGCAGAAGTTCCGATACCACGAAATAATATCCAATCATTTTAATTGGTAAGGCAGGAGGGAAGAAGTAGTAAAAATGGAAGTGATCGATTATAATCTAACTCATCGTATTCTAAACCTAGTGCCCGCAAATGGGTATAATACAGCGTATGATGTTGGTAATAGTATTTTTCGCTTTGTAAAAACCATGCTTTTTCACCAAGTTTACTGGCAATAAACCATTTCTCAATCAATCGTGCACTACGTCCGTTACCATCATTCCAAGGGTGAATTTTAACAAAACTAAGATGTAACATAGACGCATAGTAAAAAACTTCATTTATACTTAAATCACTTGACAATAAGCTTGCTAAGTCGGCATACCATTTGTCCATTTCGTCAGTTAGCATATAGGGCGATGCTGCCACATATTCAATTTTACCATCATCAGTAACTACATACATAATATTGTTTCTAAATTCACCGAGCTGATGTGATTGAACAAGATTTTTTGCTAATAAATGATGTGCTTGTGCAATGTTAAAAGGAGTAAGAGAGTTGTTTTTAGCAAATTGATAAGCATCGTATAGATCGTCGGTTTTTTTTGTATAATCTGGTTGAAAGGCAACTCCCATTGCTTTGTGTTTAATGTAGCTGTCGAGCTCAATAATCTCACCTTCAATTTTACTCGAAAAAACAGAAGCAACAGAACTATAAAAGCTAAAACTTTCGGTGCTTATATCAGCCTCGCAAAGTGCATTGAACTTTTGCTCCACACCGCATACTTTTTCTAAATATGTAGTTAATAGGTTTGTATTTATAAGTTTTAACTTCATTTATTTCGTAAATAATATTTGATACAAAACTACAAAGAAAAATTAAGATATTACACTCGCAACAATTATTAATATTGATAGCAGTAAAAGCAACGCTTAAATGCTCTATCTTTGTAGCATGAATAAGGATACACTACTGATAGACGCTGTATTGAAAAATACGGGCATAGAAAAACTCAACGACATGCAGCAAGCAACACTCACAGCTGCAAGCACTTCGACCGACCTGTTATTGCTTTCGCCTACGGGCTCGGGCAAGACATTGGCTTTTTTATTGCCCTTGTATTTGCAACTTAACCCCGATGTGCAGGGCATACAAGCATTGATTGTAGCGCCTACGCGTGAGTTGGTGCAGCAAATAGAGCAGGTGTGGCGCAGTATGGGTACAGGTATGCGTGTGGTAAGTTGCTTTGGTGGCCGACCATCGAATGCCGAAAAACACGAGTTGGCCAAAACACCTACTTTGCTTATCGGTACGCCCGGTCGCTTGCAGGATCATATTGAACGTGCAAACTTTGCAACCGATACCATTCAAACCTTGGTGCTCGACGAGTTTGACAAATCGCTCGAAATGGGCTTTAGCGTTCAAATGGAAGTGATTGTAAATGGATTGCCACAATTGCAGAAGCGTGTGCTTACTTCGGCTACCGATGCGCTGAAGATTCCAGCCTTCACGGGCATTACCAATCCTACGAAATTAGATTATTCGTTGAAAGATGCTAGCTTAGCCGGCCTTAAAACCTATGTGCTTAAGGGTGAAAACAACGATAAATACGATTTAGCTTTTCGTTTGTTGTGTTATTTGGGCAACGAATCGAGTTTGGTATTTTGCAATCAGCGCGACGAAGTAGAAAAGCTAAGTGCATACCTGACCACCCGTAAGCTGGCGAATGAGTTCTTTCATGGTAAGTTGGAGCAAAACGACCGTGAGCGTGCCCTTTCGAAATTCCGTAACGGCAGTTGTTGCGTGTTTATTTCTACCGACTTAGCATCGCGTGGGTTGGATATTCCGGAAATTAAAAACGTGATTCACTTCGATATACCCGTTCGTCTCGACGAATACATTCACCGTAATGGCCGTACAGCACGTATGCAAGCCGAAGGTTCGGCCTATTCCTTATTAGCAGCCAATGCATCGCTGCCAAGCTTTATCACGCCACTGCCAACACCTTTTTTGTTGCCAAGCAAGGTTCCGGCACCGCCCGTATCCGAATGGACAACCGTTTATATTGGTAAAGGCAAAAAAGACAATATTAGCAAAATGGATGTGGTGGGTTACCTCTTTAAAAAAGGACTGCTTGAGCGCGAAGATTTGGGACTTGTTGAAGTGAAAGAATACTACTCCTTTGTAGCAGTGAAAGTATCGAAAGTTAAATCGCTACTCAAAAACCTCGAAAATCACAAAATAAAAAACATGAAAGTCAAGGTTGAAGAGGCTTTGTAGCATTCAGTTTAAATTTGCCTCTACCACAATTGTGGTAGAATTTTACCATAAGCAAGCTATTGCGTAGCAAGTCGAAAAAAAGGACTTTTGCATATCAATAAATTGCATTGCTTATGACACATTACTTCATCATACCCGGCTATCAGGGCTCCGGACTCGACCATTGGCAAACATGGATTCAAAGCAAAGAGCCCCACTTTACTCGCATTGAACAACGCAACTGGAACGAGCCCAATCTGGAAGAGTGGGCAAACCAAATAGAACATACCATAGCCAATTACAACCCGCAATCGGTTGTGCTTGTGGCGCATAGCATGGGCTGTCACGCAGTAGCTGAGTGGTCGCGACGCTTTGACCGTGCCATCAAAGCCGCTTTGCTGGTAGCTCCACCCGATGCCCTCGAAGTGGAGGCAAAGATATTGAACTGTAGCATACAGCAGGCCAGTTTTTCAAAGCTCCCATTTCGTACTGCCCTGGTAGCCAGCACCAACGACCCCTGGATAAGTATCGATACTGCACAGAGCTATGCTCAAAGTTGGGGAAGCGACTTGGTGAATATAGGCGACGCAGGCCACATCAATAATCTGTCGGGCTATGGCGAGTGGGAGCAGGGCTATGAGATTTTGAAAAAACTGGGTAATTGACATCTCGATAAATATAAAAATTGTAGTTATGAAAACAGACAGTGCTGTATTAATTGTGAGTCATGGTAGTCGATCTAGTCAAGCTTTTGCTGAATTTAATCAAGTGGTCAAATTAGTTTCTAACCGTTACCAAAAATCTATTGTTCGGGGTGCATCTATGGAAATTAATCAGCCCGACATCCCAACCGCAATCAAAGAATTAGTTGAACAAGGAATAAGCCAAATTAATGTCGTTCCCTACTTTTTATTTATGGGCAACCACACTAAAAAAGATATTCCTCAAATAATTGAAAATCAAAAAATTATTTATCCACAACTCAATGTGCGAATTGCTAAACCAATAGGAGTTAGTTCTTTATTGGCTGATATTCTTATTGAAAGAGCTGACGAATTAGTTTAATACATAAACGAAACAAAATGAGTAATTATCCTATCTTTTTAAATCTTGCCCATTTTAATTGCTTGGTGGTTGGTGGCGGAAAAGTGGCAGCGCGTAAAGTGGCTCACCTTATTGAGGCTGGTGCCAAACCAAGCATCATTACCATCGAACTATCCGATGAATTAAAATCATACGTTCAGCAATATCAATTGAGTGTGCAACAAAAATCCGTTGAATTGACCGACATAGATGGTTTCCAACTAATCATTGCTGCCACCAACGATAAAGCATTGAACGATGCCATAGCACAGCAAGCCATTGATTTAAAACTACTTGTTAATAATGTGACAAATGCTGCGCTGTGCACATTTCAGATGCCTGCTGTGGTGCGTCGCCAGGGAATTGAACTAGCTATTGGAACAGGCGGTGAGTTACCGTATGTAAGTCATCGCTTGAAAAAACACATAGAAGAATTGTTTACTTGTGAAAAAATGGAAGCCCTGAATAAAATCGCTTCCATACGTAAAGAGATATTGACTAAAGCACAAGGCAATTCGAATTGCAGAAAAGAACTGCTTGATGCTGAATTAGCGCCTCTAGTTGATGAATTTATTCAAAAACTATTTTCTCAGATTCAAAATTAAGCGTTTTTACTTGTACTATGTGAGTATTAAAAATGCTTCCTCGTAAATTGATAATTAATAGGTTATTAAAACGAATATCATTCTTAAACATGAATAATCAAACAAAAGATATACATAAGTCACATTTTTTTTGCAAAGATAAATCTGTAATTCAAGTTATTTCGCGACAAAGTCCGCTTGCGTTACTGCAAGTGGAAGAGGTGTTTGCGCAATTTCCTGCTTTAAAATACGAATTAATTAAAACACAGTCGTTTGGCGACAAAAACCATCAGATTTCGTTGTTGGATAATCCGCCTGCTGATCTGTTTACGCGTGAATTGGACGAAGCCTTGCTTGCTGGCAATGCCGATATAGCCATACATTCGGCTAAAGACTTACCCTATCCTTTGCCTGAAGGTACCGAACTGATTGCATTGTTCGCGGCCGAAGATCAAACGGATTCTTTGGTTAGCCGTGACAAGCTTAGACTGTTGGATTTACCTGCCGGTGCACGCATAGGCACCAGTTCGCCTATTCGCAAACGGGAACTACTTGCTTTACGTCCCGATGTGCAGGTGGTGAGTATTCGGGGTACCATCGAAGAACGATTGGCTTTGGTGGACCATCATGAGATTGATGCGCTCATTGTGGCTAGCTGTGCATTGAAGCGTTTAGGCCATGCTCAGCGCATTACCGAAATACTTCCATTTGCAACACATCCTTTGCAAGGCAACTTAGCCATTACAGCAAAAAGTGGCAGCGAAGATTTAGCTACCCTTTTTGCAAACAAAGACGTTCGCAAAGCTTATGGGGAAGTCAGTTTAGTTGGTTTTGGACCCGGGAACCCTGATCTGCTTACGCTGGGAGGGTTTAGAGCCTTGCAACAAGCCGATCTAATCTTCCACGACGATTTGTTAGAAAGTAGCTTTCTCGATCAGTTCAAAGCCGAGAAGATTTACGTCGGAAAACGCAAAGATAAGCACAGTTTTGAGCAAGCGGAAATCAATAAATTGCTACTCAATGCTGCTCGCAGTGGCAAACAAGTGTTGCGCTTAAAAGGTGGCGACCCGATGGTTTTTGCGCACGGAGGCGAGGAGATTGAATATCTTCAATCGAACTTTGTCAAGGTAAATGTCATTCCCGGAGTGAGCTCAGGCATTGCTGTGTCGAGTCTGACCAAAGTGCCATTGACCCATCGTGGAGTAGCTGCTTCGGTGTCCTTTGTTACAGGTCATTCCTCCAAAACGGTTTTACCAAATACCGATACTGTTGTCATTTACATGGGCGGGGCCGCTATCCATCAAACAGCTGCTCAAGCTATTGTCGATGGCCGAAATCCACAAACTCCGGTGATGTTGGTATACAATGTTTCGCGTCCCGATCAACAGGAGTTTTTTAGCACCTTGGAGGAATTGGCTACAAGCAATACAAGCTATCCAACGCCTGTTATTATTGTGGTTGGCGAGGTGGTTGGTTTACGCAACCGTGCCGAACAAGCGGTGATTAAACCGAAATACCTTGTAACAGGTACTCAGAAAGAACATTACGAGCAGATAGGAACGGTTATTCATCAACCATTGATAAGCATTGATGCCATTTGGCCAAATAAACCCTTAGAAAATGAAATCAGTCAACTTAATCAATACGATTGGCTCTTTTTTACGAGTCGCTATACGGTGAATTTCTTTTTCGAAGCACTCCAAAAGCTTGGAAAGGATGCACGGGCATTGGCTGGTTTAAAAATAGCATCGGTAGGTCGCGTTACTTCAGCCGAACTAAAACTACATGGTATACTACCTGAGGTTCAAGCCGAAGAAGAATCGTCGGTGGGCTTGCTAAAACAGTTCGAAAGCCATCAAATTAGCCACGGAAAGCTGTTTATTCCACGCTCCGACATAGGCTTACCTGTGTTGCCCGAGGGCATGCGTCAACTGGGATGGGAGGTAAATACGGTAAGTGTGTATCACAATACCTATCCTGAAAACTTACATCCCCTGGATTTGTCCGACATTTCCAACATCGTATTCTCGTCGCCATCCTGCGTCACCAACTTTTTACGACTGTATGGGCATTTCCCCGAAGGGAAAAATTATATTTTTAGAGGAAAAGAGACGGAGAAAAGATTTATTAATTTGAAGATTTGAAAATTTGAAAATGAAAAGATTTAGAGAATTTAGAACGGACGCCGCTACACGTGATCGGTATGCCGATATCAAAGTAACGGCAGCGGATTTTATTTACCCTTACTTTATTGTGGAGGGCGATAACGAAGAGCAACCCATTCGAACGTTGAAAGGTATTTCGCGCTTTTCCATCGATCGTTTATTGATTGATTTGGAAGAGACGGTGGCTTTGGGTATCGATAAGATTTTGCTTTTTGGGGTGATAACCGATGATTTGAAAGATGAGGTGGGTTCGGCCGGCTATGATCCCGATTCGTTGGTATGTAGGGCTGTAAGAGCTGTTAAAGCGAAATTTCCAGCGCTTATCATTATCACCGATGTATGTATGTGCGAATATACCTCGCATGGCCATTGTGGCTTGTTGCAGGGCACCGAGGTGGACAACGACAGTACGTTGCCGCTGTTGGCTCGCACGGCATTGGTTCATGCACAGGCTGGTGCCGATATGGTTGCACCATCGGCCATGATGGATGGACAGATATGGGCTCTCAAAAGTATTCTGAAGGAACACGGACTCTCCACCAAGGTGTTGGCTTACTCGGCGAAATACTCGTCGAACTTCTACGGTCCGTTTCGTGATGCTGCTGGTTCGGCTCCCAGCTTTGGCGATCGTAAAAGCTATCAGATGGACTACCGTACGCTCAATCAGGGTGTGGAAGAAATAGCTGCCGACATTGCAGAAGGTGCTGATTGGGTGATGGTGAAACCGGCTCAAAGTTATCTGGATATCATTCAGAAAGGAGCGGTGGCTTTTCCCGATGTGCCCATGGCTGCTTATCAGGTCTCGGGCGAATATGCTTTGCTTAAAAACGGAGCCGAAGCGGGATTAATCAACGAAGAACAAGGATTTTTGGAATCACTCACAGCCATTAAACGTGCTGGAGCTAACTATATCATTACGTATTATGCAAAGGATTTTGTCAGAAAAGGCTTATAACGAAGCTTGTAACTATATACCGGGTGGCGTTAATAGTCCGGTACGTGCTTTGCGCAGTGTGGGCGAAGCGCCGCTATTCATTTCGAAGACCGATGGCACAACACTCACGGATGTGGATGGAAACAAGTTTACCGACTTTTGCCTCTCGTGGGGCGTGTTTGTGCTAGGGCATAATCATCCGCAGGTTCGAAAAGCTGTCAGTCAAGCCATTGAGTTGGGCACAAGCTACGGAATACCTACTTTACAAGAAACGGCGCTGGCTAAGTTGGTCGTGGAAGCTGTACCATCAGTGGAGAAGGTGCGTTTTGTGAGTTCGGGTACCGAGGCTGTGATGAGCGCCATACGGGTGGCCAGGGCTTACACGAGACGTGATTTGATTGTGAAGTTCGATGGAAATTACCACGGGCATGCCGACCACCTGTTGGTTTCGGCTGGATCGGGCGTGGCACAGCTTAACGGTAGCTCGTCGAGTGGTGTACCTGCCGACTTTACAAAATACACGCTTAGCTTGCCATACAACGATGTAGAAGCCGTAAAAGCACTTTTTGAAATCAAAGGAGCTGAAATCGCTGCTGTTATTCTGGAGCCTGTTGCTGCAAACATGGGCGTGGTGATTCCTTCCAATGCATTTCTAAAAGCATTACGCGAACTAACTACGCAACATGGAGCCTTACTACTATTTGACGAAGTAATTACGGGCTTCCGACTCGGAATAGCAGGTGCTCAGGGTAGGCTAGGAGTGACCCCTGATTTATCCACCTTTGGTAAAATCATTGGTGGAGGCTTTCCGGCAGCTGCTTTTGGTGGCCGTGCCGATATCATGGATTTATTAGCACCGCTTGGCCCGGTTTATCAGGCAGGAACACTTTCGGGCAATCCTGTGGCTATGGCATCGGGCATACAAACCATTGCTTTACTGAGCGAACCCGATTTTTATACTAATCTGGAACTTAAAAGCAATGCCTTTATTGCTGAATTGAAAAATATTATTCAAGGAAAAGACATGGTGCTGAATCACATTGGCTCCATGTTCACCCTCTTTTTTAGCGATCATGAAATAAAAAAATTCGATGACGTAAAGCGCAGTGATACCGATCGTTTCGCACGTTTTTTTAGAGCAATGCTTCAGGAACAAATCTATATTTCCCCATCTGCATTCGAAGCCTGTTTTATCTCAGCAGCTCATACCGATCAACAGCTCGAAACTGTATTACAATCCATCAAAAAAGTGCTAAGTCGAATTTAAATTCTTAGATAATTTTCATTGAATTATTCGACCAAAGTCTTAAGCAAAACAATTTAAGACTTTGGTCGAATTGCAATAAATAAAGCTCTTTTCCATACACAAATACTTCTAGAATAATTTCACAATAAATTTAAATTATCCAATCAAATTGCAACTATATTTTTTGTATTTTTGCCAAATAATAAAAAGGCAAAGAATAAGCTTAACAAATAATGAATAAAATGACTGGACTTATTTTAATGATAATTGGAGGAGTGTTGTTTACGATTGGTTTAATAAACTATGTTGGAAAATCGAATCAGATAGTTGATAAAACAACCGTTCAACTCGTTGAAGAAAGGGATACGATTGTTATAGAAAGAAATGAGCAAGTCGCCACTTCGCAAAGTCAAGTATCTAAAAATGAACTACAACGTATTATTGACATTGCGAAGGCTGATGGGGTGCTAACGCAGAACGAAAAAGACACGCTACGAGTTATAGCGACAGAAAATAAGTACGATTATCAGCAAATTATTTCGAAAATAGAAGAAGATCTAAGCAAGGGAACCATCAAAGCCGAAACCGAAATAATTGATCAGGATAAGAAAAAAGGAAATGATTTTGAAAAGTATGTTGTAGAAAAATTCAATCAAAAGTATTTTAAAATAAAAGAGTGGGCAGGCGATAAATATGTGAATGGACGTTATGCCGAATCAACTTTACAGCCTGATTTAACTGTTGATTTCAAACTTCATGATCAAATGCGCAGTTTTGCTGTTGAGTGTAAGTATCGTAGTAATTTTTTTCAAGGTGGCGTGGTTGTAGCTAGCGAAGAACAGTTAAGTTGTTATAAAAAGTTTGAAGATCAGCAAAACAAAACGGTATATCTTGCCATAGGAGTAGGAGGGTCGGCTTCATCGCCTAGTACACTTTATGTTGTACCACTTTCGAGTATAAACAGTTCGTTTATAAGCCTTGATCAATTAAAGAAACATTACAAAAATCCCGAAAAAGATTTTTTCTACGATCTGAATAAGGAACAACTGAATTAATTAGTGTGCAAGAAGCACACTAAATACAGGTATAAAGACTCAATCCCTCTGTTAGCTAGCGCTATAGAGGGTTTTTTTGTTCGTGATGCAATTTCAGTAGCTAATCCCTTCGAGAGCATTTTTTTTCTATCTTTGTATCCGTATTTTTTTTAAGTTAAACAATGTATATACAAACTCGAACAGCAGCACGTAGAGCGTTGCTACTGCACTTTTTTCTGTTTGGATTTGTGATTTCGTCTGTTTTGTCTCGATTTCCTGATTTAAAGCAGCTTTATCGCTTATCATCGGCCGAACTAAGTTTGGTCCTCTTTTTTATGTCGGTTGGCTCATTGCTAGTAATGCCTGCCTGTGCATTTTTAGTCGGTAAATATGGCTCCAAAAAGCTTTCACTCTTTTCAATCCTGATGTTTAGTCTGTTTGCGCTTTTTACGCAGGTGCCCAATACCATAAGCCTGTACGTCATTGCAAGCTTCTTTGGAGCATCTATCGGACTTTCGGATGTAGCACTCAACTCCAATTCGTTGATTGTAGAGAAAGCGTATAAACGACCTGTTATCGGTTTATTTCATGCCTTTTATTACTTTGGGGTTTTCTCGGGTGCCTGGTTAAGCATTTTGTTTCTAAAATTCAATATTTCCATTCAATGGCATCATTTAAGTATTGCGATTGCATGTATTATTGCTTTTTTGTTTATTCAACGCTTTTATTTGAAAGAAACGCCTGTGGCTGTTCACAATAAATCGCATCGTATCAGTTTTCCGAAAAACACCTTGCTTTTAATCGCTTTTATAGCCTTTTTTGGACGTATCATCGAAGGGGCTATAGCCGATTGGAGTACGGTGTATATGAATGAAATAGTAGAACTTTCAACCACCTTTTCGCCATTAGGACTCGCCATATACGCAGCATTTATTGCAGTGGGTCGTTTTTTTAGCGATTTTATTCGATCACGTTATCGTGATGATCAGATTTTGGTTGTTTCGTGCTTAACAAGTTCTTTAGGTATTGCCTTGATGATTTCCTATCCACACGTAATGGTGGTGATACCTGCTTTGTTTATTTGTGGAATAGGTCTATCCAATCTGATACCAATTATTTATAGCATTGCTGGCAATCAAAAAGGCCTATCGCCCGGTGTGGGCTTAGCTACCATCAATAGCATCAGTGGCTTTGGCTTTTTATTTGGCCCTTCGGTCATTGGTTTTATTGCCGAAAAGTCTTCGTTGCGTGTTTCGTTTGCTTATGTGCTTTTATTAGCCTTGATAATGGTTTTCCTTACATTGAAGTATAAAAAAAAGCAACAAACGCAATCGAATTAATCTCAAAGATTTTATTGTTTAAACGGCAAAAGTTCATACTGTAGCTAAATACAACTGAAAAAATGAAAATACTACATACTTCCGACTGGCACTTGGGCCGGCAATTGTACAATCAGAAACGTACCGATGAGTTCGAGGCTTTTCTGAATTGGTTGATTGAAACCATTGAGCAACAGCAGATCGACACCTTGCTGATTGCAGGCGATGTGTTTGATACAACCACTCCCTCAGCCTCTACACAGGAAATGTATTATCACTTCTTGTATCGGGCTTCCAATACCTGTTGCAGCAATATCGTCATTATTGGTGGCAATCACGACTCGGCACTGTTGCTCAATGCTCCCAAACACTTGCTGAAAGCCATGCACATCCATGTGGTGGGTGAAATGAGCGATGATCTAAGTGATGAACTCATTACCCTTTACGATAAAAACAAGCAAGCACAAGCCATTATTTGTGCGGTTCCTTTCTTGCGCGATCGGGATGTGCGTACCGTGCAAGCGTACGAAGAACTAGCCGATAAAGCGACGAAACTGGTGGAAGGAATTAGTGCTCACTACGATGAAATGGCTCGTTTGGCTCAAGCGCGTATCGAAGAAGTGGGTCAAGTACCTGTTATTGCCATGGGGCATCTATTTACCACTGCCGACCGTAGTACGAGCGGCGACGGTGTGCGCGAATTGTATGTAGGTACCTTGGCTCATATTGGCGGCGAACGCTTTTCGAAAGTCTTTGATTATGTGGCCTTGGGGCATCTACACATTGCTCAAACAGTAGGAGGTGAGGAACACAAGCGTTATTCGGGCTCGCCTATCCCCATGGGTTTCAACGAAGCCAATCAGACCAAAAAGATTGTAATTGTGGAGTTTACAAATGGAAAACGCAGCATCAATGAACTGGAAATACCTCGATTCAAAGCCCTTTATCGTATCGAAGGTGCTGCCGATGAAATCGTTGCTAAAATTCAATCCTTGCTGGATGAAAAATGCTCGGGGTGGATCGAAGTAACCATCACCAAAGGTGATCATGCTCCGAATTTATCGACACAATTGATTGACATGCTTGACGGTAGCCCTATGCTGTTGCTCTCGACCAAAGATGCGCGTGCCAGAGAGTATGTACATTTGGAAACAGCAACATCCGTAAAGCTCGAAGAATTAAGTCCAGCGGATGTTTTTGAGAAATGCTTGAACGTTCATGCTGTTTCGGATGAGCTAAAAAGCACACTCAAAGCCTGTTTTGATGAACTAGTAATGCAATACAACGAAAAAGAATAAGCCCTGATGAAGATACTGAAGCTACGATTTA
>Ga0114938_1000675_pt1 | contig 24943 bp, 24 predicted proteins | sample AshMeaBigSpring_FD_88675 | JGI IMG/M metagenome (GOLD analysis project Ga0114938, IMG submission 88675) | Groundwater microbial communities from Big Spring, Nevada to study Microbial Dark Matter (Phase II) - Ash Meadows Big Spring | ecosystem: Environmental > Aquatic > Deep subsurface >... | reverse complement strand
GGACAGCGGATCGACTGGATCCTGGCGCCCGGCGTGCGGGAAGTGCGCGTCACCGAGGCCGTCACACTGCGGCCGGAAGGACGCTGGCCGAGCGACCACTTACCCGTCGTTGCCTGGCTCACCCTCCGGTAGCAACCTGGCCGCCAGCACCACGGGCCACAACGCCGCCCGCACCACGGTCCGCAACCACTCGTGCCGACGGATCGCGTCGGCGATCGGCGGCGAGTAGCGGTAATAAAGCGCCACGAATGCTCTGCCCACCCGGTTGGTGAGCAGGTAGCGATCGCGGAACTGCCGCAGCACGACCACTTCGTCCGCGAGTGGACTGCCGAACGCGGCGGTCGCGATGAAGCAGCCGCCACCGCCGTAGGCTCCGGTCGACTGGGACACATTCCTGAAGGTCGCCGTGCAGGTGACGCCGGGTCGCGCGATGGTCACCATGCCGCTGCCGCAAGCGGTGCCCTTCCAGCCCGAGAACTCCGATCCGACGCCCGGCAGCGCACTCAGCGCGACGCGCGTACCGACCGCGAATCGAGCCTGGCATTCAGTGCCGCACTGGATGCCTGGAGGTGCCGATGTCACCGACCCGATGCCACCGCCATCGAGCGTGATCGTCAACGGCGCAGACCCGCCGATTTCCGTCACCGCGTTCGCCGCGCGATTGGTCACGTAGGCCCGGCTGCCGTCGGGACTGATGGCGATGCCGGCCGGGCCGCTCACGGGCACGCCCGGCAGGACGATCGCGAGGGCCGACGTCGTTGCGCTCGCCACGTCGATCACGCCGACCGTATCGTCCCCGCTGTTGGCGACCAGCACCTTCGCGCCGTCCGGTGTGACCGCAATGCCCGTGGGTGCGCGAAAACCGCTGAGCGTGGCACGCACCGAGTTGCCAGCGGTGTCGATCACGTTCACCGTGTGCGCGCCGCGATTGGCGACGTAGGCCGTGCGGCCATCGGGCGTAAACGCGACGGCAGTCGGCTCGGCGCCGACACCCAGGCTGATGGTCGTGGGCAAGGTCGCGCCGGAACGTGGATCGACGAGACCGACGAAATCCGCCGCGACCCGCTGCGAGTCCTGCACGGCAACGTACACCCGTGCGCCGTCGGGGCTGGCCGCCACGCCGACGGGCACCATCCCCGGCCCGAAGCTCGTCGCTGGCGCGACGCTGCGCGAAGCCAGTGTCACCGTGCGAACCACGCCGCCGGACAGGTTGTCGGCAACGTACAACCGCGTCCCGTCGGGGCTCAACGCCAGTCCCTGCGGATTCGATTGCGTGCCCTGGCCGATCGTGAATCCGTTGACCGACTCCGCGCTGATCGTCTGGACGAGGGCGGCGTCGAGTGCGGCGATGCCGGTGGCGAGGGCGACGTAGACGCGCTTGCCGTCGGGGCTCGCGACGATGCCTGACGGCACGGCGCGAGCAGTGTTCGGCAGGGAGGTGCTGGGCACGAGCACCTTGTTGGTGACCGTGCTGATCAGGCTCACCGACCGCTGGTTCGCGACGTAGAGCTTCCGCCCGTCCGGACTGAATGCGACGCCCTGCGGTGCCGTGCCGACGGTGACCTGTCCGGCGATGACCGCCTCGGGCGACGTCACGTCGATGATGAACGGCCGCGGGCTGAGCGCCTTGTTGACTGGAGTGGTGAGGCGCACACGCCCGGTGATCGATCCGTCCGGCACCCGTACGGTGAGAGCGGTGGAACTCGCAGCGATCAAACCAGCGGCGGGCACCGCATTCGAGAACAGCAGCGAGTTGTTCACGGCGGCCGCGTCGAAGCCCGACCCGACGAGCGTCACGACGGTGCCCGGCAGGCCGCCGGGCGGCGACACGAACACGATGCGTGGCCCGCCCGGCACCGCGATGCGCGTACCGACGAACGTGCCCTGCGCCTTGGTCTCCTTCTGCGTCCAGTTGCCGGCGGCCGTCTCCTCGACGGAGCTCAGCGCCGTGAGTTCCCAGGTGTTCAGGCTGCACGGCCGGCGATCGATGGTCCCCGTGAACGTGGTCTTGCCGGCCGATCCGGAGAGCGTGCCGTCCATGCAGTCGACGTCGCCGATCAGGAAGCCCGTGCCGCTCACGCCGGTGGCCGTCTGCGACACGGTGGCCTGCCAGAAACCGGTTACGGGTCCCAGCGCCGGATCTGCACCCTGCCAGTTGCCAGCCCAGACACCGGCCAGGTCGGGTACCGTCCGCCCGCCTCCCGGGTTGTCGGAATCCCCGCCGCCGCCGCCGCACCCTCCCAGCAGGCTTGCGGTCACCAGGACGATCGCGAGAACGGGGTATTGGCACCTCATGGCGGCTCCCCTTGCGTCGTGCCGGCCGGACGCCGGCTGTACCGGTGGCGATGCCGGTGCTTTCGCCCCTCCAGCCTGCACCAATGCCGACGCACCGCAATTCGTACTTAACCCCGCTTACAATCCCGAACCCATGCGCACCAGACACTTGGCTACCGCCGTACTTCTCGCCGCCTCGCTTGCCTCCAGCGCCGACGTCGCATCGGCCAGGGCCGCAACCGCCGGCGTGCTGGTCAACGCACGCATTCAAACCCTGGACGAAGGGCGCCCGGTAGCCGAGGCGCTGGCCTGGGACCGGGATGGCCGCATCATCGCGGTAGGCAAGCAAGACGAAGTCATGGCCAAGGCCACTGGCGCAACGGTTCACGACGCCCGCGGAGCCACGGTCGTGCCGGGCCTGATCGACGCACACGCGCACCTGATGGGCCTCGGGTTCGCACTCATGCGGGCCGACCTGGTCGGTGCGCGCAGCAAGGCCGAGGTGCTGGAGCGACTGCTGGCGTTCGCCGCGAACCTGCCGGACGGCGCCTGGCTGCTCGGCCGCGGCTGGGACCAGAACGACTGGCCGGACAAGGCGTTCCCGACCGCCGCCGACCTCGACGCGGCATTCCCAACGCGGCCCGTGTGGCTCGAGCGGGTCGATGGCCACGCGGGCTGGGCCAACACGGCGGCAATGCGTCGTGTGACTCGCGATCTCAGCGGTGATTGGCAACCGGAAGGCGGACTGATCGTGCGCTCGGCGGGCAAGCCGACCGGCGTGTTCGTGGACGCCGCCTCGGAGCTGATCGACGCGGTCGTGCCGGCGCCGGACGACACGCTGCGCGCCGAGGCACTGCGCCGCGCCCTGGGCGCAGCGGCGAGCGTCGGGTTGACGGGCGTGCACGACATGGGCACCTCGGTCGCCGATCTCGATCTCTACAAGCGCTTCGCCGATGCAGGCGAGTTCACCCTGCGCGTCGTGGCCTACGCCGACGGTGATGCAGCGGCACTCGACGCCCTGTGCCGGTCGGGGCCCTACCGGCACCCGGGCGGTCGTGTGCGGATGGCGGGCGTGAAATTCTACGCGGACGGCGCACTCGGTTCGCGCGGCGCAGCGCTGAAGGCACCTTACAGCGACGACCACGGCAACCACGGACTGCTCGTGACGCCGCCGGAGAAGCTGCTCGACGGCATGCGCAAGGCGCGTCGCTGCGGCATGCAGGCAGCCACGCACGCGATCGGCGATCGCGGCAACAGGCTGGTGCTCGACGATTACGCCGCCGCGCTCGGTGACGATGCACGCAGTGATCACCGCTGGCGCGTCGAGCACGCGCAGATCGTTTCCGTCGCAGACATCCCGCTGTTCGAGCGGCTCCGGGTGATTGCTTCGATGCAGCCGACGCACGCGACGTCCGACATGCCGTGGGCCGAGGCTCGCGTCGGACACGAGCGTCTCGCCGGCGCGTACGCGTGGCGTCGCTTCCTGCAGGCGAACGTGCGCCTCGCGCTCGGCTCGGATTTTCCGGTCGAGTCCGCCGATCCGCGGCTCGGCCTCTATGCCGCAGTCACGCGGCAGGACCTCGATGGCGAACCGCCGGGCGGCTGGCTGCCCGACCAGAAGCTCACGCCCGCCGAAGCACTGCGCGGCTTCACGACGCACGCCGCCTGGGCCGGCTTCATGGAGAACGAAGTCGGCCGCCTCGCGCCGGGACTGCGTGCGGATTTCGTGCTCCTCGAAGCCGATCCGCTGACGGCACCCGCCCGGCAGTTGCCGGACATCAAGGTGCTGTCGACGTGGGTCGACGGCGTACGCGTGTACGACGCACCCCCTCCGGCCCGTCGGTGACGCACGCGACCCGGCGCTGAATTCGAACAGGACCGCACATGGATTTCATGCCCTGGTACGAGAGCCTCGCGAAGCCGGGTTGGACGCCCGACCCCGCGACGATCGGCCTCGTCTGGCAGACGCTCTACCCGATCATCCTCGTCACGTTCGTCTTCGTGTTCGTGCAGGCGGCGCGGAGGAAGATCGGCTGGCGGGTGGCGCTGCCTTTCGCCATCAACCTCGTGGCCAACCTGGTGTTCACGCCGATCCAGTTCGGCTTGCGCAACCTCACGCTGGCCGCCTTGGACATCCTGGTCGTGTGGGCCACAATCCTCTGGATGATCGCCGCCGTCTGGAAGCACTACCGCTGGGTCGCCGTGGCCCAGGTCCCGTACCTGATCTGGGTGACGATCGCGACGGTGCTGCAGCTCTCCATCACGTGGATGAACCGTTGAGGGATCCGAAATGAGCGGCCAGGACTTGCCGACCTACCTTCGCGGTCACTCGCTGTCGCGGGCCGAGCAGTCTTCGGCACTCGGTGCCGCACTCCTCAGGCTGTGCCGATCGGCGACGGAGGACGGCCGCTTCTCTCCGCAGGAACTCGCAGCCCTGAGGCAGTGGCTCGCCGACGCCGATTCCGCGAGCATGCCGGCAGCGCGCTACCTGCGCTCCATCGTCGAGAAGGTGCTCGCAGACGGCAGGATCACGCCGGCGGAATACAAGGACGTCTATCTGGCCGTCGAGTCGATCCTCCCCATCGATGAGCGTCTTCAGGCCACCGCCGCTCGACAGGAAGCCGACGCAGCGGATGAAGCAGCCGCGCGGGCCGCGAACAGCGAACGCGGACAGCGCATCCTCGGCGTGCCGATGTCGACCGGATCGCGGATCGCGCTGATCGCAGCGGTGCTGGCCATCCTCGCCTTCCTCTCGCTCAAACAGTGATCAGGGCCTCGCCCTCCCCACCGGACATCCGACATGCCTGAGAACACCACGCTCGATTCCCTGCTCAATGACTTCCAGTCAGATCCGGCCTCGACGCGTCCCGTCACCGTGCAGAAGGCGCTGCACCTGGCGCGGCGGCTCCAGGAGCGCGCCCGCGAACTGCAGACGCCGTCCGAACGGCGCCAGCAGGCCGAACTCGATCGGATGCTGCAGACACCCTCCGACAAGGCGACGCTGGCGTTGATGACCGACCAGGCGTTCCGCACCAGCGATCCGGCCCGCGCCGTGGAGCACCTCACGCACATCCTCGACGTGCAGGGCGTGCCGCGCTTCTTCGGTCCCGTGGATCGCACGCTGATGAAGGGCTTCCAGTCGTTCGGCAGCTATATGCCCGGCGTTGCGCTGCCGCTCGTCAAGGAGCAGATGCACAAGGAGACGGCCAACGTCATCCTGCCGGGCGAGAAGGAAGTGCTCACCGGCCACCTCGCCGAGCGCCGCACGGAAGGCGTGCGGATGAACGTCAACTTCCTCGGCGAGGCGATCCTGAGCGAGGTCGAGGCCGAGCGCCGCCTGCAGCAGATCCTGCAGGGGCTGCAGTGGCCCGAGATCGAGGTGGTGTCGATCAAGATCTCCACGGTCTACTCGCAGATCTCGCCGCTGGCACGCGAACACACGGTTGCCGTACTCTGCGACCGCCTCGAGCGCCTGTTCCGCACGGCCGATCGCGCGCGCTTCACGCGGCCCGACGGCACCGTGGTGCCGAAGTTCGTGTACCTCGACATGGAGGAATACCGCGACAAGGAACTCACGGCCGAGGCCTTCATGCGCACGCTCGACCGCAAGGGGCTCGAGCACGTCCGCGCCGGCATCGCGCTGCAGAGCTACATCCCCGATTCGTACCGCACCCTGCTGCAGTTGCAGGAGTGGGCACGCAAGCGCGTCGCAGCGGGCGGTGGCCGCATCACGATCCGCCTCGTGAAAGGCGCCAACATGGAAAGCGAGCGCGCCGAGTCATCGATGCGCGGCTGGCCGCAGGCGCCTTACCGCACCAAGCTCGAGACCGACGCGAACTACAAGCGCATGGTCCACGCCGTCATGCAGCCGGAGAACCTCGCGGCCATGGACGTGGGCGTCGCGTCGCACAACCTGTTCGACCTGGCCTACGGGCTGGTGCTCGCGCACGAGCGCGGCGCGCTGGACAAGGTGCAGTTCGAGATGCTCGAAGGCATGGCGAACGCGCAGCGGCGCGCGCTGTTCGAGCTGTCGCGCAACCTGCTGCTGTACGCACCGGCCTGCCGCCGCGAGAACTTCATCAATGCGATCGGCTACCTGATCCGCCGGCTCGACGAGAACACCGGGCCCGAGAATTTCCTGCGCCACGCGTTCAAGATCGAGGTGGACAGCCCCGAGTGGCGCCAGCTCGAGCAGGGATTCCTCGCGGCGTTCGACGCGATCGACGGCTTGAGCGACGCGCCGCGTCGCGACCAGGATCGCAACCTCCCGCCCACGGCGATCCCGGCTGTCGCCCGCGGCTGGCAGCACCTCGAGAACGAGCCCGACACCGACTTCGCGCTGCCGCAGAACGGGGCGTGGGGCGAGCGGATCATCGCGCAGTGGCGCGATCGCTGCGGCGAGCGCGCGGTGGAAGTGCCGCTGGTCGTCGCGGGGGAGGCGATCACCACGGAACGCGCGGTGCGCGAGTGCCTCGACCCGTCACGGCCCGGCGTAGTCGTGGGCCGCTATCGGCAGGCCACCGAGGCCGACATCGCGCGCGCCGTCGATTGCGCGGCCGACGATCCCGACGGCTGGCGTTCGATGCCGGTGGAGCAGCGCTTCGACGTCCTCGGCAGGGTCGCGCAGGAGCTGCGCATCGCCCGCGGCGACCTCATGGGCGCCGCACTCGCGGACGGCGGCAAGACGTTGATGGAGTCCGACCCCGAGGTCTCCGAGGCGATCGATTTCCTCGAGTTCTACCGCGACACGGCACGCTGGTGGCAGACGATGCCCACGCTCGAGGCGCGGCCGAAGGGCGTGGTGGTCGTCGTGCCGCCGTGGAACTTCCCGGTCGCGATTCCCTGCGGTGGCGTTGCGGCGGCGCTGGCGGCCGGCAACACCGTCATCATCAAGCCGGCGTCCGACGCGGTGCTGGTCGCGTGGGAGATGTGCCAGTGCTTCTGGCGCGCCGGCGTGTCGAGGAGGGCGCTGCAGTTCGTCCCCTGCTCGGGCGGCAAGGAAGGCCGCAAGCTCGTGAACAACCCGAAGGTGGATGCGGTGATCCTCACCGGCGGCACCGAGACGGCGCTCACCATGCTCGGCGACAACCCGCGGCTCAACCTGTTCGCGGAGACCGGCGGCAAGGACGCGACCATCGTCACGGCGGTCTCCGACCGCGACCTCGCCATCAAGCACATCCTGCACTCGGCGTTCAGCCACTCGGGCCAGAAATGCTCGGCGACCTCGCTGCTGCTGCTGCAGGCCGAGGTGTACGACGACCCTGCCTTCAGGCGCGGCCTGTGCGAGGCGGTGCAGAGCCTCAAGGTCGGCTCCGCGTGGCAGCTCGACACCAAGATGGGGCCGATCATCAAGCCGCCGTCCGGCGACCTCGAGACCGCCCTCAAGGTGCTCGAGCCCGGCGAGGAATGGGCGGTGATGCCGCAACCGGTCGAGGACAACCCCTGTCTCTGGACGCCCGGCGTGAAGTACGGCGTGCGGCCGGGCAGCTACACCCACATGACCGAGTTCTTCGGCCCGGTGCTGGCGGTGATGCGCTTCGAGAAGCTGAGCGAGGCCGTGGCGCTCGTGAACCAGACGGGCTACGGGCTCACCAGCGGCCTCGAGAGCCTCGACGAGCGCGAGTGGGACTACTGGAAGCGGCACATCCGCGCCGGCAACCTCTACATCAATCGCGTCACCACCGGCGCGATCGTGCTGCGCCAGCCGTTCGGCGGCATGGGCAAGTCGGGCTTCGGGCCCGGCATGAAGGCCGGTGGCCCGAACTACGTCGCGCAGTTCATGGATTTCACGGACACCGGGGTTCCATCCACCGACGACCTGCCACGGACCCCCACGCTCACCGCGCTGTGCAAGGGCCTGCTGGCGCAGCCGCAGGAGGGCGACGCCCGCATCATCGCCGCCGCCGCGAGCTACGAACGCAACCAGCGCGAGGAATTCGGCGCGGAGCACGACCACTTCAGGCTCGTGGGCCAGGACAACGTGCGCCGTTACCTGGCCCTGGGCAGCGTGCGCGTGCGCGTGGATGCGCGGGACTCGGCCTTCGACATCTTCGCCCGGGCGTGCGCAGCGCACGTGGCCGGCTGCAGCGTCGTCGTGAGCGCGCCGCCCGGCCTCGAATCCGCAGCCGTGCAGCGCCTGGAGCAACTGACCGAGTCGTGGGCCGGCGCGATCGAGTTCGTCGAGGAAACCGACGCGCAACTCGCCCAGGCCATCGGCGCGGGCCAGGTGGATCGCGTCCGCTACGCCGCGCCCGACCGTGCCTCGCTCGAGGTGCTCGCGGCCGGCAACGCGGCGAACGGCTGCGTGGTGAGCGTGCCCGTGTCGGCCGAAGGCCGGCTCGAGCTGCTGTGGTACGTGCGCGAGCAGAGCATCAGCACCGACTACCACCGCTATGGCAACCTCGGCATCCGCGCCGACGAGCCGCGCGCCGAGGTGCTATGAGCGGAAGATCGCGGCGAGCGCGCGATCGAGGTCCGGGTAGCGGAACTTGAAGCCTGCGTCGAGCAGCCGCTGCGGCAGCATCCGGTCGCTCACCAGCAGCAGTTCCGACATCTCGCCGAACAGCAGCTTGAGCGCAGCCTCCGGCATCGGCAGTACGGTCGGCCGGCCGAGCGCGCGGCCCAGCGCGCGCGTGAACTCGGCGTTGGTCACGGGGTTCGGCGCCCCCACGTTGTACGCGCCCCGGGCCGCGTCGTTCACCAGCAGCCACTGGCAGATGGCCGTGACGTCGGCACGGTGGATCCATGGGAACCAGTGCTTGCCTGAACCGAGGCGCCCACCGGCACCCATGCGGAACGCCGGCAGCATCTTGGCGAGCGCGCCGCCGTCCCTGTCGAGCACGACGCCGATGCGCATCAGGCAGACGCGCACGCCGAGTTCGCCGGCCTGCGTGGCCTCGCGTTCCCACGCGGCACACAGATCGTGCGTGAACCCGGGCGTCGGCGGCGTGTCCTCGGTGATCGGCCGGTCGCCTTGCTCGCCGTAGTAGCCCACGGCCGAAGCCGAGACCAGCACGGACGGTCGGCGCTTCGCGCGAGCCATCCACTCCACCAGTCGCACCGTCGTATCGACCCGTGAATCGAGCAGCAGGCGCTTGCGCTCGTCGGTCCACCGGGCGTCGCCGATCGGCGCGCCGGCGAGGTTGACCACGGCGCCGAAACCGGACGCATCGAGGTCGTCGAGCCGCGTTGCCGCCGATAGCCTGCCCTGCGGCAGCCGCGCGGCCGACTGGCGCGTCAGGACCACGACGTCGTGGCCGTCCGCGACCAAGGCCGGACACAGCGACTGGCCGACGAATCCGGTGCCGCCCGTCACGAGAATCTTCATCCGCATCACCCTTGCCCGCGTGTGGGCATTGCACCACCCCAGTCGCACGGGGGGCAAGCGTGGATTCGCGCGATTCGCAACCGCCGATCCCCTATCATTGCGCCGCATGCACCCTGCCCAGGACCCGGTACTCGAGGCGATCGACCTTCGCGAGTCCTCTATCGATGCACGTCCCGCCAAGGAGAGACGATCCCGATGAACTTGCGCGTCTGCCTCGTCACCGCCGGCATCGCCCTGGCGAGCCTGCTCTCGGCCGCCTGCGCCTCCATGACCTCTGCCCCTGACGTGCCTGACCTCGACGGCACGGCGTGGGTGCTGTCCGCGTTGCCGGGGCGCACGCTCGTCGAGGGCGCGACCGCAACGCTGCGTTTCGAAAACGGCCGTGCCTCGGGCACGGACGGCTGCAACCGCTACGCGACGTCGTTCACCGCTGACGGCGGCAAGCTGGCGTTCGGCGAGGCGGGGGCCGCAACGATGATGGCGTGCGCGCCGGAGGTCATGGAACAGGCCCGGGCCTTCACCTCGGGCCTCGGCGCTGCCAGCCGCTATCGCATCGCGGCCGGCCAGCTGCAGTTGCTCGGGGCGGACGGCGCGGTGGTCGCGAGCTTCGCGCCGCAATCGCTGTCGCTCGCCAGCACGGCGTGGCGCGTCACCGGCTACAACAACGGCAGGCAGGCGGTCGTCAGCGTGCTGGCCGGCACGGAGTTGTCGATGGCGTTCGCCGCCGATGGCCGTGTCAGCGGCTCGGCCGGGTGCAATAATTTCATGGGCACCTACACCGTGTCGGGCTCGGCCCTGAAGCTCGGGCCTGCGGCCACGACGCGCAAGCTGTGCGCGCAACCCGGCGTGATGGAGCAGGAGCAGCAGTTCCTCAAGGCGCTCGAGGCCGTGGCCACGATCCGCCAGGAGGGCGATCGGGCCGAGCTGCGGTCGGCCGATGGCGCACTGGCCGTGAGCTTGCGGAAGGACGCCGCACAGTAGCCCGGACGCATTTCTCGCCGGCATCCAGGAGGCAGGCCATGGATTTCCACAAGGCGATCAAGCAAGGATTCCGCGAGGCACCCTTCGTCGCACGCCTCGGCATCACGCTCGAGGACCTCGGGCCCGGTTGGTGCGAGGCGCAGCTCAAGCTCGAGCCCTGGCACCTGCAGCAGACCGGCGTCGCACACGCCGGCGTGATCGCCACGCTGGCCGATCACTGCGCGGGTGCCGCGGCCACGACCCAGCTCGCGCCGGGCGAGCACGTCGTCTCGGCGGAATTCAAGATCAACCTGCTGCGCGGCGCTCGTGGCGAACGCCTGCATTGCCGGGCGGAGGTGCTCAAGCCGGGCCAGACGCTGAGCGTCGTCGAGGCCGTCGTCTTCGCCGAACATGCCGGCCGGCGCGAGATGGTCGCGAAGCTGAATGCGACGATGGCCGTGATCAGGGCCCGGCACGAACCTGTGCCGGTGCCTGCAGCGCCCGCTGGCTGACACCCGCGCGAAGCGCTGCTCGGCGGCGGCTGGTCCTGCCCCCGGGACCGCGGGTGACCATCAGCGTCGGTCTCGTGGCACGACGCCCCTCAGTCGTCGTACTGGACGACGGTCTCGAACGGGACGCGGAACACCCGGGCGAGGCGGAACGCGAGTTCCAGGGACGGCGCGTATTTCTCGCCCTCCACCGCGATGGTCGTCTGGCGCGTGGCGCCGACGCGCTCCGCAAGATGGGCCTGCGTCAACCCGGCGGCCTCGCGCAGCTTCCGCACGCGATGGGTGACGCGGCCGCGGTCGCCCGGCGGTGTCACGAGCGGTACTGCCAGATGACGGCCGCCCGCGACTGCGCCGGATCCGTGTTAACTTCCGGCCCGTGCAGAACAACAACGACGTCACGCAGGCAGGGGCTGAATCGCCGCGCTACCGCATGCTGGTGCTGGCGATGCTGGTGCTCGTCTACACGTTCAATTTCATCGACCGGCAGATCGTCGGCATCCTCGCCGTGCCGATCAAGGCCGACCTCGGGCTCAGCGACACGCAGCTCGGCCTGATGGGCGGCCTGGCGTTCGCGCTGTTCTACACGCTGCTCGGCATTCCCATCGCGATGTTCGCCGACCGCAGCAACCGCACGGTGATCATGACGGTGGCGCTCGTCTTCTGGAGCGCGATGACCGCGGTGTGCGGCCTGGCGCAGAATTTCTGGCAGCTGTTCCTCGCGCGGCTCGGCGTGGGCGTGGGTGAGGCCGGCGGCGTGGCGCCCGCCTACTCGCTGGTCGCCGACTACTTCCCGCCGCACCAGCGGGCGCGGGCGCTCGGCGTGTATTCGTTCGGCGTGCCGATCGGCAGCTCGCTCGGCATCCTGTTCGGCGGCCTGATCGCCTCGCTGATCGACTGGCGCATGGCCTTCATCGTCGTGGGCCTCGCGGGCATCGTGTTCGCCCCGATCTTCAAGGCGGTGGTGCGCGAACCGGTGCGCGGCCGGTTCGACGCGCAGGGCGCCACGGGCAAGCCGGCCGCGTTCGGCGAGGTCATGCGCGTGCTGTTGAGCAAGCGCTCGTTCTGGGGCCTGTCGTTCGGCGCCTCGGCCTCGTCGATGATGGGCTACGGCATGTTCTTCTGGCTGCCGTCGTTCTTCGTGCGCAGCTACCAGCTCACGCTGCTCGAGGCCTCGCTGTACTACGGCGCCATCCTGCTCGTCGGCGGCATCGCCGGCATCTGGCTGGGCGGTTACCTCGCCGACCGCCTCGGCGCGAACAAGCGCCGCATGTACGCGATCATCCCCGCCATCGCCTTCCTCGCCACCATCCCGTTCTACGTCGGCGCCGTGCTGTCGGGTTCGCTGGCGCTGTCGTTCGCGCTGTTCCTGGTGCCGACCGCGCTCGGCCTCGTCTGGCTCGGGCCGGTGCTGTCGTCGATCCAGCACGTGGTGCCGCCGCAGATGCGCGCCACGGCATCGGCGATCTTCCTGTTCGTGAACAACCTGATCGGCATCGGCCTCGGCACCGTTGCGCTTGGCGCGCTCTCCGACGCACTCTCGGTGCGGTTCGGCGCCGACTCGCTGCGCTACGCGATCCTCGCCGGTACGGTGTTCTACCTGGTCGCGGCGTCGTTGTTCCTGCTGTCGGCGAAGCGGCTGGAGCGCGATTGGGCGTGACGATGCGGCCCCTGCACCGCCCGCTGCGCGGGAAGGGGATCAGGCGAAGGCGATGTAGACCCGCTTGTTGCGCTTGCCCTTGTTCTCGACCTTGGTGACCGTCACCGGGCCGATCTCGCCGGTGGACGCCACGTGGGTGCCGCCGCAAGGCTGCAGGTCGACGCCCGGGATCTCGAGCAGGCGGATGCGACCGGCGCCGCGCGGCGGCTGCACGGAGAGCGTCCGGACCAGCTCCGGCTGGCGGTCGAGTTCCTCGTCGGTGATCCATCGCGAACGCACGGCGTGATTGGCGGCGACCAGCGCGTTGACCGCCGCGGTCACGGCGTCCTTGTCGATCTCGTCCTGGGTGTCGAAGTCGAGCCGGCCCTTGTCCGCCGTGATCTGCCCGCCGGTCACGCCGAAGCGCAGCACCGACCCGAGCAGGTGCAGGCACGTGTGCATGCGCATGTGGGCAAGGCGACGCTCCCAGTCGAGGGTCGCTTCGACTGTGCAGCCGACTTCCGGCAGCGTCGAACCCGCCTCGAGCACGTGCAGGATGCGGCCGCCCTCGCCCTTGCGCGCGTCGGCCACCCGCCACTCGCGTCCATCGCCGGCCCGCAGCGTGCCCGTGTCCCCGGGCTGTCCGCCGCCGAGCGGGTAGAACACCGTGCGATCGAGCACGACGCCGCCCTCGCCCGCCTCGAGGACCGTGGCGGAGCATGCACGCAGGTACGCGTCCTGCTGGAACAGGGGCTCGGTGAGAGACATCACGGGCCGCCCGCAGGCTCGTTCGCCTGCCCGGCCGAGGGCCCCGGCGCATCCTCGGAGTCCGTGTCGGCCAAGGCGCCTTCCGGTGTGAGCGTCTCGAGGAAGTCGAGCACCACCTTGCGGTCGGCCGCATTGCGCACGCCGCCGAACGTCATGTTCACGCCAGGGGCGAATTCCTGCGGCGAGGCGAGGAAGCGATCGAGCATCGCGCGATCCCAGTGCCCTTCCACGCGACGCAGGGCGTCGGAATACACATAGTCCGGCGCGCCGCCGATGCGGCGCCCCATCACGCCCCACAGCGTCGGGCCCTCGAGCTCGGGTTCGCCGGGCTGGAACGCGTGGCACGAGAGGCACACCTCGACTGCATCCGGAACCTCGGCATCCGACGAGGCCAGCGCCACCGGCCCGATCGCGCCCGCGAGCGCAAGAAAGAACGCCTTCATGAGTTCATAAGGTCATAAGGTAAGTAATAAGGTAATAAGGTGCCGGTGTTACGGTTTCGATTGCGGTTGACTGACCGAAACCGTAACACCGGCACCTCTCCCACGGCCAGCACCGCCGCATCAGGCAAACCCAAGAAAGACGGCGAGCGCGCGATTAACGGCCAGCATGGCCTCGTCATCGAGGCGGCCGATGATCGCCCCCACCCGACCGCGCGCCACCGTGTGCGTCTTGTCGATCATGACCTCGGAGACCTTGCGAAGGCCGTTCTCGCCGGACGGCTCGACGCGCACACGGAACAAAGGCGTCTCGCGCAGTTCGCTGGTGACCGGGAGAATCGTGATCGACGGGTGTGCCTCGAACAAGTCCGACTGGATGATGAGCGCGGGACGCGGTTTGCCATAGTCACCCGACAACGCGATGGTGACGAGATCACCGCGTTTCACGTCCAGTCATCCCTGTCGGCGACACGGTCGAGCCACTCGAGGGTTTCGGCCTCATGCGAATCGTCGCGCAAGCTGAGCGACTGACGCCGGCACTCCGCAGCGAATCCGCGCCGGCGGGTGTCCGGCACCCAGATCTGCACCGGTCGAAGTCCCGCGGCACGCAGCGCGAGGCGGTGCTTGCGTACCCGAGCGGCGGTGGTGCTGCGTTCTGTCATGATCCTGTCCCGAAGTCTGTTACATGTAACAGAATGCCGCACCTGGCTGTGACATGCAACGCTTTGACCCGGGAACCAGGAACGGCGGCGGAAACGGTGCCGGTGTTACGCTTTCGGTCGAACAACCGAAAACGTAACACCGGCACCATTCCACGCTAAGCATCCGCCGGGGCGGGCGGCCAGAGAAAGTCGCGGGGCCGCGCCAGGAAGCGCCGCAGCACGCGCGGCCACAAGCCCTGGGTCTGCTCGGGCGTGATGCCGCGCGACCTCAGCGCCACGCGCAGCGCGAGGCCGAAGCTCACCACCAGGTTCACGAGCCCGATCAGCAGCACGCCGGCGAGCGACACCACCACCACCGCCGGCGTCACGTCGAACTGCAGGCCCACGAGCCCGTAGGCGAAGTTCGCCGACGAAAACGCGACGTGGCGGATGTCGAGCGGCAGGCCCAGCAGCTCGCCGATCACCGGCGTGAAACCCAGCATGCAGCCGAACAGGAAGTTGCCGGCCAGGGCGCCGAGGTTCTCCTCGACGTAGGCCGCGAACCGGTCGAGCCGCTGCGACCCGAGCAGCGCGCGCAACCACTTCACGCGCCGCAGGCGCTCCGGGACGTGGTGGTACAAGGCCCGGTTGTCGTAGTAGCCCGAGATCAGGCCGCTCAAGAACAGGTATACGCCTGCGATCGCGGCATGCAGCAGGGCGAGGCTGTGCCACGGGTGCAGGTCGTGCAGCAGGTGCGCAGCCTTGTCGGGATTCGTCGCCGACCAGCCGACGAACTGCAGCGCCGTGAGCGCGATCGCGAACGCCGTCAGCAGGGTGATCGTCACGTTGCCCGCGATGGATACCCACTGCGTGCGGCTCACCTGCGCGGCGAGGTCCGCGAGCGCATCGAGCCGCGCCTCGCGATTGTCGCGACCGTCGAGCGCGCCCGCCAGGGTCGCTGCGGTCATCGCCGGCTGCTTCGTGGCGATGGTCAGGTGCAGCACGTGGATGAGCACGAAGCCGAGGCCGTAATTGAGGCTGAAGGCGACGCCCTCCCAGAGCAGCGGCAAGTCGGCGCGGGCAATGTGGATCTTGAACAAGGCCATGATGGCGATGATGAATCCCGCACCGGCGGCGGCCCGGTACATCCCGACGTACTCGCTGCGCGACTCGGTGATGTAGTGCTCGCCCGAGTGACTGGCCTGCTCGGTGACGCGCCGCGCCAGCAGCTCCGTGGTGCCGCGGAACAGGTCGCGCACGCTGTTGCGGCGATTCTCCTGCCGCACCAGCCGCAGGAAGAAATCGCAGGCGCGCACGCGCGCGGCGGCCGCTGGATCGGGCTCGGCGGCGTCGACGGGCAGCACCAGGTCGCGCAGCTGGCGGAGCCGGGCGACGACCTGCTCGATGCGTGCCAGCAGGAACACCAGTCCGACGCTGACGCCCTGCTCTCGCGAGCGACGGCGGACGGTGCCCACGTATCCCTCGCACTGGCACAGCAGGACTTCGAGATGACCGTCGTCGGCGATCGCCTGCGCCGGATCGGCGTGACGCTCGATGAACCCGCGCACCTCGTCGTTCTGCGCGAGGAACGGCGATTCGTGGCGCGCCAGCGCGGGCAGGTATTGCAGCAGCGCGGTGTCGGTGCCGTACGCCGCGAGACGGTACGACGCGAGGCGCATCGCCTCGAGCAGTTCGTGGCGGCACTTGCGGCGCGCCGGCGCAAATGCCTCGCCGTCCACGTCGATTGCCTGCAGGAACGCATCCCAGTCCTCGAACGGGATCGCTCGCAGCCACGCGTAATCGCGCGGCCGGTCGAACACCTCGTTCACGAGTTCGCGCAGGTACTCCGTATTCACCGCCGGAGGCAGCAGGCGCCCGAGCAGCCGCCGCGCCAGGCTGCCCAGGAATCCCTGCGCGTCGAGCACGCCCGGGTCGGCGTACAGGATGCGGTGCATGCGCGCAGTAAGCAGTGCGCCCAGGTGAGCGTTCAGGGCCGCGGCGAGCTCGGGGCGGGACTGCAGCTGCTTCGTCAGCTCACGCAGGCGGCTCGTGGCGATGGCAGGATCTTCGCCGCGGCCCGGGCGGATGGCCGCGACCAGCCGGGCGAGCCAATCGCCGGAGTCGGCGCGCGGGGCGGAGAGCAGTTCGTCGAGCATGGGAGAAAAAGGTGCCGGTGTTACGTTTTCGGTTATTCGGTACTAGCGCACACGTAACACCGGCACCCTTTTGCCCCGATTACGTAAACCGTAACACCGGCACCTTTTACTTCTTGTCCGCCACGGGCAGGCGGCCGAATCCGCCCTCAGCTTCGGCCGCGAGGTAGGCGATCACCGCAAACGCCGCGACGTTGAGGCGCACGAGCTGCGGATCGACCTTGTCGAAGGTGTCGTCGGCGGTGTGGTGCAGGTCGAAGTACGGCGCGGCGTCGGTATCGAGGTCCATCACCGGCACGCCGAGCGGCCGCAACTGCCCCACGTCCGCACCACCGCTCGCCTCGGTGCCAAGGTAAGCGACGCCGAGCGGTGCGAGCACCGACTGGATCGTCCGCACCAGCGGCAACTTCTCCGGCGCCACCCGCGCCGAGAGCCCGTAAGGCCGGAACGCACCGAGGTCGGACTCGAGCCCGAGCACGTGCTGGTCCGCCTGGTCCCGGTATGCAGCCGCGTAGGCCTTCGCGCCCGACAGGCCGAACTCCTCGTTCGCATAGAAGATGACGCGGATCGTGCGCTTCGGCCCCGACTTCGACTCCGCGATCAACTTCGCCGCGGCCGTGATGATGCCGACGCCGGTCGCGTCGTCGTGCGCGCCGGTGCCGAGGTCCCACGAATCGAGGTGCGCGCCGAGCACGATCACCTCGTCCTTGAGGGCGTGGCCGGGAATCTCGCCGATCACGTTGGCCGACCGCGCCTCGCCGTCCCAGCGCGACGTGCTGCTCACCCGCACGCGCACCGGCCGGCCGCTCGCCAGCTGCTGCTCGAGCATGTCCGCGTCGGGATTCGAGAGCGCGAACGCCGGGATCGGCGGGATGCCGTCGGACCACCGCTGCGCGCCCGTGTGCGGCGTGCGCGACACCGACGTGCCCGCCGACCGCATCACCATCGCCACGGCACCGAGCTTTGCGGCCTCGGCCGCGCCCGAGCTACGCGGCGGCACGGTCTTGCCGTACCCGTGGCCGTCCCGCGCACGCTCCATGCGCGCGGTGAAGAACACGATCCGTCCCTCGATGCGTTCGCGCGGCTGCGCCGTGAGCTCGTCGAGCGTCGTCACCGGCACGACCTCGGCCTCGATGCCTTGCGCCGGCGTGCCGATGCTGCCGCCCAGCGCGGCGACGACCAGCGACTGCGGCCACGGCGCGATGATCTCCGCGCGCGCCTCGCCGCGGATCCAGCGTGGCACGGTCACGGGCTCGGCGCGCACGTTGCTGAAGCCGAGGGCCTTTAACCGGGCGACGGACCACTCCACGGCGCGCGCGTCCCCCGGCGAGCCCGCCAGGCGCGGTCCGATCTCGGTGGTGAGCGAGCGTGTCAGTTCGTAGGCCAGGTCGTCGACGAGCGCGCGCTCGCGCAGCGCGCGCGCTTCGGCCAGGGCGGCGGCGGTGAGCGGCTCGGCGGCCTGGGACGTGACGGTCAGCAGAGAGGCGGCCAGGACGGTCGCGAGGCGGGCGAGAAACATGCAATCTCCGGTTGATGTCCGCGCAGACGGAGGCAGGATTCTAGGGGATGCTTGGGACATGACACGCGGCACCCAAGTTGTAGCTATAATCAGCTCCATATTTGGAGCTATTTTTATGCAATCGATTCTGGCAGAACTCACCGTCAGCATGTCCGAGTTCAAGAGGAACCCGGCGGCTGTCCTGCGCGGGGCGCGCAACCGCCCGGTGGCCGTCCTCAGCCACAACAAGGCCGCTTTCTACATGGTCGAGCCTGCGCTGTTCGAAGCCATGCTTGAGGAACTGGCCGACCAGGAACTGCACCGCAAAGTCCTCGCCCGCCTCGGGGAACGTGCCCAGGCGATCGAGGTGGACGTTGACGAAATCTGACTCGCCACAGAACCATCGGTATCGGCTGCTGTTCGTGCCCTCGGCGTGGGCCGAGTGGCAAGCGCTGGACGGGTCAGTCAAGGAGCCTTTGCGCAGGCTCCTCAAGAAGCGCCTCGATCACCCGCACGTTCCCGGCGCGGCCCTGCACGTTTCACTCCGCGGCTACTACAAGATCAAGCTCAGGAAGCTAGGCATCCGCCTGGTGTACGGCGTAGAGGATGACGTACTGATCGTAATGGTGATGGCGGTGGACAAGCGCGAGGACAATCTCGTCTACCATTCCGCGCGGGCACGCTTCGGTGAGAGATTCCCGGCGCTGGCGGGACGCGTTCGGGGCCGCCCGAAGACCTGAGCCGGCGACTACCCCGATCTACGGCCGGCTCCCCGCCACCGCCCGGACCGCGGCGGCAGGCCTGCGCCCCCGCACGTCCTTCTGCCGCATCAGCGTGCTCTTGCCGAACAGCGACTCCACGAGGTCCACGGCCAGGGCCGCCGTGCGGTTGCGCACGTCGAAGGCCGGGTTCAACTCCACGATGTCGAGCGACGCGAGCCGTCCCGTGTCGGCAATCATCTCCATGCAGAGCTGCGCCTCGCGGTAGGTCGGACCGCCGGGCACCGTCGTGCCCACGCCGGGCGCGATCTCGGGATCGAGGAAATCGACGTCGAAGCTCACGTGCAGGTGGGTGTCGCCGTCGAGGCCTTCGAGCGCCTCCTCCATCGTCTTGCGCATGCCCACCTCGTCCACGTGGCGCATGTCGAACACTTCGATGCCCTGCTGGTGTACGAAGCGGCGCTCGCCCGGATCGACGCTGCGCACGCCGACCTGCCGCAGGCAGTCGGGCGTGATCGCCGGCACCGGCCCCGCGAGCGCGAGCAACTCCGGCGGGCCGAAGCCGCACAGGCACGCGACCGGCATGCCGTGCAGGTTGCCGCTGGGCGACAGTTCGCGGGTGTTGAAGTCGGCGTGCGCATCGAGCCAGAGCACGCGCAACCGCTGGCCGGACTCGCGGCAGTGGCGCGCCACCGCGCTGATCGAGCCGATGGCGAGCGAGTGGTCGCCGCCGAGCAGCACCGGCAGGCGGCCTTCGCGCAACTCTGCCTGGAACGCGTCGTGCACGACGCGGTTCCAGAACACGACTTCGTCGAGGTGACGATAGCCGTTGGCCGGCGCATGCACCGGATTGCCAGGACCCGCGAGGTTGCCGCGATCGACGACCTTGAGCCCGTATTCCTCGAGGCGGCGCGCGAGGCCCGCGACGCGCAGCGCCTCGGGGCCCATCGATGCGCCGCGCTCGCTCGCCCCCACGTCGGTCGGCGCGCCGATGAGCGCCGCCGTGGGCGTCCGCCGGCGGCTCATGCCGACACCCGCAGCTTCGAGGCCGGCCGCGCGGCGAGCAGCGCGAACAGGTCCTTGGGATCCTCGAGCGCGGGCACGAGATCGATGGTCGCGCGGCCGCGGTCCTCGCGATGCAGGCGCTGCAGGTAGCGCAGCGACGCGAAGTCCTCGAGCGCGAAACCGACCGAGTCGAAGATCGTGACCTCGCGATCGTCCGCGCGCCCCACGGCGCGGCCGGCCAGGACGTCGGCGAACTCGATCACCGGGAAGTCGGGCGGCATCTGCTGCACCTCGCCCTCGACGCGCGACTGCGGCTCGTACTCGACGACCACGCGCGCATCGGGCCGGCGCAGGATGTCGCCGTGCAGCTCGGTCTTGCCGGGGCAGTCGCCACCCACGGCGTTGAGGAACATGCCCGGCTCGACCATGTCGGGCGTGAGGATGATGGCGTTGCGCTTGTCGGCCGTGACGGTGGTGACGATGTCGGCGCCACGCGCGGCCTCGCCGGCCGACCCGCAGCGGATCACGCGCAGGCCGGGCAGGTCGAGTGCCGCGAGGTTGCGCTCGAGCTTGGCCGTGGCGGCGGGATCCACGTCGTACAGGCGCAGCTCGCGGATGCCGAGCTGGTGGTGGAACGCGATCGACTGGAACTCGCTCTGCGCGCCGTTGCCGATCAGCGCCATCACGCGGCTGTCGCGGCGCGCCATCCAGCGGGCCGCCAGGGTCGACATGGCCGCGGTGCGCAGCGCGGTGGTGAGCGTGAGCTCGGAGAGCAGCCGCGGATAGCCCGTGTCGACGTCGGCGAGCACGCCGAACGCGGTGACCGTGAGCAGACCCTCGGCGGTGTTCTTCGGGTGGCCGTTGACGTACTTGAACGAGTACAGCTTGCCGTCGCTGATCGGCATCAGCTCGATCACGCCCACGGGCGAGTGCACCGCGTGGCGCGGCGACTTGTCGAAGTCGTTCCAGCGACGGAAGTCCGCCTCGATCTCGGCGGCGAGTTCCTCGATGAACGCCGCGGTGCACTTGCGCGTCACCAGCTCGCGGACCCGCTCGATGCCGATGAAGTCCACCATGCCCGTCTCCCCGCTGCTTGGCCTACGCCTACAGTGTTCTTCGACTCGACGGCCAAAGAAAAGCCAGAGTTCTGTACAATCCGCTGACTTTTCTGATCATTTAGTCAGCTTATTCTGGCATTTTGACTAGCCTGCTGGGAGGATCACGCCCGATGGACCACCTGGACCGCCGCCTGCTGGCCCTGCTGCGCGAGAACGCCCGGGCCTCGATCGCCGCGCTCGCCAAGGCACTCGGCGTGGCCCGCGGCACGGTGCAGAACCGCATCGCGCGCCTCGAGCGCGACGGCACGATCGTGGGCTACTCCGCACGCCTCAAGCCCGAGGTGGAGGAGCACCGCATCCGCGCGCTCATGACCATCGCCGTCGAGGGCAATCGCATCGAAGCCGTGATCGGCGCGCTGCGCGGCGACCCGGCCGTGGGCGCGCTGCACAGCACCAACGGCCGCTGGGACATCGTCGCCGAGCTGCGCGCCGAGAGCCTCGCCGCGTTCGACGAGGTGCTCGGCCGCATCCGGCGCCTCGAAGGCATCGCGAGCACCGAGACCAGCCTGCTGCTGTCGACGTTCAAGTGACCAGCGCTGGCGTGCCTCGCCGGTTTGTCGTAAAGTAAGTTTTCCTTACTTTCCACCGATGTACCGGGGCCGCCATGCTCGCCAAGCTCACTGCCAAGAACCAGCTGACGCTGCCGAAGGCCATCACCCGGGCCATCGGGCCGGCCGAGTACTTCGATGTCGTGACCCGCGATGGCCAGATCGTGCTGACCCCGGTGCGCATCCAGCGCGCCGACGCCGTGCGGGCGCGGCTCGCAGAGCTCCAGATCACCGAGGCAGACCTCGCCGACGCGGTCCGGTGGGCGCGTCGTCCCGGCGCAAAGCCGAAGAAATGAAGCGCCCTGTCCGCGCGGTGCTGGACACCAACATCGTGCTCTCGGCCCTGCTCTTCGCGAGCGGGCACCTGGCGCCCATCCGGCCAGCCTGGCAGCGATCGGCCTTTCACCCGCTCCTGTCCCGGGCGACGACCGCGGAGCTGGTCCGCACCCTGGGTTACCCGAAATTCGGGCTCACGGACGCCGAGCGTGACGAACTGCTCGCCGACTACCTGCCTTACGGCACGGTCGTGACGCTCCCGCCGAAGCCGCCCGCGGTACCGCGCTGTCGCGACCCGTTCGACCTGCCCTTCCTGCACCTGGCGGTACACGGCAAGGCCGACTACCTCGTCACGGGCGACCGCGACCTGCTCGCCCTGCGGGGGCAGCTGCGCTGCGAGATCGTCTCCGCCGACGCCTTCATCCCGGCACTACGCCTGTAACCCGGCTGCCCAGGCTGGCTCGTTCAGTCCGACAGCAGCTTGCCGCTGCGCACGGGCTCCCGGCCCGCGACCTTGCAGACGCGCGTGCCGGCGGTGACGAAGCGGCGGCTCTCGCGCGCGTAGAGCACGCCGTCGGTCGGGCTCTCGAGCGCCGCCACGCCGCCACTCGACGGATCGACGATCTCGGCCACCACCTCGCCCTTGCGGACCCGCGTGCCGAGCGGCCGCGCGTGCACCAATACGCCGCCGTGCGGCGCGAGCACGGGGATCGATCCCGCGAGCGGCGTCGGCTCACAGGCGAGTTCGGGCAGCGACGACGGCGCGCCCGTGACGAACCCGCGCCACGCGAGGTACTGCAGGATCGCCTCGGCGTCGGGCGCGGCAAACTCGTGCGCCACGTCGCGCTCGCCGCGCAGTTCCACCGTCACGCCCACGCAGGCGGCCGGGAACTCGATCTTGCGTCCCGTGCGTTCGCTCAGCGCCGCGCCCAATCGCTGCCACACCGCCGAGCAGGCTTCGTCGAACGGCTCGTCGCCCGAGACGTCGGCGACCAGCACGGCCCGGCTGCCCGTCAGGCGCGCGAGCGGCTCGACCTCGGTCCACAGCGCGGGCAGCGTGTAGAGGTGCAGCACGGCTTCGTTGTCGCAGTGCAGGTCGAGCACCACCTCGGCGTCGATCGCGAGGCCCAGCAACGTGCGGCGCAGGCACTGCAGCTCGGTCGTGACCGTCAGTTCCGCGCACGCCTGCCGCAGGGCTGCCCGCGCATCGGCCACGCCCACGCCCGCACCGCTGCGTACGCGCGGCTCGAGGATCGCCGCGGCGCGCGGCGCGAGATCGGCGTACAGACGGTTGAAATTCTCGCCGCTCGCGAGATCGAAGCGTCCTTCGTGTGATCCCAGCACCCACTGGGACAGTCCCACCGGGTTCGCGAACGGCACCAGCACGATCTCGCCCCGCAGCGCACCCTGCGCTTCGAGTTCGGCGAGACGGCGGCGCAGGTGATGCGCGACCAGCAGGCCCGGTACCTCGTCGGCGTGCAGCGAGGCCTGGATCGCGACCTTGCGGCCCGTCCCCGTCGGCCCGTAGTGCAGGCTGAGGAGTTCGCGCGAGGTGCCCGGCGTGGGCGACAGCAGCGGGTGGCGGCGTTCGATCATGCAGGCGGGATGATGACATCACCGGGCGGGCTTGCCGATTCCTTTTCGGCATCGAGCTGAGTCATGATCGGCGCCCATGCACGACCACAACGGCGACGTCGCCGAATTCACCCTCAAGGCCATCGTCGTCGGCATCGCGCTCGGCATCGTCTTCGGTGCCGCCAATGCCTACCTCGGGTTGCGCGTCGGCATGACCGTCTCGGCTTCGATCCCGGCGGCGGTGATGACCGTCGCCGTGTTCAGCCTGCTGCGCACGCGCGGCACGATCCTCGAGGCCAACCTGTCGCAGACGGTGGCGTCCGCCTCGACCTCGCTGGCGACGGGCACCATCTTCACGATCCCGGCGCTGTTCCTGTGGGGCATGGTGCCGCCGTACCTGCAGGTGGTCACGCTGGCGTTCCTCGGCGCGCTGCTCGGCATCGCGGCCATGGTGCCGCTCAGGCGCCTGCTGATCGTCAAGGCGCACGACGAGCTGCCCTACCCCGAGGGCACCGCGTGTGCCGAGGTGCTGCGCGCCACCGTGCGCGAGACCGGCGACGCAAAGAGCGCCAGTGCGTGGATCTTTCGCGGCATGGCCGTGGGCGCCGCGGTGAAGCTCGCGATCTCGCTCTTCTACCTGCTGCCGGACGAGCTGCGCGTGGCCGTGCCCGTGCTGCCCAAGGCCGAACTTGCGCTCGAGATCGCGCCGGCGCTGATCGGCGTGGGTTACATCCTCGGCTACCGGCAGTCGGCAGTCTGCGTCGCGGGCGCCATCATCTCTGCGCTCGCGATCACCCCGCTGATCGCGTTCCTCGGCGCGTCGCTCGGTGCGCCGCTGTACCCGGAGACCACGCGGCTCGTGTCCGAGATGTCCGCGGGCGACCTCTGGTCGCGCTACGTGCGCTACATCGGCGCAGGCGCGGTGGCGACCGCGGGCATCCTCACGGTGCTGCGCGGCCTGCCGACGATGGCCGGCGCGTTCATGGCCGTGGCGCGCGGCATGCAGGGCGGTGACGGCCGCGGCACGGGTCCGGTCGAACGCACGGATCGCGACGTGCCGGGCGCGTTCGTATTCGGCGGCGTGGCGCTCGTGGTGCTCACCGCGGCGCTGGTGCCGGGCGTATTCGCCGGCGACATGAGCGCGATGCAGCGCGCGGTGCTCGCGGCGGGCGTCGGCGTGTTCGGCGTGCTGTTCGTGACGGTCGCCGCGCGCATCGTGGGCATCGTCGGCGTGTCGTCGCAGCCCACCTCCGGCATCGCGCTGGTGACGCTGCTCGGCACCGCGTCGATCTTCGCCGGCGCAGGCTGGGTGGACCCCGGGGCGCGCGCCGGCGTGCTCACCGTCGGCACGATCGTGGCCGTGGCCGCGAGCAAGGCGGGCGACATCTCGCAGGACCTCAAGACCGGCTGGCTCGTGGGCGCCACGCCGGCGCGGCAGCAACTCGGCCAGTTGATCGGCGCGGCGTTCGCGTGCTGGGCGGTCGCGGCGACGGTGC
>Ga0114938_1000674_pt1 | contig 24946 bp, 21 predicted proteins | sample AshMeaBigSpring_FD_88675 | JGI IMG/M metagenome (GOLD analysis project Ga0114938, IMG submission 88675) | Groundwater microbial communities from Big Spring, Nevada to study Microbial Dark Matter (Phase II) - Ash Meadows Big Spring | ecosystem: Environmental > Aquatic > Deep subsurface >... | reverse complement strand
TGAACCCTTGTTTGTGTTCAATGGTACTGGCAGCAATGTGGTTGCCTTGCAGTTGATGACTCGTTCTTTTCATTCAATCTTTTGTGCAGAAACAGCCCATATATACGTGGACGAATGCGGATCACCCGTCAAAATGACCGGATGTCAGATTCGTCCTATTGCCACAACTGATGGAAAACTAACTCCTGAACTAATGATGCCTTACATACATGGAGTTGGCGATCAACATCATTCGCAGCCTAAAGCTCTTTATCTCTCTCAATGTACCGAACTGGGAACGATCTATACGCCGGAAGAACTGAAACGGTTGACTGCCTTTGCTCATCAGAATGGAATGTATGTGCATATGGACGGTGCACGAATTGCCAATGCTTGTGCGGCACTCGGAACTTCTCTTAAGGAACTGACAGTAGATTGTGGAATTGATGTCTTAAGTTTTGGCGGAACGAAAAACGGATTGATGATGGGAGAGTGTGTGGTTGTGTACAATAAAGATCTACATGCAGATGCACGTTTCATTCGCAAGCAATCCGCACAGTTAGCTTCAAAGATGCGGTATCTTTCTTGTCAGTTTACGGCCTATCTCACAGATGATTTATGGCTTAAGAATGCTACACATGCCAATCACTTGGCAAGAAAGTTGGCAGATGCATTGAGCCAATACCCCGGTATTCAGTTCACTCAGAAAGTAGAAAGTAACCAGTTGTTCTTGAAGATGCCCCGACCTTTGATCGATCATTTATTGAAGTCGTATTTCTTTTACTTCTGGAATGAGGATAATGATGAAGTCCGTCTGGTGACGTCATTCGATACTGTACAAGACGACATTGATCAATTCATTGCTGAATTGGAAAAAGGGAGGTGATTTCCCGTTAATATAATTATTCTTTTTATAGGCTGAATGATGTTCTGATACATTCTTGATTTTCTGCATTTACAGCCTGAACGAACAAAATTAACCGTTGGTGGAATTCGACTTGAACGGATCGAATTCTACCAACGGCTAATAATAAACGGCTAATAATAAACGGCTAATAATAAACAGTTGCTAATATGCGGTTGCTCCTAAGCAATTGCTTCTTAACAGTATTAATTGCTTCTAAGCAGTTTCTTCTAAACTGTTGTTTCTAATCAATTGCTTTCTTAGCAGTTGCTTATAGTTTTTTCAAGCCTTTTGTTTCTTCTTTGCTTCCCGCTTCAATCAGACTGATAGCATATCCACCACCGGGAGCCGCTTGAAGAGTTATCTTACTTTTAGCGGTAATGATTCCTTTCTGAATGCGATATGCCTGAGGGTTTTTCTCATAATGAGCATCCTGCGCATCGGAATAGATGGTTGCGATGTATTGTTTGTCGCGATCCAAATACTCGAATGTCAGTTTGGACGTGTGACCGTTCTCATCGCTTGTGTTACCTACAAACCAATTATTTGTTCCTTTGGCTTTACGAGCTACCGTGATATAGTCGCCCGGCTCTGCTTCCAGGTAGCGACTATCGTCCCAGTCGACTGCTACATCCTTTATAAACTGGAAAGCATCCATGTGCTTCAGATAGTTTTCGGGTAGATCGGCTGCCATCTGTAAAGGACTACACATGGTCAGATATAGACCCAGTTGGCGGGCAATGGTGGTACGTGCATACGATTTATTGTCAGGGTTGACCTTCCAGATCTTAGTCTCGAAAATACCCGGTGTGTAATCCATCGGACCTCCCTTCAGTCGGGTAAATGGTAGGAGAGTTGTATGATCGGGGTTGTTCCCGCCAAACGATTCAAACTCCGTTCCGCGTGCCGATTCATTACCGATCAGATTAGGATAAGTACGGCAAAGACCTGTTGGGTGTATCGCTTCGTGAGCATTCACCATCAGACGATAGTCCGCTGCCTTAGTGACGGCATACAAATAGTGATTCACCATCCACTGACCAAAATGATGTTCTCCCCGAGGAAGAATGTCGCCAACATATCCGCTCTTGACAGCCGGATAATGATGATCTACCATAAACTGATACGCTTTATCCATCCGTCGTTCATAGTTTCGAACCGATCCCGATGTTTCGTGATGCATGATCATTTTGATATTTTTCGATGCTGCGTATCGTTCAATCTCCTCAACATCGAAATCAGGATATGGAGTCACAAAGTCGAATACATTCTCTTTCTGATTGCCGATCCAGTCTTCCCAACCGATGTTCCATCCTTCAACCAGCAAAGCATCGAACCCATGAGCAGAGGCGAAGTCGATATACCGTTTCACATTTGCAGTATTAGCCGCATGCTTGCCACTGGGCTTCACCTTCGAATAATCGATCTCGTCAATCTTGATCGGTCCCGGTTCAGTATAAGCCCAACTGCTTTTATTTGTGATCATCTCCCACCATACACCCATATATTTCATCGGTTTGATCCAAGAAGTATCCTTCAACTTACAAGGTTCGTTGAGATTGAGGATGATATTCGATGCTAAGATGTCGCGTGCGTCGTCACTTACCATGACGGTACGCCAAGGCGACTGACAAGGAGTTTGCTGATAACCTTTATTACCAATAGCATCCGGAGTGAGACACGACTCAAAGACCATTGTCTGATCATCCAGTGTCAAGCTCAGACAAGAATAGTCGATCAGAGCAGCTTCGTGTAAGTTGAGGTACAGCCCATCTTTCGTTTTCATCATCAGAGACGTCTGGACCGTAGTCGGGGAGATTGGAGTTTGAGTCGCATTGTCGCAGAAAGCCCCATCCATCAGTTTCCTGATATCAGAAAGAGGAGAAGTCACGATGCTGTACTCTTGAGTATCGTAGTCGCCCGGTAACCAATAAGCAGTATGATCGCCAGTCATAGCAAACTGCGTACGTTCCTCCTTGATGGTAAAGTAATTGAGGTTTTTCTGCTTTGGGAACTCGTAGCGAAAGCCTAATCCGTCGTTAAACAAGCGAAAGCAGATCCTTATATGGCGATCGGTCGACTGCTGCTGAAGTGTGACCACCAATTCGTTGTAATGGTTACGTATGGTTTTTGTCTCTCCCCATACCGGTTCCCAAGTCTCATCAAAGGTCGACGATTGATGATCAGCCATCACAAAGTCGTTCAGCAGACTAGGCACATTGGCCAACTCCAGTCCGAGACGACTCTCCTTGATAACTTGCCGTTGCTTGTAGCTGAGCGTATAGAAAGGTACTCCTTTTTCAATATTGAATGAGAGCACCAAATTTCCATCCGGAGATTTCAGATTGACTGCCGAAGGTTGAGACTTTACTGCTGAAGGTTGTTGCATTACTGCTGAAGGTTGTCCTTCGATTGCCGAAGATTGTTCCTTGATTGCAGAAGACCGTTGTTCGACAGTTGATGGTTTTTGCTCGACTGCTGAAGGTTGAGACTTCACTGCTGAATGTTGAGACAAGGTCATTGAAACTTGTTGAATCACTGCTGAAGGTTGAGACAAGTTCATTGAAACTTGTTCTTTGATTGCAGAAGACTGAGGCTTCATCATTGAATATTGCTTTTTGACAACTGTTGCTTGAAGTGCAACAGAAATCATCAGAGTGAGAAGGAGGAGAAGTTTTTTCATTGTACATTATTTAATAGTTTATTGAGATGTACAAATGTATAGCAATAAATAGGAGGTTAAAAGAAGAAGGACTCACAAAGTACGCATCTTTCGAGTGTTTATTTGTATAAGTGTTTGTTCAATAGTATATTGTGCGTTCGGGTTCTCTCTAAAAAAGTACCATCTTGATGACCTGTTATCCCCTCAAACTTTCTCAAACTGTTTCAAACTTTCTCGATTTTTCTCGAATTTACTCAACTTCACTCAACTCACTTGAATGACTTAACTCACTTGAATGAATTCAATTTCACTCAACTCATTTGAATGAATTCAATTCCACTCAACTCACTTGAATGAATTAAACTTCACTCAACTTCACTCGAATGAATTCAATTTCTCTCAACTCACTTGAATGAATTCAATTTCATTCCCCTTCAATTTCCATAATTTTTTCTTCGAAAAGCTCATTGCTTACGATCGATTTATTCTTAACTTTCGTCTTATAGTTCTTCACAGTCGACACCGATAAGTGGAGGAATTTAGCGATACTTTCATTGCCGGTAATTCCTAATCTGATGAGAGCGAAAATGCGGACTTCGGGAGGAAGGAGCGGTTGGTCACCGACTAGATGAATGTGATCTGGTTCGGGGAAAAGCGCATTATAGTTTGTGATGAAGTTCGGGAACAGACGAAGGAAGATCTGATCGAAAAGGGCAAACAGATCTTTTCTTTCTTTTTCCAACTCCTCCGAATCTGCCAGTTGAATCAGTTCTTCAAATTTCCTGTTTTTGATATGCTTAATGACGAGTCGCTGAAACTCCTCGAGCTTCTCTAAATGTTTGGCATTCGTCGTAAAGAAGTATCCGATATACTCATCTTTGATACGATCACTATCCTTAATCTTTCGGTTCGATTCCAATAATTCACGGTTCTGTTTGGAGATAATCGCTTGATCAGCTTTCAACTTCTTCTTTTGTCGTAGAATGATAATCGTGGCCACCATAAACATCAAACCGAGAATACTGCTCACGACGGTAAATAGAATCAGTTTGTTCTTCTGTTGTTTGATCAGATCGAAGCGCTCCTTTTCGATGATCGGTAAGATATGGCCAATCTCAATCTTCCTGAATCGGGAATTGTAGAAATTAGCATCACTCAAAGCAAGTCGAGAATAGGTGTAAGCACGTGTCAGATCATTTTTCTGATAAAGCAACTCCGCCAATTGACGAATAGCGGAGGTCTCTTTGGTTGCACTCTTCAGATCGGACATCGCAGCCGAAGCAAGATAGACGATGGCTTGTTCGTCTTGATGTTCCATAAGAAGGCAGAAACCCAGAATCGAAGAGATGATTGCATGAGCACGTTCATCCAGTTGTTCTTCTCGCAAGGTCTTTTTGGCTAGATGAATAGCCTCTTGAAACTGTCCGTTGAGTTGGAACCATTGAATATCTGCAATCAGAAGTTCATTGCATTTCGGCGGATTCAGCGTCATAAGTCGTTTGTAGTAAAGCAAAGCTTGCTGTCTGTATCTGCTTTGAAAAGGCTCCGTACCCGAATAGTTTGCCATGTCTATATTGAGCGTAAAGCGGAAAAGATAAAGTTTAATCAATGCCGCTTTCGATAAGTTCTCAGTCACCTCCATCGACTCCGATAGTTCATTAGCCTCCTTAAATAATCCTGCTGACATACAACTAAAAGCCAAAGCTATTTTAGAATCAACGATCCAATCCTTTCGATTCAGTTTTTGAGCATGCTCGAGCATTTTACCTGCAAAATAATGTGCAGAATCAGATTTGTACGAACGGTAAAGTTGGAAAAGTTCAGAATAGTCTTGGTAATAAATAGAATCTTCCTGATGATCAGATAAGATTTGTTGCCGAAGTCTGTAAATTTGGCTTCGCTTCTGATTCTCGTAAGACGATCGAATAGCAATCTGTTGGTCAAGAGCATCCAATTGCTCCTTGTATCCTTTCCCGTTATCCAGCGTTTGAGTACCAACCTTAACACTCGCATTAACACTACCATTAGTATTATTACAAGCGTAAGCATTCACACTAGCGTAGACATTAACTTGTAAAAATAGAGCCATAAATACAGCCATTAATGTAGCAATCAATCGGAAGCGTTTACAATAGAGAAGTGATTTCATTCGGTCTATCTTGAGGTTATAACGGTATGAGGTATTCATTCTAATAGTATAAAAGCTTTTTTTTACTTTTTATCTATGCAAGGTCATCTTTCAAGCAGAGATTGGCATTCGTAGTTGCAAATGTATTGATAATTGTTGATCTGAGCAAAATGAACGACGCAACATTAGGTAAAGCTGAGAAAACCGATTTTTTTTAAAAAACGAGAAATGAATTCTGAATATTGATTTATGCTATTATAATGTGCTGTTCCTTAGTTTTATTCCATTAAAAAGCAGTTCCGTTAATTTTTTCTATAATGTTCATCATATTCGTCCTTTAAGTGTCATGCTAAAACTTAAACTCAAACTTTTTTGATAAGTTCCCTTTCCTATAATTCCTACAATTTATACTTGTTCCGCAATTTATACTTGCTAAACAATTTATACTTCGTAAACATTTGCATCGTTGTTTGTGAGCTTTTAGAAAGCTTTCTAAAAGCTTGATCTGATTAATTTATACCCGATAAGGTGTAATGAGCTAATTTAATATAAATATTATACCCAAAAGGGTGTAATATTTGGTGTTTATGCTATTTTTGTACCCAAAAGGGTATAATATGGATGTCAAAACATTCTCAGAATATGTCAAGCAAATGCGGAAGGAGCATAACTTGACTCAAATAGAACTTTCGGAGAAATCTGGAGTTGGATTGCGTTTTGTGCGTGAACTTGAACAGGGTAAAGAAACTCTTCGACTTGATAAAGTCAATCAGGTATTAAACCTCTTCGGTGCAGAAGTGGGTGTTGTTCCTATATCTAAATCAGATAGCCTATGAGACAAGCTAAGGTATACAATCGCAAACTTTTAGCCGGAGTTTTGATTGAAGACGAAAATGGCTATACTTTTCAGTATAACGATGATTATCTCCAATCAGCCGAAGCTGAACCGATTAGCCTCACTATGCCTTTGAGTGAGAAACCGTATAACGAAAAAATAATGTTTCCGTTCTTTGATGGGTTGATTCCCGAAGGTTGGCTTTTAGATATTGCTGAAAAAAGTTGGAAGATTGATCGTCGAGATCGGATGTCGTTATTGCTTGCTTGCTGTAAGGATTGTATAGGTTCTGTTAGTGTGGTGCCTATCTTAAATGAAGAGTAATTATGAATAGATGTCTATATTGTTATCAAGAGTTAGCTGAAGGTGAAATTGATTTTCATCCTCGCTGTGCGAATAAAATATTTGGGAGTAAAACGGCTCCTCTATTACCCTACACCAAAGCAGATATTAAGCAATTGGCAGAGCAGGTAGTTCGTTCCCAAACGACTCTTACGGGTGTGCAATCGAAATTATCTCTTAATATATCCTCTTCGGCAGGCGAACCTAAACGTTTTACTATCGTAGGTTTATGGGGACGTTATATTCTTAAACCCCAAACAGAACAATTCAAACATCTACCAGAGGTTGAGGATTTGACGATGCACCTTGCACAACTGGCGAAAATAAAGATCGTTCCACATTCGCTTATTCGTTTTTCCGATGGAGAACTATCGTACATAACTAAACGTATTGATCGAGATTCAAAGGGGGGTAAGTTGGCTATGGAAGATATGTGTCAGCTATCAGAACGTTTAACGGAGTATAAATACAAAGGTTCGTACGAACAGATAGCAAAGCTTATTGCGCAGTATTCCTCTGTACCGAAACTCGATGTGGTAAACTTCTGGGAGCAAGTACTTTTCTCATGGATAACGGGCAATGCAGATATGCACTTAAAAAACTTTTCATTGTATAGCTTGCGTAAAGGGTATTACTCACTAACACCCGGATACGATATGGTGGCTACTGCACTTGTTATGCCTGAAGATATGGAAGAATTAGCATTGACGCTCAACGGCAAGAAACGAAAAATCAAACGGTTAGATTTTAAAGTCGCAATGAGTAGTAGTGGTTTGGAGGAAAAGATTATTGATAATCTGTTCTCTAAATTTAGTAAAGTTGTCGATAAATGGTTCAAGTTTATTGATATATCATTTTTACCCGAAGACATGAAGGGTCAATATAAGTTGCTTTTACAAAATAAGCTAGAGATATTGCTAAAATAAGAGTGGCAGCTTTTTAGCCACCACTCTTGATTTAATCTTCCAATGCTTCATTAATAATCCGATGCATTGTTTTTTTGTAGTCTAACCGATCATAGCGATTCCCTTGGCAGAGCATACAACTGCATGGAGTACTTGTTGTTTTATAAACTTGGTACTGATGTTGTTTTGCCAACTCAAACCAATGCAGATTATTTACTCGATTACCATCTTCGTCGATAGTATAATGCTCATAAGCGGCCAATCGAATCAATCGGGCTTTAAAAACCCGATGACATTGTTTCTTTCTCCAAAGTTTGTCTCTTTTTTGTTCCATCATCTCTTTCTTTTAAAATTAGAATGAGTGATGATTTTATTTTCTTGAGACTTAATGTATCCATCTTTTGAAGTATTTATAGGTTTGAACTAGTGAATTGACAAACCCCGCCTGAGCTATGGTATAATACTATACACTGATAGTAACCAACCGCAAGGGCAAGGTAGATAAATGGTGCAATTGCTTCTTACAAAGATAAAGGTTAATTGGATTATTTCAAATAATAACCCCCTGTTTTTGGAGCGCCTTTAAACTCTATCAAGCCTTGTTTTACCAAAGTATTTAAGTAGCGTTTAGCTGTTCTCCCCCAAAACTGCCGATTTAACATGTCCGATTTTCGACGATTCAAAGTTACCGATTACAATGATTTAGCACACGATTATTTCTCATCGTTTTGCTCGCTATAAAAACGACCCTATTTTCAAATATCTCATTGATTATATATCGCCTGGAATTCTCCTTTTAGAGTTACCTCGCTGATATTTAAAACTTTATATTTTTAGCTTCAAGCATATCTCATGAATTACGCCACTAATTTGCTACGTGCTTTTGCAGTAGTCTGCTCATGGAGAATACTAAGGGTAAAGATAGTAATTTTCTAGGAACTTTGCAATACTTCAAATTAGACAAATTCAGATACATATTTTAGGCTTTTATTCGTTTCTGTATAAAAATCTCCGACACAATAATCAGGAGTATCAAGTTCTTTGAGTATATGAGATGTTGTATAAATTAGTTGATAGCTAGATTTATCATTTTGCTCAACTATATCAACCAATACACGCTGAAAATTGTGCGCACGTTCTGGTTCTATCCCTTTGTCTTCCATATTATCGCAAAAAATGAAACGGGGATAGCGCATTTGATCTATGTGTAGTGAAGCTAAAAAGATAGCATATCTAGCGGATGTTTTCAAATAGAAATTAGAACTAGATGAATATCTTTCATTTTTATCTGTAATGAATGCTATATTATTTCTATAGTCTATATTAAAAGTATCAGCTTTGAAAAACTCCTCTTGTCTGTCCAAATCTTTTTTTAGTAATTTCAATGCAAACTGTTCAATTTCTCGATTAGTCTTTTCTTTGTTTTTTTCTTGTTCTCTAAGTAAGTGTGTAATAATATATTCGCAATGTGTTTTCTCTTTTTTTAGGGATGATTCTTGTTGCAATAAACTATTATATATTTCTGCATTTTCAAGCATTGTTTTAAATTGAAGAATTTCTCCTTCACATTTTCCTTTTTCAACTAATAAGCTCTCAATTCTTTCATTTGTAATAGATTTAATATCTTTAAGACTATTATTTACTTGCCCTTGAATTTGAAATAGCTTTACCTTCTCCGCTTCATAATAGGCTTTCAAATCTATTAGATTTCTTTCTTTTATAGCTAAGAGATTTGATGATTCTTTTAGTTGAAAGCATATTTCTTGTTCTATTTTTCTTGCTTGTGTAATCCCATAACTCTCATCTACATTCTGCTTGCATAATCTACAGGTCTGTTTGTTATCATGTTTTTCTAATAAAGACAAACACTCAGGACAATATTCTAGAGAAAATCCTCCAATAAAATCCCTTGTTGCAACAGAGTTTTTAATGCTTTTCAATTTTCTTTCTAGCTCTATTATAAAATCTTTAGAATCTTCTATCTCAAATTCTAAATCTCGAATTTGGCCATTAAATTTATTTACTATTGATCTTTGTTGTATTGCTTCTTGGTTCAATACTTCAAATTCGAGCTGTGTTTTCTTTGTAAATCGTATCGATTTCTCATTATTTTTAAGAGCTTTGATTGTTGAATTAATTTCTTCGATTTTTTTTTCTTTATTTTCTATTTGAGTTTTCACATGACTAGGTATTAGCATGTAAGGCGAGTCTATAAATTTTTTTATAGCTTTTATTTCTTGGCTAAGGTTTGCTAATTCCTTATCAATAGCCTCTTTCCTTTGCTTTTTATCATACAATTCCTGATTGTATATTCCTAATAATAATTCTGCTACAGTTTCTCTAGTTAGCATTGTGTCAAAGTGTTCATATAAAAAAAGAGAACTAGTAGGGGACTCTTGATCTATATATATCAATCTAAGAATCTGGTGCATTGTAATATTACTGTCTCCTTTTACTATTGGAATTTCTAAAGTGTTAAATAGCACGTTGGAGAAACTAATACTGTTTGGAGTCGTATTAAAGCCATATTTTTTCCAGTTGTCATCAGATATATCTTCCAATTTTCCCCAATGGATGTACATTGGATCCGTTCCATTGGCTTTTCCTTCATCATTGAAATTCAGTTCTCGTTTCAGGACAAGGGTTGCTCCATTAACTTCAATTTCCACTATTACTCGTGAACATTGCTTTGCTTCTTTTACCCATTCATTAAAAGCTCCACCTAGAGCATAAAACAAGAAGTGAGTTATGGTCGATTTTCCACTGCTATTTTTACCTCGAATGATATTAACTCCTTTATGAAATGTTTCATCATAAGCGATCTTGTTACTTTTCGTATATATGATTAGTCGATTGACAAATAAATTATTGTGCATCATATTTATTTTCAATAAGATTTGTTTTTTCTTTCAACACTCTTAAAGACATTAAATAATAGTGAGAAGTAAGCAACTTAATTGCATTCTGTTCACTAATAGATAAAGGCTCAAATTTGGGAGAATGTTTCTCTATTATTTCCGTTGAAATAGGAGTCACATATCCCGATGTAACATAGTCGATATTAATAATACCATATGAAGCTAAACTCTTTAAAGCTGCCATTTGATATGGTTTTATTTTTTCAAACATTTTACGACTATCATATATAATCTCATATGAGTTTTCTTTTTGGTTTTTAGTTATAAATGTTTTAATATAGTCTTTAATTTCTTTCTCATTTAGTGAAAATTTTATGCGTTGCATTTCTATTGGAAAAAGTAAATAGTAATCCCAAATGCGTAAACGCTCGATTTCTACAGACTCCCCACGCTTAAAGTAGTTAAGAAGCTGTATTATTCTATATGCTGTATGGTATAAATCGAAAGCCTGATGATAAATGATCATAATTTCCATTTTATATGGCATCTGCCGGTTAAAAAATAAATCATACCTTCAATATCTCCGCATGTTAATCCCATAATATCATTACACCCTTGTTCCATTATGATTTTCATAATAGGGTCAATAATGTCAGAGGAGATAAGTCTTGCTATCTCTTCTTGTGGAGTATTTTTCTTAATTAATGGGTATATTAATAATCTGAATTTATTACATATTATACTTAATATATAAATATGTATTTCTTGAGCATGTTCATATAATTGATATCTATATAGTTTTCTTGCATAAGCTTCCTTCAGCAAACTAGCATCCTCAAACAAATACTCCAAATCTCCATCCTTTAGTTTTTGCTCTAACCCAATTGTATCTCTATCTGTTTGATAGAACTTTAATTCTTCTGATATACAATCAGTCTGTTCTTCTTGCTCAAATTTATTTTTTAGTGAGTCAAAAAGAACTGATAGCTTAGTTTGGGTTGTTGGATGATTATGAGTTTCTGTTTTTATTTGCACAGAATTATCATCTCTACCTACAAGTTTTGCGCCATTCGTGACCTCTGTATCACGTATAGATACCCCCATTATTTTATGTTGGATTTATTGTATTATCAGAACTGTGAGTGGAATTATCATCTCCGGCTACAACTTTTCCACTTCCATGAATTGTTACGTTTTTTATATTAACTTTCTTGCTTTTACTTTTTTTGTATGTAAAAATAGCTCCTCCTGTGACTGTAATAGCGACTATACCTCCTATGATTATTTCAAGTGTTTCCATGATGATTATTGTTTTTTGCAAAAATATTAATTAATATTTGAAATATCAATATGTTATTCGGTTTTTATGAACCGCTAATGTGGTAAGTTGAGATGTAGTTACTTTTTGTTTTATAATCTGCGTCTTTTTTTCTTTTTCTTCTTAGATTTTGGTGTTTGATCTTCGTTGTTGAATGTTGATTATTTCCTTGATGCTATCAAAGAAATAATCACATTGGATGTTTGATGTATATTTTGATTGAAAGGTGAGCAGATAGATGTATAACTTTCTTGCTGTGTGGTAATATCCTCATCTACATTAAAGCCTTACTATTTGTTTTCTTGTTCTCTGGATTACTATTCTGATTAATTTCTATTTTTCTTTCATCGGATTGAGTATTTACCTCTTGTTGTTTAAGTTGCTCGGATATGGAGCTGTTCTTCATTGTGTTGCAATAGTCGAATGATGCGGATTGTTGCCGATTATAATCAAATAATTTATCAAAATCTTTTTCCACCTGTTGGAAAAGGGTGGTACGGTTAAAACCGCCTGTAATAACACCTTTCTTAGTCTTGCGGTGATTAGTCAATGGACTTATATTGATTTTATTAGATTGGTCTTTACGGCTGATAATCAAATGGCAGTGCATATTCTGTTCATTATCTGAGCGGCTACGATCAAAATGAATCTTACCGTAAAACTTTATATCCGCTTCGGATAGTCCTTTATTGAAGTTTCTGGTATATTCAGAGATAAACACTTCACGTATATAGCGTTTCATGGCTTTGGCTTGTTCCTGCTCTGTATTACCCATTGCCCAGAGTTCGCTTTCTTATAGGCTTACGTGAATAGCGTAAAACTTAGCATCAGTTTTCAGTAGTTGCCCAATATTTGTATCTATATCTTTTATGGCGGTTGATTTATAGATATTATCCTCTGCCAGATTGAAAAATCCCCTGGCATAAATACCCTTTTCCATTCTTTCTAAATCCTCTTGTTACATGAAATTAGCTAGCTGTCGGCAACTCCTAGAATTATTATATGTTCTGTTTGATGGTGTTGCAAAATCTATGTGCATAGTCCTATGTATTTATCAGATTGCTGATTTCTGCTTTCAGACTTTCTTTCCTTTTGCTATCCATCACACCACAAGCAGAAAGCTCAGAATAGAGTTGTATCAGGTGGAGTTTTTTTTTATAGTCCCGTTGGTGTATTTGATAAAGTGCATTTATCTGTTTGGACTGATTGTTTATCACATCGGTATGATTGCAGAACTGTTCACTTAACTTTTTCAGCACAGTTGGTTGTCTCTCCTGACTGGCTTCCAGTTGAGAGAGAATAAGAGTTTCTAAAGTTTTGCTGATAGCATCAAAACGCAAAGCAATAGAACTTGTTACCCGTATCATGGGATTCAGTTGTTCTTCTTCGTAATGACGGATGAAACGGATCATATCATCTTGTCTCTTATTTATTTTCGCCAGTTCTGATTTTACAGATTCCGGTGCTTCAGATGGGTTTATATGTGCCTTATCGATATCCCCGAACGCTAACTTTACAACTTCACTTTTTTTCAATGAATAACGTTTGCATATCTTCTCTACCAAAGCTGCCGTTTTCTTGTTTACGGAAATGGTAGTGAATATCGTTTTTCGACTGTTATTTGGCATGGTAATTAATTTTTTATAGAAATTTGAATAGATAAATGCTTGATAATAAGTATTGAAAAGAAAAAGCTTATTACAGGTGTCATTACAGCGTGTTCTTGTAACACACTAAAGCCAAAGGCTTTGCCCCACAGGGTAAGAGGGAAGAACAGGACCTGTCCAGTTCCTTCTTGGTCGATTTAGCGGAGCTAGTTGAGCTGATAGGTGAAGCTGTTTCTGCTTAATCGTGGTGGCAGTATAGAGGAGTAGTTTAAGCACATGGTTCTCCATTCTGCATCTTTTTGCTGTCAGCATTGATTTGTAAACTGATTATTCTTTTCAAACCTTTTGTTGGTTTGATAGCCAGCCTTCTCTTGAACAAATGCCTGAATGTCGGATGATCGATAGTTAGTTAGTTTTATGACCTATCATGAAATAGGGGAGCTTGCCACTTGTCCGATAGCGTTGTAGGGTTCGATAGGATACTTTTAGTAGAAACGCTAAATCCTGATTGTTGAGTCGTTTTTTCCACTTTCGCAGATTATATCAGGAATAAGATGCACTTATAAAAGATGTAACAAATAAAATAATTAGCAAGTTTGTTAATTTGTTTTTAACCTGCATTTTACTAAAATTGGATTTGAAAATTCTGTTATTTTTTTATCATTCATCCACTTGTCTATTTTACTTCTATTACTTGAATTCTGTTGTAAATTGATTAATTGCTCCGGCATTATTATAAAATAGAAATATTTATTATCTAAACAAAAACTTATATTTTTAGCTTCTAGCGGCAAAGGTTTTGAGAAATTAAAGTTATCATAAAAAGATGAATACGTGATATTATTTCCACTTTCCCTCATGTGAAACGTAGTATATAATTTCCCTTCTTTCATACATGCAATAGCTAACATCTTATCATTCACGGAGAATGTCGGAATCTCAAAAACATAGTTGTTTTTATTCGCAGCTTCAACAAATTCCATTATATCTTGGTATTTTGCAGAGTAAAAATTTTCAGGAGCTTTATATTTCCCTAAATCTAACACATAAGAAGTCTTAATACCAACTCCAGGAGTTATTTGGTAAATTTTGTCTGATGGTGAAGAATGATATAATAAACAATTTCCGTGTCTAATCAAATTAGTTTCATCTTCTACAAAAAAGTACTCAGCTAAATGTTTATCTATTTTGTCATATTCCTCTACCACATTATTCTTATCACTATTAAAGTGTACTACTTTGCTATTGCTAGCATCTGATAATAAATTGTTGTTATAAAGCCAATATGTGTTTTTATCAGTTTTAGTAAACGTAAATGATGTAAATGGAAGAGGTATAGAACGCTTAAAATTACCATTCATATCATATACTACTATTTTTTTTGCATTATTATCAAGTAACTCAATCTCATTGCTAGAAATATCAATATTTGAATCGAATACTGATACATATCCTTCAGGACCAGCCCCTAATTTTGATATTTTCGTCTTTCCTTTTCCCGTTTCTGTATCGAAAAGAAAAAACGATTTATCAGATATAAAATATGCATTATTATCAGATACTTTTAAATGACTGATTCTTGAAAACAAAAAAGAATCACTTGTCTCTAAAGGGACATACATAATTGTATCAAATAGAGTTGATGCTATCAATGGCTTTTCATTATCTAAATTCATAGATATTACAATACCACTTTCAATCTTTGCTGATTTGTTTGATTTTGAAGAACAAGCTAAAAAAATAGTACAAAGAATTATTGAGAATGAATAATATAATTTTTTCATCACACTTTTAATTTAGAATAAACAAACAACTTTACATATATATATATTAACAAAGGAATATTGAGACTGCTTCATGAATAAAGGAATAAAACTTTAATCATTTATTAGAAACTGTTTGAAAACAAACTAAAATAAATGCTATATAAGTGTGTACTATACTGAATATCAGTATAATGTTTGATGTGTTTCTTTTAGCTTTATGGTTACTAATACATTAAGTTATGGAGCAATATTCAACCAACTTCACTGATAAACAGTGGCAATTTATAGAAAAATAGTGAATACACAAAGAGGAAGACGAAAATATTCTATTCGTGGGATTTTTGATTTCATTCTTTACTTGCTAAAAACAGGTTGTCAATGGCTTATGTTTCCTTCTAATTTTGGACTTTGGCAGAGCGAATGCTACTACTTCTGCAAATGGAAGAATGGAGGAATAATATAAGAATTGCAAAGCGTTATTCATTCTAATGTACGCAAACAATCATTCTAATGTTCGCAAACAATTAGGGAAAGCCGAAAGCCCGAGTTTAGGAATTAAATTTCTACTGGCCCCCCCCCTTTAATCCCCCAAAATGCCTATAACAAAGAAGAGAGTCACATTTTTGTAACTCTCTTCTTATGTGGTGCCACCAGGAATCGAACCGGGGACACAAGGATTTTCAGTCCTTTGCTCTACCAACTGAGCTATGGCACCATTATTTCTTGTTTGCGGTTGCAAAGGTAGTGAAAGTTTTCATTCCTGCAAGGGGTTGCTTCATAAAAAACACTGATAAAAACTTAGTTCGTTTATTATCAGTGTTTTATTTTGAATCTTTTTTTTGAAATTCTTTTTCGAATAGTGAAATTCGTTTTTGTATAGTGAATCCTTCTTTCCTACTTTCCTTCTTCCTTCCTTTCTTCTTCTTTCTTTCTTTCTTTGGTTGGGGATTCTTATTTGTTTTCTTGTAGAGGATTCCAACCTTGGGCTTTTAGCTCAAACTCTTGTCCATCGCGGGTGATGAGCGCACAGCCAAGTTCCGGCTTGGTGATATGACCAATCACACGGATCTCTTTCATTTGTGAGACTTTCTCGTGCTCAGCAATGGATACGGTGAACAATAGCTCATAATCTTCGCCGCCATTCATCGCACAGGTGGTAAGGTTCATATTGAACTCTTCTGCCATCACTGCGGTCTGATAGTCGATTGGGATATGCTCTTCGTAAACGCGGCATCCTGCTTGGCTCTGCTTGCAGATGTGCATGAGTTCGGAGGATAATCCGTCCGAAATATCCATCATTGAGGTGGGAAGTATTCCTGCCTCGGCCAACTTCTCGATAATGTCCTTGCGAGCCTCTGGTTTTAACTGACGTTCTAAAAGGTACTCTTTCCCTGTAAAGTCGGGTTGGACGTCTTTATCTCCCTTTAAAACGACTTTCTCGCGCTCTAAAAGTTGCAGTCCCATGTAAGCAGCGCCTAGATCTCCACTCACGCAGATCAGATCGGTCTCTTTCGCTCCGTTGCGGTAGACCACTCTGTCTTTGTCGGCTTCTCCTATACAGGTGATGCTGATAGCTAGACCGGTGAGTGAGGAGGTGGTGTCGCCTCCTACAATATCTACGTGATATTGCTCGCAAGCCAGACGGATACCTGCATACAGCTCTTCCATATCTTCAATGCTGAAACGCTTGGAGATAGCGAGGGATACTGTGATCTGACGGGGTGTACCGTTCATGGCATAGATATCCGAGAAGTTTACGATGGCTGCTTTATAGCCCAGATGCTTCAAGGGTACATATGTCAAGTCGAAATGCACTCCTTCCATGAGTAGGTCGGTTGTGACTAATAATTGCTTTTCTGAAGGGTAGGAGAGGACAGCTGCGTCGTCTCCCACTCCAAATTGGCTGGATTCGTTTTCTAATGATATGCCTTTGGTCAGGTGGTCGATCAGACCAAACTCGCCTAAGGTTGATATTTCAGTTCTCATAAATGTATATTAAAAATTAGATACCGTTATGCACGGTTGATCAGTTCACGCATGATAGTGGTCATCTTCGGTTGCGCTGCATCTGCTGCTTTCTGTACCTCTTCGTGCGATACTTCTACTATCTTGCCTTCTACGCCTAGATCGGTGATCACCGAGATTCCGAAAACTTTGATACCGGAATGTTTGGCTACGATCACTTCGGGTACAGTCGACATACCTACGGCGTCTGCTCCCAAGATGTGGAATAACTTATATTCTGACGGGGTTTCGAAAGTCGGTCCTTGTGTTCCGAGATAAACTCCGTGCTGTACTTTGATGCCTTTTTCTTCGGCAATGGCGTCGGCTTTGCGGATGAGTTCTTTATCGTATGCTTCGCTCATATCCGGGAAACGAGGTCCGTAAGGAATGTTCTTTCCACGTAACGGATGTTCGGGGAAGTAGTTGATATGATCGGTGATGATCATCAGATCGCCAATCTCGAACGCTGCGTTTGTTCCGCCACTTGCGTTCGACACAAACAGAGTCTTAATGCCCAACTCGCGCATCACACGTACCGGGAAAGTTACCTCTTTCATGTTGTAACCTTCGTAGTAGTGGAAACGACCTTGCATTGCCATGATGTCTTTGTTGCCTAACTTACCGAAAATAAGCTTTCCACTGTGTCCTTCTACGGTAGAAACGGGGAAGTTAGGTATCTCTTCGTACTTGATCTCATATTTTTCGGTGATCTCATGGGCTAGACTGCCAAGTCCTGTTCCTAGAATAATCGCGGTCTCAGGGCTGGTGTGCATCCTTCCTTTTAGGTAGGCTGCTGTTTCTTGTATTTTCTCTAACATAGCCAATAATGTGTTGGTTAAAATTATCTTGTTGATTTTGTAATATTTCTATCTCAATTGGCAAAGCATAGATGAAGGGTTTGAGTTCTGCATCTAAGCCTGCGTGGGGGATGATGCGAGTGGCATCTTTCTCCGTGGTGATGATGAGTTTGCGCTCGCCTTTCAGTTGGTCGAAACGTTCTTTTATCTGCTGCATATCCCGATTACTGAAATCGTGATGATCGTCGAACGATAATAGATCGATGTTCCGACTGTATCTCTTCAGCTTCTTCACGATCGGGTCGGGGGAGGCAATGCCCGTTACCAACAGGATCGATGTATTGCCGGATAGGGAAGATAAAGCCAACTGCTTACTTCCTTCCGGGAATAGCGGCTGTAGATTTCCATATCTAAAAGTGGAGAAATAGAGCTGCTGGAAAGGATAAAGATTGAGCTGTTTAGTGATGATGTTGTAATCGATCGGCTTGATATCTTGCGGACATTTAGTGACAATGACTATTTGTGCACGGTTCTTTCCATTGATCGGTTCTCGCAAGCGACCGACCGGCAGCAACTCGTCGTCGGTAAACAGATGGTTGTAATCGGTCAGCAGGATACTCAGTCCCGGTTTCACATAACGGTGCTGAAAGGCATCATCCAGTAAGATCACATCTACCGAAGGTTGCTTGATGCTGAGTAGTTTCTCGATACCGTGGCAACGATCTTCGTCGACTGCCAACGTGATATCCGGGAACTTGCTATGCATCTGATAAGGCTCATCACCGATGGATTTTGCGGTACTGTCACCGCTTGCTAAAACATATCCTTTAGTCTGACGTTTGTAACCGCGACTTAATACGGCTACACGATAATCTTTGCAGAGTAACTTTATAAGATATTCAGTGTGTGGCGTTTTGCCGGTACCTCCTACAGCTAGATTTCCAACGCAGATAACAGGAACGTCAAAACTCTTTGACCGGAGAATTCCCCAGTCAAAGAGTTTGTTTCTTGTTGCTACCACTGATCTGTAAAGCCATGAGACAGGGTAAAGCCATTTATTATATTTCTTTATAAAGTCTTCGTTCATGAATTACGTTTACTTGATATTGAGCTCGAAAGGAACGCGTGCTTGAATCTTATCGCGTTGTTCGAGGTTCTTCAACAGATTGAAATCATTATAGTAACTTCCTAGTTTGCTCTTCAAAAGTTTAGATTCAACATAATTGGTTGGTTTGGAATCCAAAATGGAAGCAAAGAAGTCTTTTTTGTCAGGATAGTTAATGACGGTATAGCTGTCGATTTTTGCTTTCTTAACTGCAATCTCCAATGCTTTGTCCATTCCTCCTAATACATCTACTAATCCAATCTTTTTAGCTGCTTCGCCAGTCCATACTCTACCTTCTGCTATTTTCTCTATCGCTTCTTTTTTCATCTGACGACCTTCGGCACAACGTCCTACAAATGTGTTGTAACCTCTTGTTATCATCATCTGCATCAGCGTTTTTTCATCTTCGTTGAATGGACGAGTCATCTCTCCGAAATCGGAGAATTTATTTGTTTTCACAACGTCGGTTGTTACTCCGAGCTTATCTGTTAATCCTTTAATGTTCGGGAACATTCCAAAGATACCGATCGATCCGGTCAGTGTTGTAGGCTCAGCTACGATGCTGTCGGCTATACAAGAGATGTAATAACCGCCTGAAGCAGCATAATCACCCATTGATACGATTACCGGTTTCTTGGCTTTCAACTCTTTCACTGCATGCCAGATCTGTTCCGATGCAAAGGCACTTCCACCCGGTGAGTTGACACGTAATACCACTGCTTTTACATCATCATCGTCTTTTAGTTTGCGAAGATCACGAATCACTTCTGTTCCTACGATTGCCTCTCCCGAAGATGCCGGAACAGGTTGGTCGACTATCTCACCAAAAGCATAATAGACTGCTACGATATTACCACTTTTATCTTTGGGAGTGTTTTTCTTCACGTTGATCATATCGCTCAAGCCCAATATCGAAAGGTTGTCGTCTTTCTCAATTTTCACGAATCTTTTCAGATAATCGCGAACATCATTCTGATAAACCAGTGAGTCGACTAAACCACACTTCACACTCTCTTCTGCCGGATAGAACAGCAACATACGATCGGCATAAGCATTCAATGAATCGACTGAGATCTTACGCGAAGCAGATACTCCTTGTACGATTTGTCCCCACATCGAACCGATGAAAGCAGTTACTTGTTCCCGGTTTGCCGGACTCATCTCTGTAGAATTGAAGGGCTCAACTGCCGATTTGTAAGTACCCACCTTGAAGATCTGCATCTCTATACCAAGTTTTTCGAGCAGACCTTTGTAGAACATCGGTCTGGATGATATGCCCGACCATTCGATGGCTCCTTTGGGATTGAGTAAAACTTTATCCGATACACTGGAAAGATAATATAACTTTTGGGTATAAGTGTCGCTGTATGAAACGATGAACTTGCCGCTTTTCTTAAAGTCGAGCAAGGCGTTTCGGATGGATTGCAATGAAGCATATTGTGCATCTAAAACGTTCGCTTTGATATAAATACCTTTAATATCTTTGTTTTCTTTGGCTTTTTTAATGGAGGATAGAATATCGTCCAACCCGTAAACTTCTGCTTCTTCATTGAAGAGACCGGCTAGCATACCCATAGGGTTGTCTTCCGTACGTTCTGTTAAAGTTCCATTCAAATCAAGCATCATAATGGAGTTTTCTTTCACGATAGTCTCAGTATCAGATGATGAAACGATACCGAATATGGTCACCATACCTATGACAAATAAAAGGATGCCTGACAGAACAATACCGGTTACTGTGGCAAATGTGAATTTAAAAAAATCTTTCATTATATTGTTGGTTTTAATGTCAGCTACATTTAAAGCTAACAAAGATAAATAATTGGGTTGATATTTGTATGATATGTCGCTTGATTTTTTAGAATATCACACGAAAGGCGTTTTTTTTAGTGGATAATCCTCAAATTGGTCGTATATTTGTCACTGTAAATAGCTTATTTAATACTTAACACTATTATACCATGAAAAGAAAAACGATCTTATTTACTGCTTTGGCAAGTGTGTTATTGTATTCTTCGTGTTCGGTTACTCAAAAAACTGATGTGCAAGATTATACGCAATATGTGAATACATTTATCGGAGCTGCGGATAATGGACATACTTTTCCCGGTGCTTGCCGTCCTTTCGGTATGGTGCAAACGAGTCCTGTTACGGGCGCAGTGGGGTGGAGATATTGTTCAGAATACACTTATCAGGATTCCTTGATCTGGGGATTTACTCAGACTCATCTCAATGGAACAGGATGTATGGACTTGGGAGATATATTGGTGATGCCGGTTACCGGAACACGTGTTCGTTCTTGGGATGCTTATCGGAGTCATTTCTCTAAAAAGACGGAAGCTGCTTCTCCCGGCTTTTATACAGTGGAACTTTCCGATCCGAAAGTAAAAGCTGAGCTTACGGCTTCTACCCGTACGGCTATGCATCGTTATACGTATCTTAAAGCAGATTCTGCTTCATTGCTGATTGATCTTCAACACGGTCCTTCGTGGAACGAAAAACAATATCATTCGCATGTGAGCAGTTGTGAGGTGAACTGGGAGGATGCACAAACGCTTACCGGTCACGTCCGTAACAGCGTTTGGGTAGATCAGGAATATTTCTTCGTTATGAAGTTCAACCGCCCGGTTGTCGATTCAATTTATCTGCCAATGGGTGACACTGAGAAGGGGAAACGCTTGATCGCAACTTTCAAGATGAAAGATGGTGAACAACTGATGATGAAAGTGGCTCTGTCGACTACCAGCATAGAGGGTGCCAAAAAGAATATGAAAGCTGAAATACCTGCTTGGGACTTTGAAGGGGTGAAAACTACTGCTCGTGAGGAGTGGAACAGTTATTTGAGTCGTATTGAGGTGACTGGTACAGAGGAGGAAAAGATTAATTTCTATACTTGTTTTTATCATTCATTGATTCAACCGAACCAGATCTCTGATGTGGATGGAAAATATCGCAATGCTGCCGACTCTGTTGTGAAAGCTGAAACCGGAACGTTCTATTCTACTTTCTCGCTTTGGGATACTTACCGTGCCGCTCATCCGTTCTATACTTTGATGGTGCCCGAAAGAGTAGATGGTTTTGTTAGCTCTTTGATCGAACAGGGAGAAGTGCAAGGCTTTTTACCGATCTGGGCTTTGTGGGGTAAAGAAAACTATTGCATGGTTGCCAATCATGGGGTTTCGGTAGTTGCCGAAGCTTATCGGAAAGGTTTCCGTGGGTTCAACGCTGAACGGGCATTTAATATGATCAAACGTACACAAACGGTATCGCATAAGTTGAAGTCGAATTGGGAAGTCTATATGAAGTATGGCTATTTCCCGACTGACTTAACGGAGGCTGAATCGGTTTCTTCTACTTTGGAATCGGTTTACGACGATTATGCTGCTGCTGATATGGCTCGTCGGATGGGTAAGAAAGAAGATGCTGCTTATTTTGCGAAACGTGCCGATTACTATAAGAATCTGTTTGATAAAGGAACTAAGTTCATGCGCCCACGTAAAGCTGATGGTACTTGGAAAAGTCCATTCGATCCAAGTGGTGTGACACATTCCGAAAGTAACGGTGGTGATTATACAGAAGGTAATGCTTGGCAATATACTTGGCATGTTCAACACGATATTCCGGGTCTGATCGCTCTCTTCGGTGGAGAAAAACCTTTCTTGAATAAACTGGATTCTGTGTTTAGCCTGAAGCTCGAAACAACACAAGCAGACGTAACAGGATTGATCGGACAGTATGCACACGGAAACGAACCAAGCCACCATGTGACTTATCTATATACCTTAGCTGGTCGTCCGCAACGTACTCAAGAGTTGGTTCGTCAGATTTTTGATACTCAGTATAAGAACAAACCTGATGGACTTTGCGGAAATGATGACTGTGGTCAGATGTCGGCTTGGTATATGTTTAGTGCTATGGGATTCTATCCGGTAGATCCTGTTAGCGGAAACTACGTTTTTGGTGCTCCTCAGATGCCTAAGATCGTATTGCACTTGGCGGATGGTAAGACCTTTACTGTGATTGCCGATGGTATATCGAAAGAACATAAATATGTAGAGAGTATCACGCTGAATGGTGCTCCTTATGAGAAGAATTATATCTCACATGAGGATGTTCTAAAAGGTGGTACCTTAGTATTCAAAATGAAGTAATCTTTTCTCCAAACTATTTGGAGAGAATCCTTTGTTGAAGGTGACTCTAATAAAGGTGACTCTAATAAACGACTGCAGAAAGTGGGAATTGTCCCGACGTTCTGCAGTCGTTTTTTTTTTGTTGTTCATTGCTTTCTGTTCATTGTCTTCTGTTTATTGCTATCTGTTGATAGTCTTACTCACTAGTGATGGTCTTACTCACTGCTTTACCCTTTCGTTTTATTACGGCCTTTTTTCTCACACCTCCATAAAGTTTATTTTTTGCGTTTTATCTGCAACACTGCAACACGACCTTTCTAAATATTTATATTTCAGTTGGTTAGATGTGTTGCAGATCAGGTGGCAGATCGGGTTGCAGATAAGTATCTGCAACACTGGATTCTGTGAATATATAATTACATTACTGTTGGCGAAAATAAATAACATTAATTATAGAGTGTTCCGACTGTTTGAGTGAGCTTATTACATGGGGGATCTTTTTATTTATTCTTCATCTGAATTGTGTTTTGTCTTGACTTAAATAGTATATTCGGTTGTTTGAAATAGTATATAAAGTCGTATTAAATAGCACTGTGTGCCGTTTCAAATAGCACCGTAGTGAGTTTTTTCGACGAACGTAGGAACGAACAGTTTCCACTTTGGATACTGTTCGAGTCCATCGTTGGGAACAACTCGTTTCTATATTGGAAACAGTTGGTTCCCACTATAGAAACAATCCGTTTCCACTATAGGAACTAACTGTTTCTACACTGGGAACTGACTGTTTCTACTTATCTTTCAATGGATAAGTCAATAATGTGCTGTGTATGAATAATATCTCTTTGGATTCATTGGTGATTATGTCGTAAAGGTAGCCTCGCAGAATCAATTGTAAATAGGTGTGTTTATCCTATTTTTTTTTGTAATTAATCTAGTGAATTAAAATTACAATATGCTTGCAAATAGTTAGAAAATAAAATACATTTGTATAAAATGAGCATTGCGGAAAATATGTTCATTTTTGGTGTGTACTTCAACCAAAAAATGGGATTTACTTCAAGAATTGGTCGAAGATGCATTCTGTTTTCTGCTTTTGTGGATTCTATTCGTACGCGTCTCCATGATTCTACATTGTATCAACTATCGCTTCTTCTCGTATTTTTCCTCTCTGCGCTATTTCTGTACTCTCTTTTTTCTATTCTTGCATCTAGGTTGTTTGCCTATTTTGCATTTACAATTTTTGCTTTTACCATATATATGCGCGTGTACGCGCGCGTAGGCATGTGCACATAAATGCGCCAGTTTGTGCTCTCAATGCACACATGCACACATGCACACATGCGCACCTACGCACCCGCATCCGCTCGTGCACATCCATACGCATGCACATCCATACGCATGCACATTCGTACGCATACCCGCTCACGCACACCCGCCCGCACACTCGTACGCATACTCGCTCACGTATGCACCCACCCGCTCGCGCATTTTGCGCATGCGAGTATAATAATGTGCTCCTTTTCCCCATCCACTTTTCTGCCTGAAACCGTTTCATTTTTTTTCGCCCACCATACCGTTCTCATTCAGCGTTTTACGCCTTTCACCG
>Ga0114938_1000673_pt1 | contig 24962 bp, 21 predicted proteins | sample AshMeaBigSpring_FD_88675 | JGI IMG/M metagenome (GOLD analysis project Ga0114938, IMG submission 88675) | Groundwater microbial communities from Big Spring, Nevada to study Microbial Dark Matter (Phase II) - Ash Meadows Big Spring | ecosystem: Environmental > Aquatic > Deep subsurface >... | reverse complement strand
TTTTCGGCCGACAAACTCGACCTCGCAGATACGCGCTGGCCGAAAACATGGACCTGACCCCCTGGAATCAGGCAAAATCCTCCACCGGGCTGTGAACGGTTACACGGACACTCAGCTAACCCGGATTATTCATCAACCTAACGAGTAAAGTTGCACGGTGAAGCAGAGAAACAGGTTGTGGCTATCTTCCCAAAATCGCCGCGCACATCAGCCGGCACGCGCTAGCGTCCGGTTCTGGGCCTGTACGGATTTTTGTGTCAATGGCTCTGCCGAAGGGGACAGTCCCATTTTTCTGGCATCCATGCCACAAAAATCGGGACAGTCCCCGGTTCTCCCCAATTCCACGAAGACCGGACGCTAGCGCGCTGCGGCTCATGAATAATCCGGGCCAATCCACTCGCCGCCCGCGCGGCCATACGACGGCAGCGTTGCGTTCCCAAATCGGGTCTCGTGATTCCGGGCGGGCGAGGTTCCCGCCGAGCCGAGAACCCGCTGAACGGGCCGGCTCGGCAGGAGCCTCGCCCTCCCACACATATGCCTCGCCCTCCCACACATGGTGCCATTCTGGTCAGCTCGTCACGGATTTCCCAGGATCACGCAGGGTTATACAACCGCGGCCGATCCACCTGGCCTCACGCGCATCTGCTCGGCGGCACCCTCCACGGGACCGATCGACCGCCTCGCGGGCGGACCCCACGCTTCATTCTAGGTAGGCTGAACAGCCCGTCAACGCACGGGCCGTGCGGCCCGGTCCGTTGCGCCCACCGGTCGCCAGCCAGACCGCGTCAAGCCATCCAGGTCAGCGGATCGGATTCCTCGCGGCTGGCCCAGATCCGGACGGCGGGAAATGCGCGGGACAGTTCGTCGGCCAGACGTTCGACGGCGAACCGCTCGCTGGCGTAGTGTCCGGTCAGCAGCAGCGCGACGCCCGTGGCCTGCGCCTCGAGGCAGGTGTGAAAACTCGTCTCGCCCGTGACCAGCAACTCGCAGTCCGCCTGCCCCGCCGCCTCGAGGAACTCACCCGCGCTGCCGCAGGCGACAGCCACCCGCCGCACCAGGGACAGCGGCTCCCCGACCAGCTGCATCCCCCGCGGAGACAACAGCTGTCGCAGACGCGCGGCAATGGCCTCGAGCGTTTGAGGCTGACGGAATACGCCGCGGCGCGCCGCGCCCAGCCCCTGCGGATCACCCTCGCGCGGAACGAGGGGCACGACGTCGCCCAGGCCCAACCCCTCGGCCAGGCGCTGATTGATGCCGGTGCCGGCCGAATCGAAGGCCGTGTGGGGGCTGTAGATCGACACGCCCGCGCCGATCAACTGCAGCAACAATCGGCCGGGCGTCGTGTCGCTGGTCAAACGCTTCAACGGCCGGAACGGCAGCGGATGGTGTGCGACGACCAGGCTGGCCCCGTCGCGGATCGCCTCGCCCGCGCTGGCCGGTGTGACCGTCAAGCAGGTCATCAAGGCGCTGACGGCCCGTTGCCGCTCGCCGACCAGCAGCCCCACGTTGTCCCAGGACTCGGCCAACCGGCACGGCGCGAGCGCCTCGAGAAAATCACACACATCCTGGACCGTGGTCATGCGGGACAGTGCTCCGGGTGTCCAAGGAAACGTGGCGCGTGCGCCGGGCCTGCGCTCGCGGCGCGGGGCAGGCCGAAGACGCGCGTGCCGACCTGTCGTGCGCAGACCAGAGCCCCCGATCTGGCCGCATCGCGCTGTGTGGCGCGGATGTTCGGAGGCCATCCTAGCCCGACGCGCCAGCCAGCGACAGGCGGGGGCTCCCTGGCTGGCGCTGTGGGATGCAGTTAGACTGAGTCGGTCCCATCCGCGCGGACATGTCCAGCTCTCAAGAGTCCCTTGCAATGCCGCGACTGAGGCGCTGTTAAACACGAAGTTGCCGAAATCACTCATCAGCCGCCGGGCGCTAGCCCACGGTTGGAGCACGAAAACCGCGGGCTAGCGCCCGGCGGCTGATCCACAAAACCGGTAGGTAATTGTCTTGCCGCAACTGAAGGTTGGCATTCACCTGACCTGCCTGAAGCGGCCGCTGCGCCAGGCCTTGGTGCTGGCCCGCCAGCTGGGGGCGGACGCCGTGGAGTTGGACGGACGCGGCGAGCTGAGGCCGGGAAATCTCTCGCAGACGGGTCTGCGGCAGCTGCGCAAGGAGTTGGACGACCTGAACCTGCGGGTCTGCGCGGTGGGCTTCCACACCCGCCGCGGGTACGGCGTGGCCGAGGATCTGGAGCCGCGCATCGAGGCGACGCGGCAGGCCATGCAGTTCGCTTACAAGCTGGGGGCGGGGCTGGTGATCAACCATGTGGGATCAATCCCGCCCGAATCGTCGGGGCCGGAGTGGGACCTGCTGGCCGAGTCCCTCGCGGAGTTGGGGCGCTACGGTCACCACGTCGGCGCGCTGCTGGCCGCGGAGACGGGCAGCGAGAGCGGAGCAGACCTGGCGCGGCTGCTGGCCGCGCTCCCCACTGGGTCGCTCGGGGTGGACCTCGACCCGGGCAGCTTGATCGCCAACGGATTCTCGCCCCTGGAGGCGATCCAGCACCTCGGTCCGTCGATCCTGCACGTCCACGCGCGGGACGCGGTGCGCGACACGTCGCGGGGACGAGGCCAGGAAGTCCAGCTGGGCCGGGGCTCGGTCGACTTCCCGGCCCTGCTCAGTGCGCTGGAGGAACATGCCTATCGCGGGTACTTCACCGTGCTGCGCGAAGGCGGCACGGACCCGGCCAGTGACATCGGCCGGGCCGTTCAATACCTGAAGGCGCTGGGGTAATACATAGCCGGACATGCATCTGGCAGGGCGAGGCTCCTGGGAGGGCGAGGCGCCTGGGAGGGCGAGGCGCCTGGGAGGGCGAGGCGCCTGGGAGGGCGAGGCGCCTGGGAGGGCGAGGCGCCTGGGAGGGCGAGGCTCCTGGGAGGGCGAGGCTCCCGCCGAGCCGCCGCGCTGAACGGATTCTCGCCTGGGCGGGCGAGGCACCCGGGAGGGGAGGCTCCTGGGAGGGCGAGGCGCCTGGGAGGGCGAGGCTCCTGGGAGGGCGAGGCGCCTGGGAGGGCGAGGCGCCTGGGAGGGCGAGGCTCCCGCCGAGCCGCCGCGCTGAACGGATTCTCGCCTGGGCGGGCGAGGCTCCTGAGAGGGCGAGGCGCCTGGGAGGGCGAGGCTCCCGCCGAGCCGCCGCGCTGAACGGATTCTCGGCTCGGCGGGAGCCTCGCCCTCCCGGACGCACGAAACCCCGCTCAGGATTATGCAAGGCCAGGTAGAACTCCGAGGGGTCGGGGCCATATTTTCAGCCAACGCGTTGGGGCGTGGTGGAGTTTGTCGGCCGAATAATGGACCCGACCCCGCCCTGTGAACGGTTACCCGGTGCGCCATGGCTTCCAGCCTGGCCGCGAGACCGACGCCCGCACCGGCGGCAATTTCTCACAAGGAGCCGGTCATGATCGCGCGATCGTACGTCCGCCGCTGGGCCATCATCGCCATGGCGCTCGCCACGGTCAGCGGCGGCGGTTTGCCGGCCGCGCCTTGGCGGATCGGCCCGGCGTGGGCTCAAGCCGAAGACGCTACTCCGGCCCCGCCCGCCGACCTGCAGCGTGAGGAGCTGTATGCCAGGTTCCGCCAGACGCTCACGGGGGCCACGCTGGCGGGGCATTTCGTGGAAGACGGCCAGCAACCGCCGCAGCTGACCGCAGAGCAGTACGAGATCCGCAGCGTCAGCGGACCGCAGGACGGAGACTATTGGGTCTTGCAGACCCGCATCCGCTACGGTCAGAAGGACGTCACGCTGCCCGTCCCGGTTCCCGTGAAGTGGGCCGGCGATACGCCGGTCATCACCCTGGACAACCTCACCATCCCGGGGCTGGGCACGTTCACCGCGCGGGTCGTCTTGTCGCTCTCCGATCGCCGCTACGCCGGCACCTGGACACATGGCGACAAGGGCGGACATCTGTTCGGGAGAATCGTGGCGGACACGGGCAGTTCGCCGCCATCCGAGGCCGAACCCGTCCCAGCCGCCGAGGGGCAGTAGGCGCCACCCACCATACGCCCCCGATCCAGCGCACCTGAAAAAAAAGTGCCCCAGGCTCGTCCGGGGGATCGTTCCGCTTGTTGCGACCAGGCGACCGCCCCGTCCCCACCAAGATGCCACCGGCTTGCCCGCCGAAATTTCACGCTTCTTGCTCGTGGCCAGTGAAACCCCAGCGAGAAATGGCACGAACCACCGGGCAAGCCGCACGACCGCGGGATTGGCTTTCCGCCAGTCTCCTACAAGCACCCGGGCACGGCTTGGTGTATGATGGCGGCGGTCTTCGGATTCTCGGAAGGGTATCGCGACGATCTTCCCCGGCCGGCCGCGCCAGCCGCTCCTGATCAGCGGCCGCCTGCCTGGCGCAACGGCGGCCGACACACCTTTGGACATCCCCGGCGAAGAGGGCTGCATCATGCCTCGTGTGCCACATGCCTGGCTGCGGACCCTGGTGACGCTGATTGCCTGCGGGACCGCGTTGCCATCACCGGCTGGAGCACGCGAAGTCGTGCTGGTCGAGGCTGAGTCGTTTGCCGATCACGGCGGCTGGCAGCTCGACACGCAGTTCGTGGACGTCATGGGCTCGCCCTACCTCATGGCCCACGGGCTGGGCCGGCCGGTCAAGGACGCCACGACGACGGTCGCGCTTCCGGCGGCGGGCCGCTACCGCGTCTTTGTGCGCACCTTCGACTGGGTGGCCCGCTGGAAGGCCCCGGGCCAGCCCGGGCGTTTCCAACTGCTGATCAACGACCAGCCGCTGGCCGAGACGTTCGGCACGCGCGGCGCCAACTGGTCGTGGCAGGACGGCGGCAGCGTGGAGATTCTTCAGCCGGAGGTGCGGCTGGGGCTGCGCGACCTGACCGGCTTCAACGGCCGCTGCGATGCGATTGTCTTCCAGCGGGACGACGCGCCGCCGCCCGAGGATGCCCAGGTGTTGCCGGCCTGGCGGCGGCAGGCGCTGGGATTGCCCGACGAGCCGGAGGTGATGCCGGGCTACGACCTGGTCGTGGTCGGGGGCGGATATGCCGGGATCGGCGCCGCGGTTTCGGCGGCCCGCATGGGGTGCAAGGTGGCCCTGATCCAGGACCGCCCGGTGCTCGGCGGCAACGGCTCGAGCGAGGTCCGCGTCTGGGCTCAGGGCCTGGTGCGCCGGGGCAACTTTCCGCGGATCGGCGAGATTGTCGAGCAGTTCGCGGACCGGGCGACCAAGTCGCCGGGCCGGGCGGAGGAGTTCGGCGACAAAGTCAAGGAGTCCGTGGTCAGGGCGGAAGAGAAGATCGACCTGTTTCTCAACAGCCGGGCGTACCGCGTCGACGTCGTGGAGGGGCGTTTGACGGCCGTCTGCGTGCTGGACACGCGGACCAGCCAGCGCCGACGGTTCGAGGGCCGGCTGTTTGCCGATTGCACCGGGCACGGCACGATCGGCTTCCTGGCCGGCGCCGACTGGGACATGACACCCACGGGTCGGATGGGGATGAGCAACATGTGGACCTGGGCCGAGGTGGATGAGCCCGTCGAGTTTCCGGCCACGCCCTGGGCCCTCCCGCTGACCATGAACGATTTCCCCTACCCCCGCAACTACCACGCGGAATGGTTCTGGGAAGGCGGCTTCGATAAGGATCCGATCCTCGAGGCCGAGGCGATCCGCGACTGGAACCTGCGCGCGGTCTTCGGGGCCTTTCACGCCATGAAAAACGGCGATGGACGGGACCAGCATCGCCGGGCCGTGCTGACGTGGGTGGCGTTTGTCGGCGGCACGCGCGAGTCGCGGCGGTTGATGGGCGACGTGGTCCTCGCGCAGGAGGACATCGTCAGCAAGAAGCAGTTCCCCGACGGGTGCGTCCCCAGCACCTGGTCGATCGACCTGCATTATCCCAAGAAGCAGTACGCGGCCAGGTTCCCCGACAATCCGTTCATCTCCGTGGCCCAGTTCGATCACCGGATCGATCGGTTGTACGGCTATCCGATTCCCTACCGTTGCTTCTATTCGCGCAACGTGCCGAACCTGTTCATGGCCGGCCGCTGCATCAGCGTCACGCACGAGGCGTTGGGGACGACCCGCGTGATGAAGACCTGCGGGATGATGGGCGAGGTGGTGGGCAAGGCGGCGTCGATCTGCGTCCGCCACGACTGCGGCCCGCGCGAAGTCTACACGAGCCACCTGGAGGAATTGAAGGACCTGCTGGCGCTGCCCGGCAATGCGCGGCGGGAAACGGTCGACTTACCGCTGGTGATCCCGGACGATGCACCGCCGGCCCACGCGATCGGTCCACCCAGCGGCCTGGACCCATCCCAGCTGGCGGGAATCGTGATCGACGATCAGCGGGCCGAGGTCCGAGGTCCGTGGACGGCCGGGACCAGCCTGAAGGGCTATGTGGGTTACGGCTACCGTTATGCCGGACCCGGCAGCGAGGCGACGGCCACCTTCCGCTTCGTCCCGCCCAGCGCGGGTCGCTACGAAGTCCGCCTGGCCTACCAGCCGCACGAGAACCGGGCCACGAACGCCCAGGCCGTGGTGACGTCGGCCGCCGGCCGCACCCCCGTGGCCGTGAACATGCGGCAACCTCCGCCCATCGACGCCAGCTGGGTTTCGCTGGGCAGCTTTGAATTCGCCGCCGGCCAGCCCGGCGCCGTCACTCTCCTGACGAAGGGGGCCAACGGCCTCGTGCACGCCGACGCCGTGCAGCTGCTGTTGGTCGAGTGACGGGCCGGGCCGATGCGCACGCCCTCGCGGATCAACAGCTACTTCTTCCAGCTTGTGCGCCTGGCGGTCTTCGCGGCGATCGTCGCCCTGATCCGGTACCAGCACGTACGCTTCACGGCCCGCCAGGCCGGTGTGCAAGAAGCGGCCCTCACGCTGGACGTCGTCCGCCGACTCTTCCCGGAGGCAGCCCGCCTGACCGGTTGGGATGCCGCCCATGGCGGCCGCGGAGTGGCCGATGCCGCAGGCCGGACGCTGGGGATCGTCGTCCAGACCTCGCCGCCGAGCGACCGCGTGATCGGCTACTCGGGCCCGACCAACACGCTGGTCGGCCTGGATGCGGACGACCGCATCCTCGGCATCGAAGTCCTGCACAGCGGCGACACACCTGAGCACGTGGCCCAGGTGATCCAGGATCGCCGGTTCATGACGGCGCTCCGCGGGCTGACCTGGGACGAAGCAGCCCAGGCCAAGGTCGATGGCGTGTCGGGCGCCACGCTGACCAGCATGTCCATCGCCGAGGGGATTCGCGTGCGCCTGGGCGGCAGCCGGCCGTCCCATCTGTTCCCGCAACCGCTATCGCTGGAGGAGGTGCGATCCATCTTCCCCACCGCAGCGCGGCTGGAGCCCGCGGCCGGTCAGCCGGCGGTGCTTGAGGTCCGGGATGCCCGCGGCGAGTTGCTGGGCAGCGTGGCCCGCACCTCTCCCGCGGCCGATCGCGAAATGGGCTACCAGGGACCGACCGACACCCTGATGGTCTTTGACGCGCAAGGATTGTTGATGACGTTCCACGCGCGGCACAGCTTTGACAACCAGCCGTACGTCGGCTACCTGGACGACGACGATTATTTTCTTTCGATCTTTCGAGGCAAGTCGCTGGCCGAGTTGGCGGCGCTCGACCTGCAAGCAGAGCAGGTCGAGGGCGTATCGGGCGCGACGATGACCAGCCAGGCGGTGGCCCGCGGGCTGGTGCGGGCGGCCGGCGTTCTGTCGACGTCCCCCGCGCCCGTGCGGCGGAGTTTCTCGTTCGCCGCCCGTGACGCGGGAACCGTGTCGGTCGTGGCGCTAGCCGTGCTGATGAGCTTTACCCGGCTGCGCGGTTACCGCGGGCTGCGGATTGCGTTCCAGCTGCTGCTCGTCGGTTACCTGGGCCTGCTGAACGGCGACCTGCTCTCGCAGGCCCTGCTGGTGGGATGGGCGCGCAGCGGCGTACCGTGGCACCTCGCCCCGGGCCTGGTGCTGCTGACCGCGGCCGCCCTGGTGTTGCCCGTCGTGACGCGGCGGCAGGTCTATTGCCACCACGTCTGCCCGTTCGGAGCGCTGCAGCAGCTGACCCGCAGCCGACTGCCGTGGCGGTGGCATTTGTCGCCGCGCGCAACCCAGGGCCTGCGGGCCTTGCCGGGGCTGCTGTTGCTGCTGGTGGTGCTGACCGCCATGCTGCACGTGCCGCTGAACCTGGCCGGAATCGAACCCTTCGACGCCTTTGTCTTCTGGGTCGCGGGGACGGCCACGCTGGCCGTGGCGGCGGTCGGGCTGCTCGCGTCGCTGGTCGTGCCGATGGCCTACTGCCGGTTCGGTTGTCCCACCGGCGGGATGCTGGAGTTCTTGCGGTTTCACGGGCGGAGCGGGCGGCTGGGCTGGCGAGATGGCTGGGCCGCCGCGCTGTTGATTGCCGCGCTGACGATCTACCTGGCGGACATCACATGGCCGGCGTGACAGACGATCCTGGATCGATCGCCCGCTCCCACGGGGAGCGGGTTGCGTCGATCGTCCTCTCCCTCCGGGAGTGGGTTCTCGGACAGCCTCGAGGTCCGGGTGCGGGCGAGGCGCCTTTCACGCGCGTTGGTCGCGGCAGCCGCCGGCCGCGCGCGCTGGTCGCGGGGCTGCTGGCCGCCCTGGCCGGATGTGGGATCGAGCCCGCTGGGCCGCGGGCCACCGTGCTGCACGGCCGCGCCATGGGCACCACCTGGCAGGTAACGCTCGCCGACACGGCGCTCCCGGCGGAACGCGCTCAGCTCGAGCGGATCGTGCGGGAGGAATTGGAACTCGTCGAACGTCAGATGTCCACCTGGCGGCCCGATTCGGACCTGTCGCTGTTCAATGGCTCCGCGACGGTGCAGCCGGTCGAAATCCGCCCCGAGTTGGCCCACGTGGTCGGGCACGCCCTGGCCGTGGCTCAGCAGACGGACGGGGCCTTTGACATCACCGTGGCGCCGCTGGTCGACCTGTGGGGATTCGGCCCGGCGGTCCGGGAGCACCGCCCGCCGCATGAGGAACTGCTGGCGGCAGCCCGGAAGCAAGTGGGCTATCGCCGGCTGCGGCTGCTGGACGCCGGCACCGACCATCCGCAGCTGCAGAAGTTACAGCCCGGTGTCCGGCTTGATCTTTCGGCGCTGGCCAAGGGCTATGGCATCGACCTGGTGGCGGCCGCGCTGGACCGGGCAGGACGGCGGAATTACCTGATCGAACTGGGAGGCGAGCTGCGGGCCCGAGGCCGCAGTCCGCGCGGCGGGGCCTGGCGCGTGGGGTTGGAGTTACCCAGTTCGCAACACGTGGGCCTCGTGCGGCGCACCATTCCGCTGGCCGACGCCGCCGTGGCCACCTCAGGTACCTATCGCCAGAACTTCAGCGAGGCAGGCCATCCGGGCCACCTATTCTCGCATATCATCGACCCGCGCACCGGCCGGCCGGTCGAGCACGGCGCGGTCTCGGTCAGCACGATCGGCGCGACGGCGATGGAGGCCGACGCGCTGGCGACGGCCCTGCTGGTGATGGGCGCCGATTCGGGCTTGCCCTGGGCAGAGGCCCGCGGCTTGGCCGCCACGTTCGTGGTCCGCTCGGCCGACGGTCTCCGCGAGGTCGCGACCCCAGCGTTCGAGCGTTTCGCCGACAGCTCGCCGCCGGCGGACAGGTGATCGCCGATGTCGCCGGCGGTCAGGGCTGCAGGTTCAGACGCGGTTGGCGGCTGCGGATCAACTCCGACTCGTAGGCCCGCCGGACCAGTGTCTCGCGGGCCTTCGAGTCGGGATCGAACGAGTGCAGCTCGACCGTGATCGCCCCCCCATCCGAATGCCCTCGCAGGTAGGCGGTAAGCGACTGGCGATCGGACTCGTCCAGGTGTTTGACCACACGATCCCGCAGGTCGACGGACTGGCCGATATACAGGTAGCCGGCCGCGTCGCGAAACAGGTAGACACCGGGCCGCTGCGGCACCAGCCGGGGATTTTCGCGGATCTGGGCCGTCGAGAAGGCGTCGATCCGGCGCCCCCAGTCCGAGATGCGAACGACCAGTTCCGGCCGCAGTTGGCGGGCCTTGCGCAGACTCAGCGCGGCCTTGCGCAGCTGGTAGGCGCTGGCCTGCGTGCCGACCGCCCGCGCCTGCTGGTCGAACTCCTGCCGTCCTTGGGGGTCGCACAGCACCTGGTCCAACGTCAACCCGTGCTTGTCGAACATCCACCGGGCAGCAATCTCGGCCGCGTGCTGGTAGGCGTCGTGGGCCTCCGGCCGGCGCCGCGTAACCACGGCGCCCAGCTGGCCGGTCTTTCGCAGGTTCAGCAGCGCCAGGTTGCACTCGGCCGGGCCGACCCCCGGCAACTCCTGCCGGCAGCGAGCCAGGAAGGCCCGGTTCAGGCGGTCATCGACCAACACCTCGTCGGTGCTCCAGCCATCGTGTGTGGCGAGGAAGGCATCGCGGACCACCCGCGTGAGCGATCGGGGCGGCGCCGTCGGCTCGACCGCCGATCCCGCCACGGGCCCCCACGCCGCCAGAACGCCGATGGTCCACAGGATTCGCGTTGCGCGCCAACGAGAGACGGTGACGGACGGCCGTACGGGAGTCAGGCGGGCACGGTTTGGCATGGCGTTGGGTTTTTGCTCCGGTTCAATCTAACCAGACCTTCGTGATTCTGGGAGGGCGAGGCTCCCGCCGAGCCGCGAACCGGCTGCACGCGTCGGCTCGGCAGGAGCCTCGTCCGGCCAAGATTGTGCAGTTCTGGTTGCCGCGTCCCGTATCTCCCATGATCACGCAAGGCTATTCAGGAAGCGGTCCAGGTTATTCGCACGCAGGGCTCCATATCCGTGGCTCAGCCCGTCACCCGCAGTACCAGCAGGCTGGCCAGGGCGATGGCCGCCGTTTCCACTCTCAGGGTGCGCGGCCCCAGGTCGATGACCTGCCAGCCGGCGGCACGGACCAGGCTGACCTCTTCGTCGGCCAATCCGCCCTCGGGTCCCACGGCCAGGTACGTCGCGTCGGCCTCCCACGGCACCTGGCTGGTCGGCACCACGCCTCCCGCCGAGCTGCGCGACGCCGGGTGTGCCAGCCACCGGCGGGCCGCCGCCGGCACCTCGCTCACGTACTCGGCCAGCGACTGGGGCGGAGCGATCAGCATCAGGCGGTTGCGCCCCGACTGCTTGGAGGCCTCGATCACCGTGCGCCGCAGCCTGGCCAGGGCCTGTTCCACCGGCTGGGCCACCCCGCGGCTGGTCATCAGGGGGACCAGGCGGGTGACGCCCAGCTCGACGGCCTTTTCCACCAGCCACTGCTGGCGCTCGCCCTTGGGCAAGGCAACGCCAAGCGTCAGGGGAAAGGACAGCTCGCGGTCGACCCACTGCTGTGACAGCACCACGAGGTCGACGACGGCGCGCCCGATCCGCACCACGCGGGCGGTAAACTCCGTCCCGCTGCCGTCGAACAGCACCAGTTCCTCGCCAACCCGGCCACGCAGGACGTGGGTGAAATGGTGGGCCTCGGCGTCCTCCAACCAGGCCCGCTCGCTGACGATCGGCGACTGGGAAAAAAACCGATGGCGCATCGCGGGCATAGCGGCGGGACACGGCGGATCCCATACCGGGCGGGGCCCCGAGGGGCGTGGCTGCTAGCGGCTGGCGGCTGGCGGGGAACGCGCCTTTTGCCTGAAGACGACGTCCTGATTCTACCGAATTGGAAGGAGATGCGGAATCGACGGCCTTGATCGACCGCGACCGCTGCGCCTTGCCTGGGAGGGTCAGGGATGTACCTAGCACACTGGGGCCTCAGCCGGTCGCCGTTCGGTGGCCACCTCGATCCGGCACTGTTCCTGGCCAGTGCCAGCCACGAGGAGGCCCTCGCGAGGCTCCTGTTTCTGGTTGACCATCGCCGCCGTTTGGGACTGCTGCTGGGCGGCCGCGGCAGCGGCAAGTCGACCGTCCTGGAGGTGCTGGCCAGCCGCCTGCGCAAAAGTGGCGTGGAGGTGGTCACCGCCGGCTTGCTGGGGATGGACGACGCCGAGTTCGTCTGGACCGTCGCCACGCAACTGGGGTATCACCCGGCAGGCGGCCCAGCGCGGCTGGACCTCTGGCGCTCGATCCGCGATCGCTTGACGGAAAACCGATACCAGCAACTGGCCACCGTGCTGCTGTTGGAGGACGTCGACGAGGCCCCGCGCGACGTGTTGACATCGATCGCCCGGCTGGCGCAGCTCGACCATCGTCCCGAGTCCCGGCTGACGTTGGTGCTCAGCTGCCAGGCGGAGCGGATGTCATACCTCGGGCCGCGGCTCCGCGAACTGTGCGAGTTGCGGATCGAGCTGGACGCCTGGATCGAGAGCGACACGGCCGAATTCCTCGCCGCGTCGCTGGCCCAATGCGGCTGCCCGCGGCCGGTCTTCACGCCGGAGGCGGCAGCCCGCCTGCATGCGCGGGCGGCCGGCGTGCCGCGGCGCGTGGTCCAGTTGGCCGAGCTGTCGCTGGTCGCCGCGGCCGGCCAGGGAATGGACGAAGTCGACGAGGAGACGGTCGAGGCGGTGGCCGAGGAACTGTCGGTCAGCTCCACGGCGAGCCTCGCCTGACTCCGACGCATCCGACCGCGGAATCGACCTGTCCGGTCCTGGCGGGATTCGCCAGGACCATCCGTCCGCCGCCGGGCTATACCCCGTGCGGGCAGGAAGGATACGTCAGCCCGCGCCGCCCCAACACCCACGGCATGGGCGATCGCGTGGTGGCCGCTGCGGCCAAACGTCTCGCCCCCTGACCGCGCGAGGCATCGCAGCCGGCACACCAGGTGTGCCGAACGCCCCGCGACGGCACCCTCCGCGTGCCCAAAAAAAAGGCTACGCAATTCTGGGAGGGCGAGGCTCCTGCCGAGCCGAAACCGCGGTCAACGCATCGGCTCGGCAGGAGCCTCGCCCTCCCGAAAAACGTCTTGCTCCTGGCCGCGCGAGGCATACCTTCGTTTGTTCGGGCGGCTTGGCCGAAAAATGTACCAGACCCCGGCCTGGGAACGGTTGCTGGGCAACAACGTGAAGCGGACCATGCCGCAGGCGGGGTAGCGGCCTGGCCTGTTTCCCGCCGCTGGCGATGCTCGCGCCGGCTTGGCCGGGTCGCCGAACAGGGCGCCCGCCTCTGGTCCCCTCGCGCGGACTTCCCAAGACCGTGAAACTCCCCTTAGAATGCACCGCTTTGCTCGTCCCGTGCCGCGGGAGACTTGATCGCGATGGATGGCCGCAGCGCGTCTGCCGACCGGCACGCCCCAGTCGAGGTGGACCTGAAGAACCATCGGCTGGCCGCCGTGTGGGCCTGGCTCTGGCCCGGGGCGGGCCATCTGTATCAGGGCCGCCACGGGAAGGGCTGGCTGTTCATGGTCTGCATCCTGGGGACCTATTTTTTCGGGCTCTCCTTGGGCGGCGGGCACGTGGTCTACGCGTCGTTTCGTAAGCCCGACATCCGCTACTACTACATCTGGCAGCTCGGCGTCGGCCTGCCGGCGCTGCCCGCCCTGGTGCAGAGCTACCGCGTGATGCGGGGCAAACCGCCGCTGCTGGGCCTGGACATCATGGCGCCCCCCTCCCAACCGGTGCGGGAGCTGGAGCGGGACGGCCTGGCGCTCTGGCACGAAAAGTACCACGGGTACTTCGAACTGGGCACCCTCTACACGATGGTCGCCGGGCTGTTGAACCTCCTGGCGATCTACGACGCCTACGCGGGCCCGGTCTTCCCCGAACCCGACGAGCGGCAGGGCCGGGCGCGACGCGGGAAGGCGGACCGCGCAGAGCCGTCGGCGGATTAGCGGCGTCCGCACGGCAGCACAGGGAAGTCGGAAGTGGACCTGATGCCCCAGATATTTCTGCTCGCCTCCTGGACGCAACACCGGATGTGGTACGCCCTGCCCCTGGTCGTCGTGGTCAGCCTGGTCTGGGCGGCCACGCGCCACGAACAGATGTGGCCGATTCTGGAACACGCGGCCCGTTTCGCGGCCTGGATCGTGGGGTTCATGGTGACCGTCTACGTCGTGTTGCGGATCATCTCCGCCTTCCTCTGAGAGGCCGACCGGGGGGCCTGCGGGGGCGGATCGCCCGGGTATAAGCCGATCGACAGCGCCAGCGGCGTGGCGGCCACGCCGAACCATGTCGGGCCGGGGCTGGGGACCGTCGGGGCCACCCAGAATGATGGCCCGTTCAGTCCTCCCGCGAAGATGCTCTTCACCCGGCTGGTGATGATCGGGCGGTTGGAAATTGTTGCGATCCTCGTGCTGTTCCAGGGGGGATTCTGGGGCAGCCGGCAATGCGCGCGTTGTCGGGTCCGCGCGTCCCTCGTCCCCGCGGAGCAACCGTTCGCGGGGCGAGGCCGGGTCCCTGACTCGGGTGACACGTTCCGCCCTGCGATCGGACACCGGCTGACCACCTGGACCTGACCGCCTCGAACCACCGCTAGTCGTCGATGAGGATCAGGCCGGTTACCCCGACGGAGGCTCCCGTGGTACTTGTCGAAACGCACGCCCTGACCAAGCGCTACGGCTCGTTCACCGCCCTGGCGGATTGCAACCTGGCGGTCCGGCGGGGCGAGGTGTTCGGACTGCTCGGCCCGAATGGGGCCGGCAAGACGACGCTGCTGCGGCTGTTGTTGGGCTTCCTGCGGCCCACGGCGGGTCGAGCCGCGATCGACGGGTGGGACTCTACACGACGCTCCCTGCAGGTCCGCCGGAGGGTCGCGTACCTGCCGGGCGACGTGCGATTGTTCCGGGGTATGCGGGGCCGTGATGTATTGGAGTTCTTCGCGGGCGCCCGCCCCGGCACGGACATGCGGCGTTCCCTGCAGCTGGCCGAGCGGCTGGACCTGGACCTGACCCGCCGCGTCGGTTACATGTCGACCGGGATGCGGCAGAAGCTGGCCCTGGCTGCCATCCTCTCGGCCGATACGCCGCTCTTGATCCTGGACGAACCGACGTCGAACCTGGATCCCAACATCCGCAGCGAGGTGATCCGGATGGTCGCCGAGGCGCGGGCGGCAGGCCGCACCGTCCTGTTCTCCTCGCACGTGCTTTCCGAGGTGGAGGAGTCTTGCGACCGCGTCGCCATTCTGCGGGCGGGACGCCTGGTGCACCTGCAGGAGATGTCGGAACTGCGCTGCCAGCACCAGATCCGGGCGCGGCTCACCGGCGAGCTGCCGTCGGTCCCGGAACACTTTCAAGGCCAGCTCTCGATCCAACCCGACGGGCAGGGGGAAGTGACGATCGAAACGCCGGGCCAATTGGCGCCGCTGCTGGGCTGGCTCTCCACCTTGCCCCTGGAGGAGGTGACGATCCAGCCGCTGGGACTGCGGCGGATCTACGATCAGTTCCACGCAGAGAGGTGGCTGGAATGAATCGTGCCTTGTGGAAACTGGCGGTGGCCGAAGCCCGCCTGCTGTGGGCCAGCGCGGCAGCCGCCCTGTTTGCCTTCTGCTGGCTGCGCGTCTGGCTGACCAGCCAGCTCGACATGGCACGCTTCAAAAACATCCTCGACCAGCTGCCGGCGGACTGGGAGCGGCTGTCGCCCGTACCGTTCGACCAGCTGGTGTCGTATCCGGGGCGGATCGCCGTGACCTATGAGGAACCGATCACCTACCTGGTGATGGTCGTCTGGTGCATCGCGCGGGGCTCGGACTGTGTCAGCGGGCCGCTCGGTCGCGGCACGCTCGAGATGGTGCTGGCCCAACCGCTCAGCCGTCTGCAGGTGCTCTGGACCCACACCGCCGTGACGCTGGCCGGCGTCGTCCTGCTGGCCCTGGTGGCCCATGCCGGCATCTGCGCCGGGGTCGCGACGACGTCGGTGATGGTCGAGCCGCCGCCGGTGCAATGGACGATTCCGATCCTGCAGATCCCGATCTCCTTGCCCACGCCCGCCCAGCCGCCGGAGCGCGTGCCGATGTCCGAACTGGTGCCGACGCGACAATTCCTGCCGGCCGTGCTGAACTACGCCTGCCTGGGCCTGTTCCTCACCGGCTTCACCTCCTGCCTGTCGGCTGGCGACCGCTATCGTTGGCGGACGATCGGCATCGCGGTGGGGTTTTACGTCGTGCAATCGATCCTGGAGGTGGTTGGACTGGCGTCCGAGAGCTGGTCCTGGCTGCGCCGGCTGACGTTTCTCACCGCCTACGAGCCGATCGCCTTCGTGAGCACGGCGCTCCGACATCCGGACACGGCGTGGGCGGTGCTCCGCTACGATGCGGAGGGACGATGGATCGACCTGGGACCGCTGGGCTACGACGCGATCCTCGTCGGGCTCGGCCTGCTCGGGCTGCTGCTGGCCAGCGTCATTTTCCACCGCCGCGATCTGCCCGCGCCGCTCTGAGTGGCAACCCGAGAACTTTCGCCCTCGCCCTCCCGGAACCACGAACCTCTGGCTTGCGGCATGCCGCTGGCGACACGCATCTGGCTACCGACGTCCGTCCCTCCGGGACGTGACACCTGCGTCGCGGCCGCTGCGAGCTTCTCGCCGCGGAGCGCGTCATGCGTCGCAGGGGACACCGTGGCGGGTGTCCGGAGATGCGTCCCTGGTTTTCTCAAGGCCCCGGGGCCGGATGCCCCGCGTGGCGGCAGTCGCGGTGGCGGCGGGAGGTCCATCGCTGCCGCTGCCGGATCGTATCTGGCGTGCGCTGGCCCCTCACGAGCGTAACCGTTCACACACCGGCTGAGCATTTAGCCAGATTCGAAGGGGTCAGGTACATGTTTTCGGCCTGCGCGTCTGCGCTTGGTCGGGCGGATTGGCCGAAAAATGTACCAGACCCCGGCCCGTGTACGGTTCCCTCACGAGCCGGCTGCGTTGTCGACGGACTCCCGACGCGGGCAGGATAGCCGCGAAGCCCGCCACCCGCGGGTGGGCGACGGGGCGATCCTCAAAGTTCCGGCTTGGTGGTGAACGTACCCAGCGGCCCCACGAGCCGGACAGGTTCAAACCGAGCCGCCTCGGCCGCCTCCCAGATCGCCCGCGGGGACACGTCGGTCGCCTCCCGCGGACTGACGATCATCGTGTTGGTCTTCAGGTCGGCGTGGACCGCCGCTACGTTCGGCACGGCCTGCAGCTTCGTGGCGATGCGCCGCGCGCAGTGGTTGCAGTGCAGGCCCTTCACCTGGATCGCGGTGGCGCGCGGCGACGGACTGCTGGCGTTGACGCGGACCGCGCCGGCCATGAGGACCGCCAGTGCCAGCAGCAGGCAGCCGGATCGTTGCATCGCTCGGTTCATGACAGCTCCTGGAAGTTCTTGAGGACGAGAATCGCAGCACCATGCGGCCGGCGCAGCAGCGAGCGCGGCAGGCCGGTCCGAGAGTAGACGGTCGGCACATCGGCCCGTCCTTCTTGAAGGACTGTTTCGCGCAAGACCTCCGGCGCGGAACGTGCACCCGGAAACCACCGCCGACGATTTGGGGCTTCTGGACAGCCGGCAGGATTGGGTTGGGGCAGGCGACGGCCCGGACGCCGAACTCCTGGCATCGACCTTGTCTTGGGCTGAGGCAGGCGGCGAGCACACCGCGTCCACCACAGGCCAACCGCCGCACGAGCGTGCGTGATCCGTTGCCAGCGCGGCGATTGTTCTCCCGGGGTGTGAACGGATACGCGGCGGATCGCCTCAATCCGCGGCAGCCTGCCGGCCGTCGTCCTGCAGCCGCTGCCGGTAGTACTTCCAGCCGGGCAGGAAGAAGCAGGCTGCCACGACCAGGCCGAACAGGATATGAGCCGCATCGGGCCAGCGGGCCATCGCGCCGGCGCAGAGGAACAGCGCCGCCGCCTGGACGTAAAAGGTGCCCGAGAGGATTCCCGCCTTCACCACGAACACCATCCCGCTGATCAGGCCCAGCACGGGTGACAGCTTCAACACGGGCAACCCCAGCAGGAATTCGACCGGGAAGAGGGCGGCGATGGCCAACATGCTGGCGGCCCAGACGTGCGCGATCTGGCGCTCCACGAAGGTCACCGGCCCCATGCGGCGGCGGAGGGCCCAGAAGACGGCGGCCCAGGTGCCCAGCCCGGCGGTCCAGAGCAGGAAGTACGGCAGGCGGCTGGTCTGGCCCTGGGCATGGAGGGAGCTGGTCCAGAGGCAGACGATCAACAGGACCAGGCTGTGCCACATCCAGAGCAGGCCCCAGTTCTCCAGGATCGGGGCGTGGTGGGTTTCGCGGAACCAGCCTGCCACGACTTGCGTGAACCGGCCGCTCCGCGCCGCGATCGGCTCGCCCTGCAGGTACGCCTCCAGGTCCGCGGCGAGGGCGGCCGCACTGGGGTAACGCAGGTCCGCCGGCTTCTGCAGGCAGCGCAGGGCGATCATTTCCAGGTCGCGATCGGCCCGCGGATTCGCCACGCGCGGCAGCGGCGGGTCCTGGTCCAGAACCATCAAGACGACGTCGACGGGCGAAGCGCCCTGGAACGGCGGCCGGCCGGTGAGCATGTGGTAGAGGATCGTGCCCAGGCTGTAGACGTCGCTGGCCGGACCTACCTGCCCGCGCTGACCGGCCGCCTGCTCGGGGGCCATATAGGCAGGGGTCCCGAGCACCGCCCCGCTGCGGGTCAGGCCGGAGGCAACGTTGATCTGCTTGGCCAGCCCGAAATCGGTGACGTGCGGCTGACCCTGCGGATCGAGCAGGATATTGGACGGTTTCAGGTCGCGATGCAGCACGTGTCGGCGATGAGCGAAATCGATGGCCCGCGCCACCGCGGCCAGGATGCGGGCCGCCTCGCGCGGCGGCAGCGGTCCGTCGGCCAGCCGCTGGGCCAGTGTCTGGCCCACGACGTATTTCATGCTGAAGTAGGTATGCCCGTCCTGCTCCCCCACCTCGTAGACCGGCACGATGTGGGGATGGTCCAGCCGGGCGGCCGCCTCGGCCTCGGCGTGGAACCGCGCCCGATCCTCGGGACTTGCCAGCTGGGCGCGGAGCAGCATCTTGACGGCCACGTCGCGGCCCAGGCTGATCTGCCGCGCGCGATAGACCACGCCCATCCCGCCCCGTCCGAGTTCGGACAACAGCTCGTAGTCGCCGAAACGGCAGGGCAGCTCCCAGGTGGCGGGCGGAGCCTCCCCGGGCCCCCGCGGCTCGGCCCGCGCGGACTGGCTGCCCACCGCGTCGGCCAGCATCACGGCACCCCACAACTGCCGCAGTTCATCGGCCAGCTGCGGATGAGCGGCCGCCTCCCGCTCCAGGTCGATCCACTGGCCACGCGCGGCCCGCTCGGAGAGACTGGTCAGCAGGCGCGCCAGCTGCAACTCGCGCTCCTCCGCATCGCGCTCCACACTCGCCTCCCGCGCCGCGTGAACGGGGACGGAACCGGCTGCCTCACGAGCCGCTCGCCCCCGGGTCGGACGCAGCCAGCAGCTTCCGCAGGCGCCGCATGGCCCGCAGGTAGCGCATGCTGGCGGCCGGCTCGCTCAGCCCCAGCGCCTGTGCCACCTCCTGGTTGCTCAGCTGCTCGAAGTGACGCATCAGCACCACCTCCCGGTCCTGCTCCTCCAACTGCTCGACGGCCAGCGCAAACCGCTGCTCCAGCTCGCGCATCGTGGCCGCGGCGGCCGGCGTCAGTTGCTCGTCGCGCAGCTGGGCCACCAGCTCGACCGTCGAGTGGTCCAGCCTGGCAGGCACCACGGCCGGTTGTTCCCGATCGACGCTGCGCCGCGCACTGGCCCGGTGCCGCCGATGGGCGTCGATGATCCGATCGCGGGCCAGATGCCGCAGCCACAGGTGGAACGGCATGGTGGGGTTGTCGAGGTACATCTGCAGCCGACGATTGGCGTCGATCAGCACATCCTGCACCACGTCACTGGCATCCACCCGTCCCTGGATGCGGCGGTCCAGCCGCATCGCGATCATCCGCCGCAGGGCCTCCCGGTGCCGTTCCAGCAGCGACCCCGCGGCCTGTGCGTCCCCGCGACGCACCCCGTCCAACAGCCGCTCGGTCTGTTCCGACTCCGGCCACATGCGGTCGATTATACCTCGCACCGCCAGGAGCGAGTCGGCTTCGCCAGCACGCCCACGGCCTGATGCACGAGCCAGCGGCCGCAAGCCGCCGGGCGCATCTGGCACGGCGACGGGGTGATCGCGGCGTGCGCCCGGCCTCGCCGATCCTGCCGCGCGTCCCGCGGGCCGAGCCGTCCGTCCCGGGGACGGGCGGGCAGGCCTGCCCGCGTACCCCGGTCGAACGCCCTGGCGTCCCGCCGAGCATTCGGAGATACCCGGCGACTCCGGGTACGCTGGGCAATCCAGCCGTCGCCCCGGCTGATCCGTCCCGCACGGAACGGCCACCCGCCGCGGCCCGCCCGCCGTCAACGCGATTTCTGCTTCGCCTTCTGGCGACTTGTCTGCAGGCGGTCGAGCAGCTGCGCGGCGGTATAGATCTTGCCCGTGGGCTTGTCGAAATCCTTGACCGCGCGTTTATCGGGCGAGCCGATCTTGGGCAGCAGGTCCTCCAGGTGACCGATCGCCAGTTCGCCATCCGGCAGCCTGGGCAGTTGCCGGATCAACTGCGGTCCGCCCGCCACCTCCGAGACGCGGTCCAGGCGGTCGTAGACCAGCGGCTTGCTGGCGATCTTCCGCATCAGCACCTTGCCTTGCCGCGTGCGGAACTGAGCGACCAGCAAGTGGGAATCGGGCAGTACGTCCTGGACGATCTCACGGCGATCGGCCACCTGCCACCCGGCCGCCGCGAGCTTGTCCCACACCCCCTCCACATCGCTGCGGGCGAGCAGGTCGTTCGTTTGAAAATCAGGCAAAGAGGCGAGGTGCGACCGCACCACGGCGGCGACGGCAGGAAAATCCGGCAGCGGCCCGGCGGAAACCCGACCCGGGAGCAGCAGGAGGCACACCGCGGCCACGGCGGCGTGCCGGGTACCCGGCGGGAAGTGCTGGCAGAACTGGGCGATCGCACCCATGACGGGCCTTCCTCGAGGTTCGCCGTGCATCCGCAGGCTACAAGCTCCAATCGTCCGGGAGCGTGGCATTCTTGACCACGACGGGGATGCCCTCGCGCACGACACACGGATCGTCATCCCCCCCACGCTCGGTCTGCCCGCGGCTCTCTATCCGCACGCGGCAGCCGATGCGGCAGTTCTTGTCGATGATCGCCCCGTCGATCACGCTGCCGGCGCCCACACCGATGCCCGGCTGGCCGGCCGCGGACAGGGCCTGGAGCTGCTCGCCCGTCTCGTACAGGTCGGCGCCCATCAAGATCGAATTGCGGACGACGGCATTCTCGCCAATTGTGCAGCGCAGCCCGATGACGCTGTTCTCAATCACCGCCCCGGCGCCGATGCGGCAGCCGTCGGCGATCAGGCTGCGGGACACCGTTGCCCCTTCCAATCGCGACGGCGGCAAGAAGCGGGCCCGCGAGTAGACCGGGGCTTCCGGGCGGACCAGGTCGAACGGCGGGTGGGGACTGGTCAGGGCCAGGTTGGCATCGAAGAACGCCCGGATCGTGCCGATGTCCTCCCAGTAGTCGTCAAACAGGTGAACCTGAACCGTCCGGGCGCGGATCGAGGCGGGAAAGACCTCCTTGCCAAAATCGGTGTAGGTGGTCTTGGTCAGCACATCCACCAGCGTCTGGCGGTCAAACAGGTAGATGCCCATACTGGCCAGGCACTCCCGGCCCCGGCTGGCGATGCCTCGTGCGTCCATCCACGCGGGGTCCATCCGGACCAGGTCGACTTCCTCGTGGGACTGCGGCTTTTCCAGGAAGCCGATCACGCGGCCTCGGTCGTCGACCCGCATCACGCCCAGGCCGCGCGCCGCCTCGCGGTGGACCGGCAGCGCCGCGATCGTCACGTGGGCCCCTGTCTGCTGATGCGTCTTGAGCATCTGCGCGTAATCCATGCGATACAGCTGGTCGCCGGACAGGATCAGCACGTAATCGACACCGGGCTGCTCCAGGTACCGCAGGTTCTTGCGCACGGCGTCCGCGGTCCCCTGATACCAGTCGGTCCCGACGTCCATGGTCTGCTGGGCCGCGAGGATCTCCGCGAAGCCGCCGCTGAACTGGTCGAAACGATACGTCTGGCGGATATGCCGGTGCAGGCTGACCGACATGAACTGGGTCAGGACGTAAATGCGGTTCAGCCCGCTGTTGATGAAATTGGACAGCGGGATATCGATCAGCCGGTACTTACCCGCCAGGGGCACGGCCGGCTTGGAGCGAAACCGCGTCAGGGGAAAAAGGCGAGTCCCGCGCCCCCCTCCCAGGACAAACGTCAGCACGTTGCGCATCGTTGGTTCCTTCTGCCAGGGCGGACCCGCCACCACGCCCGAGACGTGACGGGAACCAGCGGCCAGAGGTCCGCTGAAGGATACCAAGAGCGCGCCGGCGATCCCAGGGGACCGGGGAGCCAGCTGGCGCCCACGCCCTACGCGGCCTGCACGTGACGCGCGGGAGGCGTCACGACGTGCGGCAACTGATCCAGGCGATCCAGCGCCACATCGACCGCCACGTGCGGCTGATGGTTGCAGCCAATCGTGACCATGCCCAGGCGCGCGGCACTGTTGAGCTCGGTGGCGCAATGGCCCACAAAGGCGACCTCCTGGGGAGCCAGACCGAGCGCCCCTGCGGCCGCTCGAAAACCGAGCAGGTCCGGAGCCGCACTGCCCAGGTCAGCGGCCGAGACGACCGCCTGAAGACTGCGTCGGATGCCCAGCCGGGTGAGCTTCTGCGCGAGCTCTTCCGCCGACTCGGGCGCGTGGCTGAGCACGATCATCCGCGTGCCCATGGCCGACAAGCGCGCGAGCGTCGCGGGCACGCCGGGAAGCGGCCGGACGCTCTGCTCCAACTGCGCCCAGCGCGGCTGGCTGGCCGCCAACACCTCGCCAATCTGGCCGCTGGTCAGCCCCGACGCGCGAAGAAACACCCGAAAGGCATCCCACATCGCCCACCGGCCCCGGCAGACATCGTCCAAGTACTCCCGATTCCAGACTTCATAAAACGGTTCATACTGAGTCCGCAAGCCGATGCGGGCCAGAATCCGCAACAACCAGCGCTGCCAAACGGTTGCGTCGTACAGCACGTCCCCCGCGTCGAACACCAGGCCGGAGACGGCTACCCGGATGAGCCTCGGGGTGCTCGTGCCACCCACAGGCGATGACAGCCCGGGGCAATGGCCGCCCGACAGACCCCGGGAAAGTTGCAGAGAACAAGCCGCCACCGCAGGCATCCTGCCCATGTTGGTCCTCGCAAATCCGTTGCGTCCGTGGCGCCGGCACCGGTCAGAGCGCGGCCGCCGTACGATTCAAGTCCGCCATCCGACGCCGCAGCGCCGGCTGGCAATCCAGCAGGTTGGCAATCCGCTGCCAATCCAGCCCGTCCGGTCCCAAGGCCTCAAAAATCACCTGCGCATGGTCCCAGTCCTCTTCCACGCTGATCGCCAGGCGCAGATCATCCCGGTCCAACTCCGCCGGAAGCGGCACGCGGAGCGTGCGGAATTGACGGGGACGCTGCTGCAAGAACCCCCCCATGCTCTGCCGATCGCTGGCCCGGCGGGCCAGACGGTCCGCGCGGCGCAAGGCCTCGGCGCTGATCCACTCCGCCAGGACCCCCAACTGCGCCAACGCGGCGGCTCCATGTTCCCGCCCCACGTACGTGGCGTAATCGAAGTTGCCCTGCGTCTCCGCCGCGGTCAGCAGCTGGTCGATCAGCACCGGATCGACAAACGGATTTTCGACGCTCACGCCCACCAGCGCGGCTGCGGGATACTCGTCGGCCGCCGCCGCCAGGCGCCCCAGGGCATCACCACGGTCACTGTAGAAACAGGGCACGTCGGGCGGCACCAGGCGGCCAACCTGCCGCTCCGCATCATCGGCGCCCATCACCACGATCACGCCGTCCAAGCGCTGGGCGTCGGTCACACGCCGTACCACCCAGTCGACCAGCGATTTGCCGCCAAACCGGCGCGTCGGCAGCAGACGCAGCCAGGAAACCGGATCCTCATCGGCGGTGTGCGGCGGAATCCAGACAACGCCCAAGGTACTTAACATCGCTCGGCTCCTTGGTCCCACCGCACACAGACTCGTCGTGCGGGTTGCGTCCGTTCCATAGCTGCCAACTCGCGAGCTCGAGCGCCAGTCTACGTCTGGGGCGGATCAAGGGTCAAGACGAAGCAACTTGCGCCCGCTCGGTCGGCAACTAAGCTGGCACGCCGAACCATGTCGGGCGGCTGCCGCGCATCCGAGGGGAGCACATCACAAGGCGCCGCCACGGCCATCAGGCAGAAGGGCCGTCGGAGGGCCATTTGCCCGCCAGCAGGCGCGAGAGAGCGGCCATCCGTATCGCCACCGCCGACACCTGTCTGGCGAACATGCCTCGCGTCCGCGTTCCGAAGCAAGGCCCAGGCTTCCGGCACCGGCGCCTTGGCGCTGACCGCCTTCGAACCCCGTTGGCCGAGCCGTTGGAACAGGACGCCGCCTCCCATCCTGCCCAAACACCCTTGCGTGATGCTGGGAAAACTTGCGTGATACAGGCAAGAGAGGTCGATTCGGCACGCGCGAACCGGAGATGCCAAATCCTCGGGAGGGCGAGGCGCCCGCCGAGCCGGCGGGTTGAGCCGGTTTGCGGCTCAGCAGGAGTCTCGCCCTACCAAGTATGCTGCCGCCGGTCGGCCTTGTCACATCATCGTCGTCTTTCGCCCCGCGAAAGTGGGCGTGCCGGGCGAATGGCTCCAAAACGTGCGGACTGTCACATCATCGTCGTCTTTCGCCCCGCGAAAGTGGGCGTGCCGGGCGAACGGCTCCAAAACGTGCGGACTGTCACATCATCGTCGTCTTTCGCCCCGCGAAAGACCGTACTTTCGCGGAGCGAAAGGCGACCCGCCCAGCAGCCCGTTGAAAAAAATCGACTACCAGCACGAAGCGCGACCGAGCGTGCCGGAATCACCGGGACTTGTTGGTCGGTCTAACGATACGGTTCAGTGGGCGGCGTGAGTTGACCCTCCACCCGAACACGCCCGGTTACGCCGCTCCCCTGCAACCGTTTGTTC
>Ga0114938_1000671_pt1 | contig 24993 bp, 21 predicted proteins | sample AshMeaBigSpring_FD_88675 | JGI IMG/M metagenome (GOLD analysis project Ga0114938, IMG submission 88675) | Groundwater microbial communities from Big Spring, Nevada to study Microbial Dark Matter (Phase II) - Ash Meadows Big Spring | ecosystem: Environmental > Aquatic > Deep subsurface >... | reverse complement strand
GGCGCACGGCGAGGTTGATCATCCGGGCATCGAAGCCGACCCGCCAGTGCACGCGGTCGCCGTGCACGGCCTTCCACACGGTCGCCGCCACGCGCTGCGGCGGGATCTTCACGCCGAGGCGCTCGATCGACGCCGGCTTCACCTTGGCGTCGAACACCATGCCGGTCTGCACGTAGGCGACGTAGATCGCCGACACCTGTATGCCGTGGTCGCGGTACTCGATGTTGAGCGCCTCGGTGAGGCCGCGCACGAAGAACTTGGTGGCGCCATAGACGGCGTGCTGCGGCGAACCGTACTCCGCCGACGTGGATGCCATCGCCACCACGTGCGCGCCCGGCGTCCGCGCCAGGAACGGGAAGGCGGCATCGATGGCGTGGATCACGCCCTTCACGTTGACGTCCACCAACAGGTCCTTCTGCTCGGGCGCGATCGTCTCGTCCGGCCCCATGAACAGGACGCCGGCATTGGCGAAGAGCGCGTCGAGGCGGCCGCCCGTACGCGCCGTGAAGTCGCGCAGCGCGGCTTCGATCGCGGCACGGTCGCGCACGTCGGCCGGATGCAGGCTGACCCGCTCGGCGCCGAGCTCCCGTTGCAGCGACTCGAGCGCCACTGCGTTCACGTCGGACGCGCCGACTCGCCAGCCGTTGCAGGCGAACAGCCGCGCCGTCTCGGCGCCGATGCCGGCCGCCGCGCCGGTGATGAAGATCGACTGCGGGTGGGTCATTGCCGGGGCACGGGCTCCAGCACGTCGACGGTCATGCGCACGGCGCCGAGTGTCACCTGGCGGGGGACGCAGCTGACCTGCGCATCGACCACCTTGGCCCCGAACTTGCCGAACACGTCCTGGCGCAGCAACTGCTCCATGAGTTCGCAGTCGCCGTCCTGCAGTTCCGCTTGCGCGGTACGGCCGCTGTCGAACTCCACGCGCCTGACCCGCGCCGGGAATTGCGCCGTGGCCTCGGCGACCGGGTCGGGCTTGCCGCTCGCGCGCGCAGCGAGTTCGCGCTGCGACGCCTCGCGCGCCAGTTGCTCCAGCAGCTCGGGCGTGGCGGCAGCCGGGAACGCGGCGACGATCTCGACGCCCGGGGACAGCTCGGGGCCCTGCACCTCCATGCAGCCGCGCGATTTCACCTTGAACCCCGGCCGGGCGCCGAGTTGCCTCAGGATCCAGCGGACCTTGTCGCGCAGGCCGTCGCACGAGTAGTAGCTGGTGAGCGGCATGTAGGTGAAGTTCACCTTGTGCTCGACCCAGACCGCGTCGACGGTCACGGCGGCTTCCGGCGCCGGAACCGACTCCTGCGCCGCAACCAGCAGCGGCAGCGCGCACAGCGCCGTCGCGCACCAGACACCCTGCCAAGAGCGCCGCATCGCACACCCTCCTGCCCCGCTCCCGGGGCTCGCGTCTATACTGCCACACGTCCCGCACCGCCGGCCGCCGCGCCATGCTCGACCTGGAATTCACCGCCTACGGACGACACTGGCAGGCCGACCTCTCTGCGCCGGTGGACCTTGCCATCACGCTGCAGTTCCCCGGCCCCCAGCCGCTTTTTTTCATGGACGCACCGGCCAGCGCGGCGCCGTTGCGTGTCGGCGGCTTCGTCGGCACGGTGGCGAGCGGCGCGAGCTGCAACTGCGCCGTGTACACGCTGTCACCGCACTGCCACGGCACGCACACGGAGTGCGTCGGCCACGTCACCGACGACGCGACGGCCCTCGCCGGGTTGACGCCGTTGCCGCCTGCGCTGGCCTTGCTGGTGAGCGTTCGGCCCGAGGCACTGGGTCCGGCGGCCGCCGGGCAGGGCAGCCGGGGGCAGGCCGACGATCCGGTGATCACTCGGGCGCTGCTGGCCGCTGCCGCCGCCCGCTGGATCCGCGACCCGTGGACGTCGCTGGTCGTGCGCACGCTGCCGAACGATCCCGGCAAGCGGTACCGGCGGTACGAGGGGCCCTGCCCGGCTCCGTACTTCACCGCGGACGCGATGCAATGGATCGTCGAGCGGGACGTGACCTCCCTGGTGGTCGACCTGCCGAGCCTCGATCGCGCCGACGACGGCGGCTCACTCGCAGCGCATCGCATGTTCTGGGGACTGCCGCCGGACGCGCGCGACGCCCATCAGGCGCGCCGCGGGCGGGCGATGGTGACCGAGCTCGCTTACATCCCAGACCGCGTGCACGATGGCTTGTACCTGCTCGACCTGCAGGTGCCCGCATTCGCCACCGACGCTGCGCCGAGCCGGCCGGTGATCTACCCGGTCAGGGAGGCCGTCCGGTGAAGCTCGATCGCGATCGCGCTCTCGCGCTCGACGCGGCCGATCCGCTGCGCGCGTGGCGCGGTCGCTTCCGGTTGCCACAGGATGAGGCGGGTCACGAACTGGTCTATCTCTGTGGCCACTCGCTCGGCGCGCAGCCCGTGCTGGCGGCGGAGTACGTCGAGGAAGTGATGCGCGACTGGCGGCAGCGCGGCGTCGATGGCTTCTTCGCGGGTCCGCGCCGCTGGCTCGACTACCACGAGCGCGCCCTGCCCGCGCTGGCCACGCTGGTGGGGGGGCGGCCGCGGGAGGTGACGGTGATGAACACGCTCACCGTCAACCTGCACCTGCTGCTCGCGAGCTTCTATCGCCCCGCGGGCAGGCGCACGGCGCTGCTCATGGAGCGGCCGGCGTTCCCGTCCGACCGATACGCCGCCGAGTCGCAAGTGCGCTTCCACGGCCTCGACCCGAACCTCGACCTGGTCGAGATCGCACCGCGCGACGGCGAGCACTGCCTGCGCACCGCAGACATCCTCGCCGCCCTCGACCGCGACGGTCCGCGTATCGCCACGGTGCTGCTGCCGGGCGTGCAGTACCTGACCGGCCAGCGCCTCGACGTGCGCGCGATCACCGCCGCGGCCCGGCGTGCCGGCTGCACGGTCGGCTGGGACCTCGCCCACGCGGTCGGCAACGTGCCGCTCGCCTTGCACGACGACGGCGTCGACTTCGCCGTCTGGTGCCACTACAAATACGTGAACGGCGGGCCCGGGGCGGTGGGCGGAGCATTCGTGCACGAGCGGCACGCCGCCCGCCGCGACCTGCCGCGCCTCGCGGGCTGGTGGGGCCACGACAAGGCCACGCGGTTCCGCATGGGCCCGCAATTCGAGCCCACCGCCGGCGCCGACGGCTGGCAGGTCGGCACCCCGTCGATCCTGTCGCTCGCGCCGGTGGTGGCTGCGCTCGAGCACTTCGCGACCGTGAGACTGCCGGCGCTGCGCGCCAAGTCGGTGGCGCTCACCGGGTACCTCGAGGCACTCATCGACGCTCGGCTCGCGAACCGGGTGTCGGTGCTCACGCCGCGCGACGCGGAACAGCGCGGCGCCGCGCTGTCCCTGCAACTGCTGTGCGACCGCGACACCGCTCGCGCCGCCTTCGAGGGAATGCTGCAGCGCGGCGTCGTGCCGGACTGGCGCGAACCCGGCGTCGTCCGTGCGGCACCCGTGCCGTTCTACAACACCTTCGAGGACGTGTGGCGGTTTGTGGACGCACTCGACGCGGAGCTTCGCGCCCGATGAGTGCCCAGCCTGAGCCCGGGAGGCGCGGCGCCGGCAACACGGCCCGCATTCCGCCGGTCGCGCACTTCCTGCTCGTCGCGCTCCTGATGTGGGCGGTCGCCGCATGGCTGCCATCGTGGCGGCTCGCGCTGCCGGGCCGCGCGGCGCTCGCCGTCCTGCTGCTGATCGCGGCGGGAGCCGTCGGGATCGCGGGATTGCGTGCCTTCGATCGCGCGCGCACGACCGTCGACCCGTTGCGTCCGGGCAGAGCCTCCGCGCTCCTCACCACCGGCATCTACCGCAGGACCCGCAATCCGATGTACGTGGCACTCGCGATCGCGCTGCTGGCGTGGGCCGTCTGGCTGGCCCACCCGCTGGCCGCGGCGGGGATCGTGGCGTTCGTGGCGTGGATGAACCGCTTCCAGGTCGCGGCGGAGGAGCGCGCACTCCAGTCGCTGTTCGGCGCGGAGTTCGAGCAGTATTGCCGCGAGGTGCCGCGCTGGCTCTGAGCGCCGGCGGCCGGCGGCGCCGCGTGCGCGCCTTCAGCCGCGTACCCCAGCCGTGGGTTCGACGCGCTGCAGCGTCAGGAAGCTGTACGGGTAGGCGTGGCGCTCGTCGGCAGGACAGTCCTCCCGCGCCACCTCCTCCCATTCAGCAGCATCGAGCGGCGGGAAGAACGTGTCCGCCTGCACCGATGCGTGGACGCGCGTGAGGTGGATGACCTCCGCACGTGGCAACGCCTGACGGTAGATCTCGGCACCGCCGATCACGCAGGTTTCCGGGGCATGCGCGGTCGCCTGCAGCGCGGCGTCGAGTGATTCGAACACCTCGACGCCGTCGATCGCGAGCCCGGGCTGCCGTGACACCACGAGACTGCGCCGGCCCGGCAGCGGCCGGCCGATCGAGTCCCAGGTCTTGCGCCCCATCACGATGGGCTTGCCCATGGTCAGCGCCTTGAAGCGCTTGAGGTCCGCGGGCAGGTGCCACGGCAGGCCACCGTCGCGGCCGATGCCGCCGTGCTCGTCGGCGGCGACGATGATCGACACCAGCGTCACTGCCGCGCTTTCTTGCGTGCCGGCGCGGCCTTCTTTTTCGCCGCCTTGCGCTTCGCCTTGCGTTTCTTGTCGAGCGGCACCGGGTCGAGCATCGAGCCGCGGCACTGGGCGGCCCCGCAGCGGCACGCGTAGTTGGCGAGTTCGTCCGGGTCGTCGGTGCTTTCCCAGGTGAGGCCGTACTCGTAGCCGAGTTCCTCGCCCTTGCGGATGTCGCGCAGCGCCTCGATGAACACGCGGCCGCCCTCGATCACCGTCTCGCAGTTCGGGTCGCAGGAGTGATTGATGAAGCGCGCGTCGTTGCCGTTGACGCCTGCGTCGATCACCACCTTGCTGCTCACGACGAACAGGAACGTGTGCCCGTCGTCCTGCCCCTTTTCCTCGTAACGCGCGTCGGCCTGCGCGTGCGAGATGCGCTCGCCGAGGTACTCGACGATGCGGGTGCCCTTCGGGATGTCGCGCGCGGCGTACACGCCGTTGCCGTGGATCCTCGAGCGACGCACGAGGTACAGCGGCGCGTCGATGCGCACGGCGTGGCGCATGTGGGCGTGGTGGGCGGGCTTGCGGGTCTGCTTGGCCTTCTTCATACGGCGATCGGAGCCTTGATGGCGGGATGTGACTGGTAACCCGTGATCGCGAAGTCCTCGAAGCGGTAGTCGAAGATCGAGTCCGGGCGGCGCTTGAGCGCGAGCGTGGGCAGCGGCAGCGGCTCGCGCGAGAGCTGCAGGCGCGCCTGCTCGAGGTGGTTGACGTAGAGGTGGCAGTCGCCGCCGGTCCAGACGAACTCGCCCACGCCCAGGTCGCACTGCTGCGCCATCATGTGCGTGAGCAGCGCGTAGGAGGCGATGTTGAACGGCACGCCGAGGAAGATGTCGGCGCTGCGCTGGTAGAGCTGGCAGGAGAGCCGGCCGTCGGCCACGTAGAACTGGAACATGGCGTGGCAGGGCGTGAGGGCCATCCGGTCGAGTTCGCCGACGTTCCAGGCGTTGACGATGATGCGCCGCGAGTGCGGGTCGCGCTCCAGAAGGTCGATGGCCGCGGCGACCTGGTCGTGGGTGCGGCCGTCGGCGCCGCGCCACGAGCGCCACTGCACACCGTAGACCGGCCCGAGCTCGCCCTCGGCGTCGGCCCACTCGTCCCAGATGGTGACGCCGTTGTCGCGCAGGTAACGCACGTTGGTGTCGCCGCGCAGGAACCACAGCAGCTCGTGGATGATCGACTTCAGGTGCAGCTTCTTGGTGGTGACCAGCGGGAAGCCGGCGGCCAGGTCGAAGCGCATCTGCCAGCCGAAGGTGGCGAGCGTGCCGGTCCCGGTGCGGTCGGTCTTGCGCGCGCCGTGCTCGAGCACGTGGCGCATCAGGTCGAGGTACTGGCGCATGTGTCAGGCGTAGTTGCCGGAAGGCTGGTGGCGGCGGTAGGCGACCGCGATCATCCAGAGGCCGGCGACGATCATCGGCAACGACAGTATCTGCCCCATCGTCACCCAGTCGAACAGCAGGTAGCCGCGGTTCGCATCCGGTACGCGCACGAACTCGACCGCGAAACGGAACAGCCCGTAGCACACCAGGAACAACCCCGAAGGTGCCCAGCGCGGCCGCGGCCTCGCGGTGAACCACCAGAGGATCACGAACAGCACGAGGCCCTCGAGGAACGCCTCGTACAGCTGCGAGGCATGCAGTGGCACGCCGTCGACGACGACGGCCCACGGCACGTCGGTGGGCTTGCCCCACAGCTCGCCATTGATGAAGTTGCCGACGCGCCCGGCGCCGAAGCCGATGGCGGGCAGGGGCGCGGTGAAATCGAACACGTCGCCGAGTTGCTTGCCGCGACGGGCCGCGAACAAACCGAGCGCCACCAGCACGCCGACCAGGCCGCCGTGAAAGGACATGCCGCCTTCCCAGATGCGCAGCACGCTGAGAGGCTCCGCGAGAATGCGCTCGGTGCCGTAGAACAGCATCCAGCCGATGCGCCCGCCGAGGATGACGCCGAGCGCGCAGTAGAAGATCAGGTCGTCCACCTCGGTGGGCGTCCAGGTCGAGCGCGGGCCGGCGGCGCGGCGACGGGCGAGCCACCAGGCCGCAAGGAAGCCCACCAGGTACATGAGGCCGTACCAGCGGACGGAGAGCGGGCCGAGCGACAGCGCAACGGGATCGGGGTGAGGATAGACGAACATCTGCTGCGTATTCTAGCCGTTCAGTCGTGCACCACGCGGCACGTGAGCGCCTTCAGGTAACGCGTTTCCGGGATCGCCGGGTGGATCGGGTGATCGGGCGCGTGGCCGCCGACCTCGATGATCTGCACGAAGCGTCCGAGGTGCCGCCCGGCCTGCTGGATCACGCCGATCAGGTCGTCCTGCGCCAAGTGGTGCGAGCACGAGCAGGACACGAGGATGCCGTCTCGCGGCAGGAGCTGCATGGCGAGCTGGTTCAGCTTGCGATACGCCGCCTGGCCCTTCGGGATGTCGCGCCGCCGCTTGATGAATGCCGGCGGGTCCACCACCACCACGTCGAAACGCTCGCCGGCCTCGCGCAGGGCCGCCAGCACGTCGAAGGCGTCTCCCCGTCGAGCCTCGACCTTCAGGCCGTTCACCTCGGCCGAAGCCTGCAGCAGCTCCAACGCCGGCGCGGAGGAATCCACGCAGGTCACCGCGGCCGCGCCTGCCCGGGCGGCGGACAGGCCCCACGCGCCGAGGTAACTGAAGACGTCCAGCACCCGCTTGCCGGCCACGAACTTGAGGAACGCCGCCCGGTTCGCGGCCTGGTCGTAGAACCAGCCCGTCTTCTGGCCCGCGCCCATCGGCACGCGGAACTTCACGCCGTTCTCTTCGACCTCGACGTGGTCGGGCGCGTCGCCGAGTGCCGCTTCGACGTAGGACGGCAGTCCCTCGAGGTCGCGCGCTCCCGAATCGTTCTTCCAGACGATCGCGCGCGGCGCGATCACCTTTTCCACGCTGGCGACGATCTCGCCCTTGAGCGCTTCCATGCCGACCGTGCCCGCCTGCCCCACCACCACGTCGCCGTAGCGGTCGAGCACGAGGCCCGGCAGCCCGTCGGACTCGCCGTGCACCAGCCGGTAGAAGGGCCGCGGATACAGTCGCTCGCGCAACGCGAGGGCGACCTGCAGGCGGTGCACGAGCAGCGACTTGCCGGGCGGGTAGCGGGCGTCGCGTCCGAGGATGCGCGCGCAGATGAGCGCGTGCGGATTCACGTAGGCGTAGCCGAGGAAGTGATCCCGGTCGCCGACCACGCGGCACGGCGCACCCGGCATGAAGCCGGAGAGCGGCGTGCGTTCGGTATCCACCTCGTTGCTGAACACCCACAGGTGCCCGGCGCTCAACCGCCGGCCTTCCCGCGGCTTGAGGCGCAGTTCGGGGAGGGCGAGGCCTTCGGCCGGCGCCTCGGCAGCGTGCGTCATCGGGGGGCCTCGTTACGCTATAGTCGCCCATTCTATCCGAGCACCGGCCCCGAGCCCCCATGCATTCGCATCCCGACAGCGCGCGTCGCAACCGCCTCGCGGGCGAGACGAGCCCCTACCTGCTGCAGCACGCCGACAACCCCGTGGACTGGTATCCATGGGGCACGGAAGCGCTCGAGAAAGCGCGCTCCGAGGACAAGCCGATCCTGCTCTCGATCGGCTATTCGGCCTGTCATTGGTGCCACGTGATGGCTCACGAGTCGTTCGAGGACGACAGCACGGCCGCCCTCATGAACGAGCTGTTCGTGAACGTGAAGGTGGACCGCGAGGAGCGCCCCGACCTCGACCGCATCTACCAGACCGCGCACCAGATGCTCACCCAGCGCGGCGGCGGCTGGCCGCTCACCATGTTCCTCTCGCCGCACGACCGCCGGCCGTTCTTCGGCGGCACGTATTTTCCGCCGGAGCCCAAGTACGGCATGCCGGCGTTCCGCGACCTGCTGCGGCGCGTGGCGCAGTACTACCGCGAGCACGGCGACGACGTGCGCCGCCAGGGCGACGCGCTGGTCGAAGTGTTCGGCCAGATGCAGCCCCCGCCGGCGATGCAGGCGCCGCTCACCCGCGCGCCGCTCGCGACAGGGCGCGCTGCCCTGCAGCGCGATTTCGACGGACGATTCGGTGGCTTCGGCCAGGCACCGAAGTTCCCCCACCCGATGAACCTCGAGTTCCTCCTGCGCACGTGGCGGGCCACGGCGGACGACGATCAGCCCGACCTGCAGGCGCTCTTCATGGCCACGCTGACCCTCACGCGCATGGCCGAGGGCGGGCTCTACGACCAGGTGGGCGGAGGCTTCTGCCGCTACTCGGTCGACCCGTACTGGATGATCCCGCACTTCGAGAAGATGCTGTACGACAACGGCCAGCTGCTCGCGGTCAGTGCCCAGGCGGCCGTCGCGACCGGCGACGCGCTGTTCCGCCGCGTGGCGCAGGAGACCGCCGACTGGATCCTGCGCGACCTGGCGCATCCGGCGGGCGCGTTCTACTCGACCCTCGACGCGGATTCCGAGGGCCACGAAGGCAAGTTCTACGTGTGGATGCCGGACGAGGTCCGCGCGCTCATGGACGAGCGCGAGTACCGGGTGCTCGCGCGCCGCTTCGGCCTCGACCGCGCGGCCAACTTCGAGGGCCTCTGGCACCTGCACGCCTTCGAGCCGATCGACAAGGTGGCCGAGGAAGCGGGGTTGACGCTCGAGGCGGCAGAATCGCTGCTCGACTCGGCACGCGCGAAGCTGCTTGCCGTTCGCAACCGGCGCGTGTGGCCCGGCCGCGACGAGAAAATCCTGACGTCGTGGAACGGCCTCGCCGTCGCGGGGCTCGCGGCCGCCGCTCGGACACTCGACCGCGCGGACTACGTCGATTCCGCCGCGCGCGCAGTCGGGTTCCTCCGGGCGCACTGCTGGTTCGACGGCCGCCTGCTCGCCGTGCACAAGGACGGCCGTTCGCGCTTCCCGGCCTACCTCGACGATCACGCGTTTCTCGCGTGGGGCCTGCTCGAGCTGTTGCAGGCCCGCTGGCACGGTCCGTGGCTCGCGTGGGCCGTCGAGCTCGCCGAAACGATGCTCGCGCGCTTCGAGGATCGCGACGCCGGCGGATTCTATTTCACCGCCGACGACCATGAGTCACTGATCCATCGGCCCAAGACCTTCGGCGACGATGCCACGCCCGCCGGCAACGGCGTTGCAGCACGCGTGCTGCTGCGGCTCGGGTACCTGCTGGCCGAGCCGCGTTATCTCGACGCCGCCGAGCGCACGTTGCGCGCCGCGTGGTCGCTGGTCGAGCGCTATCCGCAAGGCCACACCAGCCTGCTCATGGCACTCGACGAATTCACGGAGCCGCCGACGATCGTCGTGCTGCGCGGCCCCGCTGACGATCTCGCGGTGTGGCGTGCCGAACTCGACAAGCTCTACGAGCCCCGGCGCCTCGTGCTCGCCGTGCCCGCCGACGCGACCGGCCTGCCGGCCGCGCTTGCGGACAAGCGCCCGCAGGCAAGTACTGTCGCCTACGTCTGTCGCGGCACGACGTGTTCCGCGCCGCTCGCGACGCTGGGCGAACTCGTCCGTTCGCTCAAGTCGCACGATTGACCCCGCCATCGCCCTGATTCCGACTGGAGACGCTCCCGCATGCGCCGTATCGCCCTGACGCTCGCCCTCGCCGCCCTGGTCGCCGCCGCCCCCGCCGTGCCGCAGACCGCGCCCGCCCGCATCGTGCTGGTGCAGGCCGGGCAGGTACTCGACCGACCCGGCAAGCCTGCAAGAGGCCCGAGCACGATCGTGATTCGCGACGGCCGTGTCGTGGACGTGCGGACCGGCCTGCTCGACGCTTCGGTCGCCGAGTTCGCCGGTGCCAAGGTGATCGACCTGCGCGACAAGTACGTGCTGCCCGGCCTCGTGGACAGCCACGTGCACCTCACCTCCGACACGGGCGGCGTCCTTGCCCAGCTCGAGCAAGTGCAGCTGCCCCCGGCGGCGAAGGCGTTCAATGCGCTCACCAACGCGCAGAAGACGCTGTCGGCCGGGTTCACGACCGTGCGCAACCTCGGCGACCGCGACGGCGTGACGCTTGCGCTGCGCGACGCGATCCGCGACGGGCAGGTGGTGGGCCCGAACATCATCGACGCCGGCACGTCGATCTCGACGACCTCCGGCCACATGGATGCGGCACTCGGCTTCCGCGACGACCTGCGCGACGCGCTCGACCGCCACGAGAACCTGTGCGACGGCGCCGACGCCTGCCGCCGTGCCGTGCGCCTGCAGGTGGCGCGCGGCGTGGACGTGATCAAGATCGCGACCACCGGCGGCGTGAATAGCCGCATCGGCGCGGGGCTCGGCCAGCAGATGTTCGACGACGAGGTGCGCGCCATCGTCGAGACCGCGAAGCTCTACGGCAAGAAGGTCGCGGTGCATGCGCACGGCCAGGATGGCGTGAAGGTTGCGCTCGCTGCCGGGGTGAATTCGATCGAGCACGGCACCACGCTCGACGACGAGTGCCTCGAGCTCTTCCGCAAGTCGGGCGCGTACTACGTACCGACCTTGTCCACGGTGAACGGCTACCTCGAGCGCATCGCGGCCGACCCGAACGCCTATTCCCCCGCCGTGCGTGCCAAGGTGGACTGGCGCATCAAGATCACCGGCGAGTCACTGCGCAAGGCGGTGCCGCAGGGCGTGAAGATCGCGTTCGGCACGGATGCGGGCGTGAGCAAGCACGGCCGCAATGCCGACGAGTTCGAGCTGATGGTGAAGCACGGCATGACGCCGACGCAGGCGCTCGAGGCCGCGACCGTGAACGCCGCCGACCTGCTCGGACTGTCCGCCGACGTGGGTACGCTCGAGCCCGGCAAGCGCGCCGACCTGATCGCGGTGGACGGCGACCCGCTCGCCGACGTGACCGTGCTGAAGCGCGTGCCCTTCGTGATGAAGGACGGCGCTGTGTTCAAGGACGAGCGCGAGGGCAGCAGGCCCTAGTAGGCGGTGAGGGACTGCCCGCGGCGCGCCGTGACTGCCGCGCCTCCCGGACCCGCGAAGCTGACCGGCACCGACTCGCTCCTCAGGCCGGCATTGCGCAGCACCACGAAGTGCAGGTGCGGGCCGCTCGAGAATCCCGTGTTGCCGGAATTCGCGATGTATTCGCCGCGACCCACGCGCTGGCCTGGCCGCACGCGCACGGTGTCCATCTGCAGGTGGGCGTAGACGGCCGTGGTGCCGTCGTCGTGCAGGATCTGCACGAAGTTCGCCTCGTCACGCACCTCCTGCGTGGTGCCGCCGCGAAAGAACCTGTGGGCGACGTTGATCACGAGGCCGTCGCGCGCGGCGTGCACCGCGCTGCCCACAGGCATCGCGACGTCGATTGCGTAGCGGCTGCCCGCATCGCGGTGAGTGATCGCATCCGGCGGCGCCTGGCTGACAGGAAACGAGCGCGCAGCGGCGAACGGCGCGCGATAAGGCCCGGCCGGCTGGTGCGTTGCCGCAGGGTCGCCGATTACGTACCCGTAGTCGAAGCGGATCTCGCCCGTGCCCGGCGGCGCGGGCACTTCGAGCAGCACCTGCTCCGACCGCGGCGACACGACCGCGCGCGCGGCTTGCTCCGTGCCGTCCGCACCCGTCGCCTTGACGCCGAACTCGACGGCGCAGCGGCACTCGTTGACGGCCACGAACGCAACCCCCGCGGCCGACGACCGCGGCTGCACCACCATGCGCGGTGAGGACGCGCCGCCGGCGGCGCGCAACGAGTGCGCGGACGCCTGGCCATCCGGCGGCCGATCCGTGTAGACCCACTGACCGCCCTTGTCCTTGTAGCGGTAGACCTGCTGCGCGTCCGTGGGCGCGGCGAACGACGCCACGGCGACGACCAGGACGACCGGGAGCATGGATGCAGCGCGCGACATGTCGGACAGGTTACCCGCGCCGCGGCGGCGCGCCAGTCGTCTCACTCCTGCGAAGGTTAAATATTCGAGACAGGTCACGCCCCCGGCATTCCGAGCCGCATCCGCAGCGCGGCGAGCAGCGTGCCGTCGCGTTCCGCATCGAAACGGGGCGCCGCCGACCAGTCGTAGGCCCACGGCTGCGCCGTCCGCAGCGACTCCGGTTCGTCGGCAAACCGCGGATGCACGTGCGCATGCAGCGCCGGCTCGAGGTTGCCGAACATCGCGTAGTTGATGCGCACGGCGCCGGTCAGCTCGAGCACCGCCTGGCCGAGCAGCGCCAGATCGGCGAGGAATGCGACCTGCCCCTCCCGCGGCAGCGCATTCAGGTGCGGCACCACGGGGTCCGGCAGCAGCAGGCAGTACCCGCGCAGCACCTGCGGGTCGCCCATCACCGCCCAGCCGCTCGGCAGTCGCGCGATCACCGTCGGATCGGAGCCCGCACGGCACGAGGCCACGCGACGGTGGATGGCCGTGCTCATGCGCCCGGCCCGTCGCGGAAGATGAAGTACACCGCGCCCAGCATGCAGAGCGCCGCCCATAGGTAGTCGAGCTTGAGCGGCTGGCGCATGTAATACACGACGAACGGCACGAACACCGCGAGCGTGATCACTTCCTGCAGGATCTTGAGCTGCGGCAGCGTCATCGCCGTGTAGCCGATGCGGTTGGCCGGCACTTGCAGCAGGTACTCGAAGAACGCGATGCCCCAGCTCACCAGCGCCGCGACGTACCACGGGCTGCCGCTCAGGTTCTTGAGGTGCGCGTACCAGGCGAAAGTCATGAAGATGTTCGACATGACGAGCAGCAGGATGCTCAGCGGGATCGCCTGCATGGTTCACTCCGGGACGAACGGCGCCGGCAGTCGCACGCCGAGCGCGTGCAACCGGCGGCAGGTCTCGACGACGTCGCGATGCTGGATGGCCTGCCAGCCACAGGCCTGCGCGCCGGCCACGTTCGGCGGCAGGTCGTCGATGAACACCGTGGCGGCAGGCTCGAGGCCGAACATCCGCTCGGTCTCGCGGTAGATCGCCGCCGACGGCTTGATCGCGCCGACGCGGAACGACGCCACCACGCCGTGAGTCAACCCTTCGAAGCCGTGCAGGGCGTTCAGGTGGCTCCAGTGGAGGTCGCCGATGTTCGACAGCAGGAAGACCCGGTATTCGTCCCTCAGGCCCGCCGCCAGGTCGAACATCTCCTGCGCAGGGTCGAACATGTCGAGCCAGCGGCTGCGCAGCTCGGCCGGGTCGAGCGGCCGTCGGGCCATCCCGGCGATGCGGCCGAGCAGCGCCTCGCCGGTGAGTTCGCCGCGCTCGTGCGCCGCGAGGTCCACCTGCTCGAGCCACTTGGGCAGGTTGGTCATGTCGATGCCGGCGCCGGCGAGGTACTCGATGAACGTCCGGTAGCGCAGGCGCAGCAGCACGCCGCCGATGTCGAACACGACGTTGCGGATCACGGGGACATCCTCACGGGGTCGGGGCAATGCACTCCAGTTCGACGGGTTCGCCGGGTGTCCGCTTCAGTCGCAGCACGAAGCCGAACCGGTCGACGTCGGTGCAGTACTCGAAGTCGTCGCGGGGCGCCCAGTCGCAGGCCGGGTCGAAGAACTTGACGGCCGCCGGCGCGTCACGCAGTCGTTCGCGCACCTCGGCGAGCGGCGCAGGTTGTCCGAGCAGCAGCAGGCGCAGGCACTCCGCATAGAGATCGTCCTCGGCGCAGCGTGCGCGGGCCTCGTGCCCCATGCGCACCAGCGAGACGCGCGCCGGCGCGCGGCCGCGGATGTAGCGGCACACGGCCGAGATGTTGACGAACGCCCCGGTCAGCACCTCGTCGGCCCCGGTCGCGTGGACGAGGCCCTGCGTGCCCGCGTGGGTCGTGTGCACCAGCACCTTGCCCTGCAGGCCGATCGCGCGGGCTTCGGTGGGCGAATTGCCGATGTCGAAGCCCGGCAGGCGGCGGGCGTGGCGCTCGCCCGCGAGCACGACGCCCGGGTAGCGGCGCCCGAGCACCTTCGCGTCCTCGATCCCGGCGACCGGCAGGACGCGCACCGCGCCGGCGTCGAACGCATAGGCGGCCACCGAAAAGGCGCGGAAGACGTCGATCACGACGGCGATGCCACGCGCCTCGCGCGCGCCGGCCACGTGGTCGAGCACGTCAATCTGCACGGCGTATCCCGGGCAGCAGCGGTCGCCACCTGGTCATGGGGAACCGGCGTCCTCGCCGAAGTCCGCGCGCAGCGCGGCGATGTCGGGATCGACGCTCACGACGTTCTCGGCCGAAGCGGCACGCCGCAGCCGGTCGCGAACCGCGTCCCACGCTTCGCCACCCGGCACTTCCTCGACGAGGATCTCCCTGGCGCCGGACTTGTCGAGCGTGCGCAGGTTGACGTACAGCTCGCGCCCGTAGACCTCGGCGCGGCGTCCGGCATTGATCCAGGTCATGAACTTGTTGGCGAGGCGCGGCGGTCGCGTGGCGAGCACCGCAACCTTCTCGTGGTCGGCGGTGAGCTGCGCGACCACCTCCTCGAGCTTGCCGCTGGCGACGATGCTGACGGGGGTGGACGGCGCATAGTGCTTGGCATCCGAGCCCGGCACGCGCGGCTGGGACGCGCTGCGCCCTTCCGCCACCTCGGGCACGACCGCGCGCAACTGCGTGAGCGTGATGGCACCCGGCCGCAGCACGCGCGGCGCGGCATCGACGCACGAGACGATCGTCGATTCGAGCCCGATCTTGCAGTCACCGCCGTCGAGCACCACCTGCACGGCGTCGCCGAACTCCTCGCGGACGTGGTCGGCGCGGGTGGGACTCACGCGGCCGTAGCGGTTGGCGGACGGGGCAACGATCCCGCCGCCGAACGCGCGCAGCAGCTGCTGCGCCACCGGATGGTTCGGCACCCGCACGGCCACCGTGTCCTGCCCGCCCGTGATCGCGAGATCGACGGCTGGCGCCCGGCGCAGCACCAGCGTCAACGGGCCCGGCCAGAAGCGCTCGGCCAGGGCCCGTGCCGCGGGCGGCACGTCGAGCGCCCAGCGCTCGAGCAGGCGCGGGTGGTCGAGATGGACGATGAGTGGATGCGTCGCCGGCCGCCCCTTGAGTTCGAACACCTTGCGCACGGCCTCCGGGTTCTGCGCATCGGCTCCCAGCCCGTAGACCGTCTCGGTGGGAAAGGCGACCACCTCGCCCTCGCGCAGCGCGTTCACTGCGCGGTCGATTTCGTCCTGGGGCAGCCGTGCCGTGACCATAGGCTGCGCATGATAGGCGAAAAAAAACGGGGCCGCTCACGCGGCCCCGGAGATCGCCAAGCCTGTCTACTTTCCGCTTACAGCTTGAAGTCGTAAGTGAACTCGAGGCCGAAGGTGCGGCCCTTGCGCAGCGCACCGAAGAACGCGCGCGGCGATCCCGTGTCGCCGCCGCCCGCACGGCCCGGCGTGGGCTGGGCGGGGATGCAACTCGTCGTCACGGTGGCGCCGCAGATGCGGGCCGACCCGGTCCGCAGGTCGAACCAGCGCGTGGCCATCGGGATCGTGTCGTTGTCGGTGAGGTTGCGGCCGAATGCAACGACGGACCAGCCATTGTCGCTGCGCACGCCGACGCGCAGGTTGACGAGCGTGGTGTTGCCGGTCTCGGCCAGGTTGTGCACCTGGATGTACTTGCTACCCTCGTACGTCGTGCTGAAGTTACCAATCAGGTTGAGGCCGTGGCCGCCGGCCAGCGGCGCGTCGTAATTGAGGGCCAGGCTGGCCGTTTCCTCCGGCGCCAGCGGGTAACGGTTGCCGGCGATGTTGCACTCCTTGACCGTGCCAAGCGTCGGGTCGTAGACGATGCCGCCGGTGTTCAGCGTGTACTGGAAGTCGTCGCACCCCTTGGTGATCTCGGTGTCGGTATAGGCGTAGCTCGCGGTCAACGTCAGCGCCTCGGTGATCGCCGCCTGCAAATCGAGCTCGAGGCCCATGATCTCGCCTTCACCCTGGTTGGTCGCGATCGAGGTGACCGCGCCCTGCCCGGTCGGCGAGGGCACCGACTGCGTGAACTGCACGTCGGTCGCCTGCGTGAAGTACACGGCGGCCCCGAGACGCATGCGGTTGTCGAACAGCGTCAGTTTGGTGCCGAGTTCGAAGTTGTCGGACTCCTCCTGGTCGTAGGTCGGCTGGCCGATCGTCTGGCCGGCGATGCCGTTCAGGCCGCCCGGCTTGGCGCCTTGCGCGTACACCGCGTACACCATGGTGCTGTCGCTCAGCCGCCAGTCGAGGGTGACGCGCGGCGTCGTCGAGTCGAATTCCGCCTCCTCGTTGTACTGCACCGTGCCGAGCGGCCGGTTGTAGTACGCCGGGCTGCCCGGCTGGATCGCGAAACCGACGTTCGTGCAGCTGTTGGTCCAGGGGTTGTAGTCGCCAGTGGAGGCCGCCGTGGAGCAGTACTCGCTCCGCTCCTTCGTCTCCTCGGCGTAGCGGACCTCGGCGGTCAGCGTCACGGCGTCCGTGATGTCGAACGCCACGAGGCCGAAGAACGCCTGGTCCTCGACGGTCTCGGTGTAGTCGGCGATGCCGTTGCGGGGGCTCGCGAAGGTCAGGTCGCTGCCGTCGTCCTCGTAGTCGTAATAGTAGTAGCCCACGAGGCCGCGCAGGCGGCGGTCCTGCGGACTCGCAAGGCGCAGCTCCGTGGACAGGCTGCGGATGTCGTTGCGGTTGGTGTTGGCGAACAGCGGCTCCTTCTCCTGCGGCGTGCCGATGCCCGGGATCTGGAACGTGAACGCCGCCGGGTTGAAGCTCGGGATCAGGATGAATGCGTTCGAGTGGTCGCTGTCGGTGCCGAACAGGTTCTCGTAGTCCCGATAGCCCGAGAGCGAGGTGACCGTCCAGCCGGAGCCCATGACGTTCCAGTCGGCGCGCAGGGTGCCGAAGTACTCGTCGGTCTCGACGCCGTCGAACGCCGTGCCGTCGCGCCCACCAGTGGCGGCGATCGGGTCGGTGTTGAGCGCCACGGTGCCCGGCTCGATCGTACCGCAGTAGTACTGGTTCGGGTTCGAGCCCGGGGCCACCGAACGGTATGCCGCCGAGCGGTAACCCGGCTTGCAGTTGTTGGGGCCGGCGCCGGTGAGGAACAGCGCGAGCGGACCGTCGTCGTCCTCGCGATAGAAGCCGTTGGCGAGGATCTCGAGGTCGTCGATCGGCTGCCAGGTGAGCGAGAGGCCCACCGACTTGGTGGACTCGTCGCCCACCTTCCTGCCCGTCAGCGTGTTCTTGTACTCGCCATCGTAGCTGTAGCTGCGGGCGAAGAGCTTCGCGCCGAACTTGTCGCCGAAGAAGCTGCTGCCGACGGAAAACGAGTAGTCCTGCTCACCGTACTCCGCCGCGACCGCCCTAACCCGCGCCTCGAGGTCCTCGGTGGGCTGCCGGGTGATGAAGTTGATCGCGCCGGAATAGGTGTTGCGGCCGTAGAGCGCGCTCTGCGGGCCGCGAATGACCTCGACGCGCTCGAGCGAGTTGAGGTCGATGCCCTGGATGTCGCCCGGGAAATAAACGCCGTCGATGAAGTACGCGGCACCCGACTCGACGCCGAACTGCACGCCGGCGAGCACGTTCGACTGGCCGCGGATCACCGGGCGGTCGGTGGTGCGGCCGAAGGCCTGCGAGAACGACAGGCCCGGCGTGAACTGGGCAATGTCGTTGATGTTGGTGAGTCCCTTCTCCTCGATCGCCCTGGAGGTGAAGGCGGACACCGCCACCGGCGCACTCATGAGGGTTTCCTCGGTCTTGCGCGCCGTGACGACGATTTCCTCGAGCGATTGCGCGGACACCGTCGCCGGCAGCTGGCCGAGCGTTGCGGCCACTGCGAAGCTCAGGAGCGCGGAGCGTGAATAGCGGGACATTCGTGCTGACCTCACCGTGTCTGTGCTTGGAATGACATCGCGCGTCGAAAGGTGCGAACGGCCCCGGCAGTACTGCTTGGTGTGGCCACTGCGCCGCGATCAACGCCCCCTGATCGGTCGATCGTCGCCGGGATACTACCCAAGCTGTCGCAAAGATCCAACGTCGGGCTTGCATGTCCGGACCTTTCCGGCGTTTGTCCGGACATTGCGCATATCCGCCCCCCGCGGGTGTGGGGACACCACCCACGGAACTTGTCCTGTTGGGAGGGGGCGTGGCGGCGGCGCCACAGCCGGAACCGGGGCCGGCTCAATCGACCGGGCTGCGCAGCCAACCGCCGGGCGTTCGGCGCAGCTCGTACGCCGGCCAGTAGTGGCGGTCGAGCTTGAGGGTGATGACTTCCGTCGAGCCGTTCCACGTCACCGTACGCATGCGGACCGAGCTGCGATCGGGGCGGCCCCGTACCGCTGCAATGAACGCGTCGAGGTCCGGCGTCGCGCGCCCGTCCACCTCGACGATGCGCCGGCCGGCGAACAGCTGGTGCCGCGTGGCGGGGGAGCCGTAGGAGAAGAAGGCGACGAACACGCCCTCGGGCGGGATGCCGCGCTGCGCGGCCATGGCGCGGTGCGGGGCGTGCAAGACTGCGCCGGCCCATAGCAACAGGCGGTCGATGTCGCCGCCGCCGAGCGCCGCCGTCGCGAGGTCGAGCTCGATCTCGCGGCCGTCGCGCAACACCGTGACCTTCACCTGCGGGGCGCGCGTCGCGAGTTCGACGGCGCGGAAGCGATTGACCGGCCGGCCGTTCACCGCGAGCAGGAGGTCTCCCTCGCGCAGCAGCTCGGCCGCCGGGCTGCCCGCCACGACCCGCGTCACGCCCAGGGCCTGACGGTGCGCCGGGTCGAGGGCCTCGAGGCGCGCGACCCAAGCGTCGTCGAGTCCGCGCTTGCGTGCCTCGGCGATCGGCACGGCGTCGAATTCGGCCTCGAGCGAGTAGATCGGCCCGCCCGCGCGCGCGGCATCCACGAGCTCCGCGACGAGTTCCACCGGGATGCCGCGATTGACCTGCACGAGTTCGCGGCCCGATTCCGACGCGAAACTCGACCAGAGCGCGCGCACTCGCCCGTCGCGGCCCGCGACCACGCCATCGAACTCGGACGGGCCGTTCACGAGGCTCGCGACCTCGAGGTTCGACTCGCGGAACTGCAGCGTGCGCGACAGCGGGAAATCGACGGCGTCGACCGAGGCGACCGTGGTCGCGATCGAGCGGACGCGCGATCCGCCATTCAGCCCGACGACGGTCACGGCCTCGCCCGGCACCAGCTCGCGGGTGTCGAGCCGCGCCGCGCGGATCGGCGTGCCGTCGAGCAGCGCGGGGTCGAACTCGAGCAGCGTGAGGTTGTGCAACGGGTGCACGTAGGCGACGCGGGCCGGAATCTCCACGGAACCCGCGACCGTCACGCGCACGTCGCCCACCGCGACGGGAACCGTGTTGCGGTCGACCACGGCGAGGCCGCGTTCCGCATCCACGATCAGGCCCGTGCCGTGGTAGTTGCGCTCGGTGACCCCCGCGACGGAAAACGGCATCTCGAAGTTCACCAGGACCAGCGAGGGCGCCAGCTGATCGGCGATGGCGTCCCCGGTCTTCACGAACGTGGTCGAGGCCGGCGTGACCGGCGCCGGCTCGGGGGGCGGCGGCAATTCGGTGCAGGGCCAGTAACCGGTCGAGTCGTCGCGGCGGCAGTGCCGCGCCGGGAACCAGCGCCGGTCCATGCGCATGACGCGCGTCTGCGTTCCCTGGGGGTCGTCGAGGGTACGATAGCGGAGCGGGACGCGGCGACCGTCGGCGAGGCCCACGACGATCCCTTCGAATTCCGCCAGGTTCGCGACCGGGCGGCCGTCGATCGCCTCGATGACCGCTCCGCGAGGCACGCCGGCAGCACCGAGCGCGTAACCCGGGTTCGCGACGAACACCCCGCGTACCGGCAGATTGAAGTGACGCGCCATCTGGTAGGACAGCACGTGCACGACGGCGTCACCGAACTCGAGGTACTCCGCTGGCGTGATGGCGTGCAGGTCCTGCACGGCGAGCCGCCGCTCGATGCGCTCCCCGCCCCGCTCCACTTCGACGGTGATCTCGCGGCCCACCGCGGCATCGAGCGTTTCGGCGAGCGGTTCGAAGGTCGTGACGAGCCGGCCGTCGACGCGCACGAGGATGTCACCCGGCTGCAGCTGGCCTTCCGTGGGCGAACCCGGCTGAACGTCCTGCACCACCAGCATGCCGGTGAGGTCGGGAGAGGACTTGCGCGCCGCGGTCTGCGTCTCGGGCCGCAGGCCGAGCCGCTCGAGCTCGTCGTACGGCGTGTAAGCGAACACGACCTGCAGCGTGCCGCGCGTGATCGGCTGGCCCGCGCGCAGCAGCTCGAGCGCGCGCTCCACCCGGCCCAGCGGCAGGTAGAAACTCGAGGCGGCGCCCGTGCTGCCGCCGGCGTTGAGCGCGACGACGCGCCCGCGGATGTCGAGCACCGGCGAACCGGACGAGCCGCCGGAGGTGCCCGAAGCCGCCTGCAGGTAGAACGTGTTGAAGTCGTTGTACTTGCCGACGCCGTACTCGGGCGCCGCCCGGTCGAGGCGTGCGAGCGTGCCGGCGAGGATCGACAGCTGCTCCCCCGCATCGTTGCCGACGACGCGCACCTCGGTACCGACATTTGCGCCCTCCGGAAACAGTGGCAGCGCCGCTGGCTGCACGTAGCGAAGCTTGGCCGGGTCGTAACGGTAGAAGCCGAAGTCGTGCACCGGATCGCGGTACACGGCGCGCAGCTCGACCTCCTCCCGGTTCTGGAAGATCGCCGTGGCCACCACCGGGCCCGGCGTCACGACGTGCCGGTTCGTCAGGATCAGGCCACGCTCCGCGTCGACGACGAAGCCTGTTGCCTGGCTCGACTGGTTCCACTCGGTGTCGAACGCCCGCGCCTGGTCGATCTCGATCGTCACCACCGACGGCGCGATGCGCGCCAGCGTCTGCTCCCAGGCCGGGGTCTCCGCGCCGGCCGAGGCCGGCAGCAGCGCCACGGCACCGGCGAGCCAGCCGAGGATGCGGGCGGCGCCGCGCGCCATCACGGCGACCGGCCGAACGCGGCGCGGAAGCGCGCTTCGAATTCGTCGCGGGTGAAGCGGTGGTGCTGCGTGCCGGAGTGCGCGATCTTGATGGAGCCCATCAACGACGCGATGCGGCCCGTCGTCTCCCAGTCGAGTCCGTTCTGCAGGCCGTAGATGAGCCCGGCGCGGTAGGCATCGCCGCATCCCGTGGGATCGACGATCGCTTCCGGGGGGACCGCGGGGATGACGATCTCGCGGCCGTCCGCGTGGATCACGCTTCCTTCGGCCCCGCGCGTGACGATCAGCGCGCGCACGCGCCGCGCGATGTCGCGCAGCGACAGGCCGGTGCGCTCGGCCAGCATCTGGCCCTCGTAGTCGTTCACCGCGATCCAGGTGGACTTGCCGATGAAGTCGAGGAGTTCCTGGCCGCCGAACATCGGCAGTCCCTGGCCCGGGTCGAACAGCAGCGGAATGCCCGCCGCGGCGAACTGCGCCGCGTGCTGGACCATGCCGTCGCGCCCGTCCGGCGCCACGATGCCGAGCGTGACGCCCGCGCCATCCGGCACGCGATTGACGTGCGAGTGGTTCATCGCCCCCGGGTGGAAGGCGGTGATCTGGTTGTCGTCGAGGTCGGTGGTGATGAACGCCTGGGCGGTGAACTCGTTCTCGACCGCGCGCACGAAAGCGAGATCGACCGAACGCTCGCGCAGCCAGTCGCCGTAGGGCGCGAAGTCGTGTCCGACCGTCGCCATCGGCGCGCCACGGCCACCGAGCAGCGCGAGGTTGTAGGCGATGTTGCCGGCACAGCCACCGTAGTTGCGCTTGAGGCTCGGCACCAGGAACGAGACGTTCAGCAGGTGGATCCGGTCCGGCAGGATGTGATCGCGGAACCGGCCCTGGAACACCATGACCGAGTCGAAGGCGATCGAGCCGCAGATCAGTGCGCTCATGCGGCCTGATAAGCAATATCGAGCTGCTTCGCGGCCCTCACGTCGTCGAGGCGGCGCACCGGCAGCGTGTACGGCGCGCCCTTGAGCTTCGCGGGGTCGGCCTTCGCCTCCTCGCGGATCGCCACCATGGCGGCGACGAAGGCATCGAGCTCCTCCTTCGACTCCGTTTCGGTGGGCTCGATCAGCAGGCACTCCGGCACCAGCAGCGGGAAGTACGTCGTCGGCGCATGGAAGCCGTAGTCGAGCAGGCGCTTGGCGAAATCCATCGCCGTGGTGCCGTAGTCGCGCGCTTCACGGCGCAGGGTGACGATGAACTCGTGCCCGGCGCGACGGCCCGGATAAGCGAGCTCGAAGCCCGCGGCGGTCAGCTTCGCCATCAGGTAGTTCGCGTTCAGCGTCGCGTACTCCGACACGCGGTGCATGCCTTCGCGGCCGAGCATGCGCATGTACACGTAGGCGCGCAGCAGCACGCCCGTGTTGCCCATGAACGCCGAAAGCCGGCCGATGGTCTGCGGCAGGTCCTTCTCGTCGAGCCAGCGGTACTGCGCGCCGTCGAAGCCGACCACCGGGACGGGCATGAACGGCAGCAGGCGTTCGCTCACGCCGACCGCGCCCGACCCCGGCCCGCCGCCGCCGTGCGGCGTCGAGAAGGTCTTGTGCAGGTTCATGTGGATGACGTCGAAGCCCATGTCGCCGGGGCGCACCTTGCCGAGGATGGCGTTCAGGTTTGCGCCGTCGTAATAGAGCAGCCCGCCCGCCTCGTGCACGATCCCGGCCACTTCGCGGATGCGGCGCTCGAACACGCCGAGCGTCGAGGGATTGGTGAGCATGATGCCGGCGGTCTGCGGGCCGACCGAGGCGCGCAGGGCGTCGAGGTCGATGTCGCCGTTCGGCAGCGAGGGGATCTCCTTCACCGTGCAGCCGCACATGGTCGCCGTGGCCGGGTTGGTACCGTGCGCCGCGTCGGGCACGATGATCTCGCGCCGGGCGTGGTCACCGCGCGCCTTGTGGTAGGCCTGGATCATCGCCACGCCGGCGAACTCGCCCTGCGCGCCCGCCATCGGCGTGAGCGACACGCCGCGCATGCCGGTCACCTCCTTGAGCATTTCCTGCAGCTCGTACAGGCACTGCAGGATGCCCTGTCCCGTCGACTCCGGCGCCAGCGGGTGCCGGCCGAGGAACCCCGGCAACAGCGCGTACTGGTTACAGGCGCGCGGGTTGTACTTCATCGTGCACGACCCGAGCGGGTAGAAGTGCGTGTCGATCGAGAAGTTGAGCTGCGAGAGGCGGGTGAAGTGGCGCACCGCCTGCAGCTCGGAGACCTCCGGCAGCATGGGCGCGCTGCGGCGGCGCAGGTTCTCCGGTACGTCGGCCGCCGGGGCGTCGAGCGGGTACTGCGCCGCGGCACTGCGGCCGGCGCGCGAGTGTTCGAAGATCAGCTGTTCGCGCATGTCGTGTTCCTCAGGCCGCGGCCGCGCTCTGCATCACGTCGGCGAGCGCGCGAGCGTAGGTGGCGATGTCCCCGGGCGTGCGGGTCTCGGTGGCGCAGACCAGCAGCGCATTCCCGAGCGACGGGTAGTCGCGCGAGATGTCCACGCCGCCCACGATGCCCCGCGCCGCGAGCGCTTCGAGTACGCCGCGCACCGGCCGGTCGAGCAGCAGCACCGCCTCGTGGAAGCGCGGTCCGCCGAACGCGACGCGCACGCCCGACACCTTTTCGAGAACCGCGACCAGCTCGGCCGTGCGCTGGATGCAGGTGGAGGCGACCTTGGCGAGGCCCTGCGGGCCGATGAGCGACATGTAGATCGTCGCCGCCGTGACCAGCAGGCCCTGGTTCGTGCAGATGTTCGAGGTGGCCTTGCTGCGGCGGATGTGCTGTTCGCGCGCCTGCAGCGTGAGGGTGAAGCCCGCCTTGCCGTCGAGGTCCACGGTGCGCCCGACGATGCGGCCCGGCATCTGGCGCACGTGCTCCATGCGCGTGGTCATGAAGCCGAAGTACGGCCCGCCCGAGGAGAGCGGCACGCCGAGCGGCTGGCCTTCGCCGCAGACGATGTCGACTCCCTTCGCGCCCCATTCGCCCGGCGGCTTGAGCACGGCGAGCGACATCGGGTTCGCGACGGCAATCACGAGCATGCCCGCCTCGTGCGCCCAGTCGGTGAGCGCGTCGACGTCCTCGAGGTTGCCGAAGAAATTCGGCTGCTGGATCACGAGCGCGGTGATGTCCTGCCCGCGGTACTTCTCGAGGCTCGCGGTGGTCGTCACGCCGCCGCGCGGGTCGTACGGCAGCAGCTCGAACGCGAGGTTCTGGCCGCCCGCCACGGCCCGCAGCACGGCGCGATAGTCGGGATTGACCGCCGCGGGCACGAGGATGCGCTGCGACTTCGACTTGCGGTGCGTGCGCACCGCCATCAGGCAGGCCTCGGCGAGAGCCGTGGCGCCGTCGTACAGCGAGGCGTTCGAAGCCGCCATGCCGGTGAGGCTCGCCATCATGGACTGGTATTCGTACAGGAGCTGCAGCGTGCCCTGGCTGGCTTCCGCCTGGTACGGCGTGTAGGCGCTGTAGAACTCGCCCCGCGTCACGATCGCCCACACCGCCGCCGGCACGTGGTGCTCGTAG
>Ga0114938_1000670_pt1 | contig 25005 bp, 18 predicted proteins | sample AshMeaBigSpring_FD_88675 | JGI IMG/M metagenome (GOLD analysis project Ga0114938, IMG submission 88675) | Groundwater microbial communities from Big Spring, Nevada to study Microbial Dark Matter (Phase II) - Ash Meadows Big Spring | ecosystem: Environmental > Aquatic > Deep subsurface >... | reverse complement strand
CAGCGGCATCACCCGCGTAACCGGACCCTTCGTGTTCGAGGCCACCATTCCCACCGCGGAGGGACTCGATGAAGATCCTGTCACTCCCGGCATCCAGAGCGAGCAGTATCAGGATCACGTCACCCGCATGATCGAGGTCCTGCGCAAGGCACCGGTTCTGCGCCTGCAAAAGAACGAAACCGTCACGCTCAAGCAAGTCCGCCCGCCCGCCAAGACCCTCGGACTTTCCGCCGAAGCACTCGTGGGTGGCCCAGATGCCCCGGAACCCGTCGCCATCCTCTTCGGCCCCGAAACCGGCCCGATCTCCGAACGCATGGTTCGTGAGGCATGGGACGAGGCCGGCTTGAAACGCTACACGCGCCTGTTTGTCATCGGCTTCGGCATCGATCCCAAGGCGCGCGAGTTCATCGACAACGCCGGCAAGATCGGCATCCCCGCTTTTTATCTGCAAGCCACCATGGACCTGCAAATGGGCGACCTGCTCAAGAACATGCGCAGCAGCCATGTCTTCAGCGTCTGCGGCCTGCCGGACGTGAAGGTTTCCAAAGCCAAACCCGGCCCGGAAAAGGCGGAACGCTGGGAAGTGGAACTCCTCGGCCTCGAAACCTTCGATCCCGTCACCATGGAAGCCGATTCCGTAAGCGGCAAGGAAGTGCCCGCCTGGTTCCTGGATACGGATTACAACGGCATGGTCTTCAAAGTCCGCCAAGCCTTCTTCCCCCGGACCGGTGCTTGGGAAAAACTCAAGAAGAGCCTCAAGGTCGAATTCGAAGAAGGAGTCTGGGACCACCTAGCCGGCACCACCAGCGCCCCCTTCGAACCCGGCGAAAACCGCCGCATCGCCGTGAAGGTCATCGATCCGCGCGGGAATGAATTAATCGCAGTGAAGAAACTGGAGGTGACGAAATGATCCGGGAAGTGGTTCTCAGGAGATTCAAGCGCTTCGAAGAACAGCGCTTTCCGCTCAGCGGCAACGTGGTGCTCGCAGGCCAGAACAACTCCGGCAAGACGACGGTGCTTCAGGCAATCTCTGCTTGGTCGCTGGCATTTCAGCAATGGCGTTTGCTCAATGATTTCAACAAGCATGGCGGAGCTTACTCGAAGAAGCCGCTGGCCCGTCAGGCATTCAATGCCGTGCCTCTTCGTGCGTTCGATCTCCTGTGGCATGATCGTGACACCGCAGGTTCCATCGAAATCGAAGTGATTTTCGAAGATGGCGGCTCGTTGTGCATGGAGATACTGCCCGATAGCACGGAGCAGATTTACGTGCGTCCGCGCAGGGATGCTTCGAGGGATCTAGTGCAGAGGGATCTTGTTCCGGTAACCTATGTTTCAAGTGTGGATGGCTTGGAAATCGAAGAGCCCGCAATCAACAACCCGGAGTGGATCGCCACGTTGCTGGGACGCCAAAGGCCGGGTTCGATCCTCCGGAATCTGCTGCTCAATGTTTCAGCGACGCCAGCCTGGGATCGGCTGCGTAGCAGTGTGAGAAGGTTGTTCGGTGTCGATCTACTGGTTCCGCAAACCTTCGGCGGTGCGATCGTATGTGAGTTTCAAAAGCCCGATGAGACGTTCATGCTGGACATCATGGGGGCGGGGAGTGGGTTTCACCAAGTGCTGCTCCTTCTCTCGACCCTGTATAGCAGGCCGGGAGCCGTTCTCTTGATTGATGAGCCGGACGCGCACCTACACGTGTTCCTTCAGGATACGATCTTTTCCGAGCTTCGCTCCGTGGCTGCCGAGTCAAATTCGCAGATCATCATTGCCACACATTCTGAAATAATTTTCCGGTCTGTGCCGCCTGAAAGATTGCTGGTCATGATGGGAACCCCGCGCCGGATCAGCGATACGGCTGAGCGGGAACAACTCGCAAAAGCGATGGGGGTCCTTGAACAAGTGGACATCGTGCAGGCCTTGCAGGCACCCGGTGTGATGTATCTGGAAGGGTACACCGATTTGAACCTGCTGCGTGCATGGGCGACGACGCTTGATCATCCATCCTTGGAGTTTCTTGACCGGGAGCCGTTTTGGAAACCGCTTGTCTGGGAAGCACGTGACATGGCCGCCGGAATCAAAGCGGACGATCATTACAAGGCGTTGAAATTGGTGCGCGACGACATGACCGCGATCCGACTTATCGATATGGATGGGCGGAATCGTGGCATGCCTGCCGACACCGCTCCCCGGCGGGGAAGCATGAACAGGATCATGTGGGAGCGCTATGAGACCGAAAGTTATTTGGTGCATCCCGCTGCCTTGGGCCGCTTCATCGGAGCGCATTCCGAGGCGAACGGAGAGGAAGTAGTCCGCAGCTTCTTCGAGAATGCATTGGGACACGAGCTTTTCGAGAGGTTTCGCGAGAATCCATTCGATCCGCCTCCGCTTGTGAAAACCTATCTAGCGACAACAAAGGCCCGGAGCGAGGTGATTGGTGGCGTGTTGGCTCTCGCGGGGATTCACGGATTTTCATACACGGAGTTCGATCAGATTGCGGCGCATATGCAACCTGACGAGATCCATCCTGAGGTAGTTGAGAAACTCTACTTCATCCAAGTCGCCTTCGGACTATGAGCAGTTACCTTGAGACTCGATTCAAGAAGTTCCGAACCTCGGATCGGAAGTGACTTCGCAACATCCACGATCCTCGCCATGATTACCAAAATCGAAGCTGTGAATTTCCGGTGTCTGCGTGCGGTTTCGCAGACGCTTGGCCGGTTTCATGTGGTGGCCGGCCCGAACGGTTCGGGCAAGAGTACCTTTTTCGAGGTGCCGAAACTGCTGGCGGCATTCGGCAGAGGAGGCCTGGATGCATTATTGGAGGCGGCACAGGCGCGGGAATTCGATGAACTTTTGTTCCATCGAACTGGAAGAGCCTTCGAACTGGCGGTGGAAATGGCGGTCCCGCAGCGATTTGTGGATGACCATGCGACGGAGGCGCAGGTGATCCGCTACGAGGTGCGGATCGGTTTGAAGGAAGATGACGATGAGGATGCACTGCCACGAATCCTGGCGGAGGTTCTCTGGTTGATCCCGAAAGGCGAGGAATCCCGGCGAGCCGAGCGGGTGCAGTTGGAATTGGAGTTTCCAAGCGCCAGCCACGAAGGATTCACGGTAATCCACGAGAGAGCGCCGAAGCGAAGTAAGTGGCGGTTCGTGGCGAAGAAAACCGGGGCAGGCAATTCCTATTTCAAAGCGGAAACCACCAAGTGGAACCTGCAGATTCGCAACGCGGCCAATGAGTCCGCTCTACGGGCCTTGCCGTCAGATGACCGGTTTCCTGTGGCCAATTGGTTCCGCGACCAGTTGTTTGAAGGTGCGTTTCACCTTGCGCTCAAGAGCGAGTCGATGCGTCAGGCGAGTCCGCCCCTCAAGAAAGCCGGATTTGCGCCGGACGGTTCCAATCTGCCCCATCTCGTCGCGGCACTGCCGGATTCATTGTCGGGAAAGGCGGCTTGGCTGGAACACGTGCAAACCGTGCTGCCGATTGCCGATGTCCGGGTGGTCACCCGGCAGGACGATAACAGCAAATACCTGATGGTGATCGACAGCACTGGGACCAAAATTCCCGCGTGGCATTTGTCCGATGGCACACTACGGCTGCTGGCCTTGACCTTGCTGCCATACATTCCACAAAGTCATGCGGTGTTTTTCATCGAGGAGCCGGAGAATGGCATTCATCCGCAGGCGGTCGAGGCGGTGTTCCAATCGCTGAATTCGGTGTATGAAGGACAGGTCCTGGTGGCGACCCATTCTCCGGTGTTGGTTGGTCTTTGCGAACCTGTCGATTTGCTGTGTTTCTCCAAGACGGGAAGCGGTGAGACCGATGTTCTGACCGGGGACCAGCATCCGCTACTCAAGGATTGGCAGGAGGGACTTTCGCTTGCGAGGATTTATGCAGCAGGAATTTTAAGTTGATGGATGCCGCCGAACAACTTGTGGTATTGGTGCCGGACGGGGCTTATCCGCTGGTGCTTTCGGCTTTCCTGGATCAGCGCAAGGCGAGTCTCGGACTTCGCAGAGTGGCCTACAAAATCGTCAAGGACATGTTCCGAGACAGCAGCCGCGAGGCAGTTGAATTACTGCGCCCCTATCAACGTATGTGCTCGCATGCTCTCATCATTCGGGATCTGCACGGCAGCGGCTGGGAGCATAGAGGGGCTGCTGCTCTGGAGGAAGCCATCAAGCAGGAAATGGTCGTGAAGGGATGGGACGCTGGATATTGTGACACCATTGTGGTGGAACCGGAGATCGAGGCTTGGTTGAGATTCGACTCAACCCATCTTCATCAGTTGATACGAGACCGTGCGCGCAGGAAAATTGAATGGGAGGATCTTTTGCTTCAACCGTTGATCGATGATCTGATTGAGAAGCAGGGCGGGAAGAATTCACTCGGCAAACCCAAGCATCCGAAAGAGGCATTTGAGGAAATCCTGCGGGCGTTCGGAATCCAGCGTTCGAACGCGCTTTATGGACATCTGGCGTCCGTCGAATCATTGAAAGGTTGCGCCGTCCCCTCATTCAAGCGCTTGAACCAGACACTTCGGTTGTGGTTTTCGGAAATGCATTGATCCACGATTTTACTCTCATCCAATAAGAATCATGAGCAGCTTTGAAGTTTCCGAGCCGATCCTGAATTCTCCTTATGAGCCTCCGAAGGAGCATTGGTGGATCATGGAAGGGCAGATGCCCGAGCGGCGGAAGGGCCGGCGACCGGCGATGTATTACTACCGCGAACCGGGCCGTGATTCGGCGGGCAAAGGCGGCTATCACATCGAGTTGAAACGGGTGAATCTGATCCGCGAGCGATTGGATGCATGGCGGAAACAGGACTGGCCCGGTGTGACGCGCACCACTCGCGAGTTACTGACCCACTGGCGACGTGAGGAGCGAAAGCATCGTTTGTTCTTCGCGCAGATTGAAGCGGCGGAAACGATCATTTTCCTCACCGAGGCCCGGGCGGATTTCAGACAGGGAATTGAAGTGCCACGGGATGAACCGAGTGACGAGGAGAAGGCGCAGGGTTATGCCGGTTTTCTCCGCTACGCCTGCAAGATGGCGACGGGTTCCGGCAAGACGACGGTCATGGGATTGCTGGCAGCATGGACGCTTCTCAACAAGGCGCAGAACCGGAGCGACGCGCGGTTTTCCGATGTGGTGCTGATCGTTTGCCCCAATGTGACGATCCGCGACCGGCTGCGGGAACTCGATCCCGCAGGCGGGGAAACCAGTTTGTATTACACCCGTGACTTGGTGCCGGAAGGTCTTCGTGGATTGCTGACGCAGGGCCGGGTTCTCGTAACCAATTGGCACAACTTCCAAAAGCAAACGCCGCAATCCGCAGGCGATGGAGGTAGAGTGGTCAAGGCGGGAGTCCCATTGCAAACGACGGAGACGATCAAGATCGGAGAAAAGAATGATACCAAGCGGGGAACCCGTTGGCTTACACGCGAAACGCTGCTCCAACAGATTACGAACGGCTTGATCGTGGTGAAGGAAGGTGATCCCGAGTGTGACATGACGCTCAAGATCGAATCGACACGCTATGTGGAGAGCGATACCGCATTGGTCAACCGGGTGCTGCGTGATGCGAAGGGCAAGAAGAACATGATGGTCTTCAACGACGAGGCGCACCATGCCTACCGGGTGAAGGTGGAACGTCCCGAAGATTGGGAGGATATGGATGCCGAGGAACGCGACGAGTGGCTCTCGGACAAGACTGAAGCGACGGTGTGGGTGGACGGGCTCGACCGCATCCACAAGCTGCGAGGCATCAATGCCTGCATCGACCTCTCGGCGACTCCGTATTTCCTCAATCGTGTGGGACAGGAAGCCAACCGCCCGTTTCCTTGGGTGGTGAGTGACTTTGGCTTGATCGATGCGATCGAAAGCGGGTTGGTGAAGATTCCGCAGCTTGCGATCCGCGACAACGCGGGCAGCGACATTCCCGGCTACTTCAATATCTGGGAATGGATCATGCAGCCCGGCCGCCTGACCGCACGTGAACGGGGAGGCAGCCGTGCCAGCCCGAAGCCGGAGGCGATTCTCAAATGGGCGCACACGCCGATAGCGATGCTGGGCGGGCTTTGGGAGAAGACGCTTTCGGAGTGGCAGGAGTCCACGGATGAGAAGCGTCCTCCGGTTTTCATTCTGGTCTGCAAGAACACCGCATTGGCGAATGTGATTCATTCGTGGCTGACGTATGGCACCTGTCCGGTGGGCATTCCTCCTTCGAAGTTGGATGGTTTCCGCAACACGCCCGACAAGAGCCACACCATTCTCGTGCATTCGAAAGTGGTGGATGAGTCGGACGACGGAAACTCAAAGGGCGACGAAAACCGCTGGATGAGGTTCACCCTCGATACGGTGGGAAGAATGGACTGGCCTCGTGATTCCATGGGGAAGGAGATCCTTCCGGATGGATTCGAGGATTTGGCGAAGAAACTGGAACGTCCGATGTATCCGCCCGGCAGGGATGTCCGCTGCATTGTCAGCGTTGCGATGCTGACCGAAGGGTGGGATTGCAATACCGTCACCCACGTGGTGGGACTTCGTCCGTTCCAGTCCCAGCTTCTCTGCGAGCAAGTGGTTGGGCGGGCGTTGCGGCGTGCGAGCTACGAACCGGATGAGAAAGGGCTGATGCGTGAGGAGGTGGCGAAGGTTTTCGGAGTTCCGTTCCAGTTGATTCCGTTCAAGGCCAATCCATCCGGGCCGCCGCCGCAGGCACCGAAGCGCAACCATGTCCGCGCACTGCGTGAGCGAGGGCATCTTGAAATCCGTTTTCCTCGTGTGGAAGGTTACGTACAGGAAGTGCGGAACCGGATCACGCTGGAGTGGGACAAGGTGCCTTCCCTCACACTTGATCCGCTGAACATTCCTGCCGAGGTGCAGATGAAGGGGCTGAATTTCACGGAGCAAGGCAGACCCTCATTGCTGGGTCCGGGTAAACTCGATGATGCCTCGCTGAAACAGTTCCGCGCCGGAAGACGGATTCAGGAATTGGTGTTCGAGGCGGCGGCCTCGCTGACCCGCGAGTATCGGAGCCAGAATCGATGCGAGATTCCCGTTGCTACGCTTTTCCCACAACTTGCGAAACTCGTCCGGGAATATGTTGAACGTTGTGTCACAGTTCCACCGCCAGCAGACGTGAAGGATTTGTTTCTCTCTCCCTACTATGGATGGTTGGTGGAGATCCTGAGGGAATACCTGCGTGGGGATACCGCTACGGGTGAGGCGCCCGAACTGCCATTGATCGAGCAATCACGTGGGGAGGGTTCTACTTCGGATGTGGACTTTTGGACGGGAAGGGAAGTTCGTGAGGTGATGAATAGCCACGTGAACTATGTGGTGGCTGACACCAAACAATGGGAGCAATCCGCGGCCTTCCTCATCGACACCCATCCTCGTGTGGAAGCTTTCGTGAAGAATGCAGGTCTTGGTTTTGGCATTCCCTATTTCCACAATGGAGAGCCCCATGATTTCGTGCCGGACTTCATTATCCGCTTCAAGGGCAGCGCGGACTTTCAACTGATTCTTGAAACGAAGGGCTTCGACAAGTTGAAGGACATTAAGGATGCCGCTGCCAAACGTTGGTGTGCGGCGGTGAACGCACATGGTGGATTCGGGACTTGGGAGTTTAAGATGGTGGATGGCCCTGGAAAGGTCGTTCCAGTGCTCGCGGCGATTCAATCGCGCTGCCCGGTCCTCTGAGGGCTCAGCGGGCGGCCTCGTGGAAGTGGTAACGGCCGTTCCGCACGGTGGCGTCCGGGGGGAACCGGTGTTTTTCGAACCATTCGTGGCCTTCCTTGAGGTTTTCCCAGAAGGGCTCCCACTCCGATCCCGCGGCCTTGTCCATGCGCCCGCCGGTCATCCGGAAGGGAAAAATGTGGACGTGGAAAAACTTCTGCCCGCCCGCGTGGGCGGCGGCGCAGAGCGTGTAGATTTCCTCGATCTTCCCATCGGTCATGGCGAGGCAGCCGATGGATACCTGGTTGCCATGGATCATGATGAGGCTTCCGGTGCGGCGGTGCGAGCGGTCGTAGGCGTTCGGGTAGCCGATGTTGAAGGAGAGGTGGTAACTGCTGTTCGGGTTCATGGCGGCGGGCGGCACGGCATAGAATCCCTCCGGCACCTGGCCGTCGCCCTCGGCGAGTTTCGGGCCAAGCGTGCCGGAAGCCGCGACGATAGGGTAAACGCGGAAGAGTTTGAAGGTCGCGGTCCCGCGCTGGAGGACGAACAATTCAAGTTCGCGCTCCTCCTTGAAGGCGCGGAGGAAGACGGGGGCTCCGAATTCCATGCCTGCGGATGCGAGGTCCCGCCGGAGGGCGGGTTGGACGCGAGCGGCGGCGGCCGCCGCCCGGGGGTGGGGGCTGGTGGTCATGTCTGGCGGTACGGTTTCGCAGCGGGCCATGCCGGAGAGCGCGAGGCCCAGGGTGAGCGCGGGGAGTTTCATGGGAACGGATGGTTTGATACGCCGCTTGGCCCGGGGATCACGCGTTTTTTCCGTGAAGCGGCCGTTCGGGTTGATTTGAAGAGACAGATTGCGCGCGGGGTGGTTTTAAGCGACAAGACGTCCGCCACTCATGACCCAGCTTCTGATCGAACCCGCCCGCCGCACCGGCTGCGAGGACATTCCCGCCCTCACCGAGGTGCTGCAGTCCGCGGCCCAGCGCCAGCGTTCGCCCATCGACGACGTGCTGGACGCCGGAGTGGTCGATGAGGAGCGCTACATGCGCGAGCTGGCGCACGACCTCGGCATGGAGTGGCTGGACAGCATTCCGATGCCGGAGGTGCCGCTGCCGTTGCGCGAGGCCTGCGGTCCACGAATCGCGCTGCGCCACCGCCTCCTGCCCGTGGCCATCACCGGCGAGGGCGAACACAAGCGGCTCAAGCTCGCGACGTTCGATCCCTTCAATCTCGTCGCCAGGCAGGCGGCGGCTCAGGAGCTGGAGCTGCCCATTGACTGGTGCATGGCCTCGCGCAAGCGCCTGCACGAGGCGCTTCGCCGCCTCTACGGGGTGGGCGCGGATACCTTCGAGCAGATCCTCGAGGGCCGGGACTTCGACTACGACGCCATCGAGTCCGGCGAGGACGAGGCCAATGTCATCGACCAGGATGACGACGAGGAAGCCAGCGTGGTGAAATTCGTCAACCAGATCATCCGCGAGGCGCTCGACCAGCGCGCGACCGACATCCACGTCGAGCCGCTGGCCACCAACCTGCGCATCCGCTACCGCATCGACGGCCGCCTGATCGAGGTGGCCGTGCCGGAAAACATCAAGGCCCTGCAAAGCTCGGTGATCGCCCGCCTGAAGATCATGGCGCGCCTCGACATCGCCGAGCGCCGCGTCCCGCAGGACGGCCGCATCAACCTCCAGTTCGAGGGGCAGACGATCGACGTCCGGGTGGCCACGGTGCCCACGGTGGAGGGCGAGAGCGTCTCGCTCCGTTTGCTCAACCAGGAGAAGTTCAATCTCGCGAAGCTCCAGATGGAACCCTTCGTGCAGCGGAAAATCGAGGCCCTGCTGCACTTGCCCAACGGCATCATCCTGATCACCGGTCCCACCGGCTCGGGCAAATCCACCAGCCTATACTCGTTCCTCAGCGAGGTGAACCACCCGGAGCGGCGCATCGTCACCGTCGAGGACCCGGTGGAGAACAAGCTCACCGGCGTCATGCAGATCGCGGTGAAATCCGAAATCGGCCTGACCTTCGCCACCGCCCTGCGCTCCATTCTGCGTGCCGACCCCAACATTGTGATGATCGGGGAAATCCGGGACCTGGAAACCGCGGAAATCGCCATCCGCGCCTCGCTCACCGGCCACCTCGTGTTTTCCACGCTCCACACCAATGACGCAATGGGCGGCATCAGCCGTCTGGTGGACATGGGAGTGGAGCCTTTCCTCGTCTCCGCCGCCGTGCGCGCCTTCCTCGCCCAGCGCCTCGTCCGCCGGCTTTGCCCGAATTGCAGGGTCCCCCGCGAAATCAGCGACCAGGACAAGATCGGTCTCGGCATCCCGCTCGACATTCCGGGCGCGCCCTATGCGGCGAAAGGCTGCGACCGATGCCGTGGAACCGGTTTCTCGGGACGTCTGGCGATTTACGAGGTGGTGCTTCTCACCCCCGCGATGCAGGAACTGGTCGCCCACAGCGCACCCGCGCCAAAACTGCGCGAGCAGGCTTTCCGGGATGGCTATGTCCCGATGCGCACCTACGGCTGGTTCAAGGCGATGCAGGGCATGACCACCATCGAGGAAGTCATTTCCGTCACCTCTTCGGACATCGGAGGCGGCGAGTGATCGCCGAGATCCCACACCTGGAATTTCAAGTTCAAGAATGCCTCTCTTCGCCTACAAAGCCCTCGCCTCCAACGGATCCCTGACCACTGGCGAGATCGACGCCACGGATCGGCCCGAGGCCTTGAGAATGCTCGACCGCAAGGGTCTCCAGCCCGTCAATCTCAGGGAAAGCTCGTCCGCCGTGCCCGCCGCGCGGAAATCACAGTCCAGGTCGAAGGAGGAGGAATCGCTCCGCCAGCCGGCCGGGGCGGATGCCAAGGAGGCGGCGATCCCCGAGGGGCCGATCAAGTTGAAGCGCGCCGAAGTGGTGCTTTTCACCGAGGAGCTTTCCGACATGCTCGGTGCCGGCCTCCAGCTCGAGCCGGCGCTCAAATCGATGGAGAACCGCCAGGAACTCGGCAACCTCAAGGCCGTCTCCTACAAAATCCGCCAGATCGTGCGCGATGGCGTCAATTTTTCCGTCGCCCTCAAGAAAGTGAGCCCCAGCTTCGGCTCGCTCTATTGTTCGCTCGCCGCCGCGGGCGAGGCGTCCGGCGCGCTGGATACCATCCTCAAACGCCAGGCGCACTACCTCAAGACGCTCGCCGAGCTTCAAAGCCGGTTGATCCTCGCGATGATCTACCCGGCGTTCCTGGTCCTCGCCGGCATCGGGGTTTCGATCGTCTTCGTCACCACGCTCATCCCCCAGCTCACGCAACTCATCGAGAGCACCCCCGGCGGGAAGATCCCCCTTGGCGCGGCCATCCTCATCGCCGCCTCGGATTTCATCAGCAAGTGGTGGCTCGTCATCCTGCTCACGCTCATCGCCTCCGGAATCTTCTTCAAGGCATGGAAGGACAACGACGCGAACAAGCCCGCGTGGGACCGGATGAAACTCAAACTGCCCCTCGCCGGCCGGGTCATCACCAGCCGCTTCTACGTCCAGTTCCTTGAGACCATGGCCAACCTGGTCGGCAACGGCCTGCCGCTTCTCCGTGCCCTCGAACTCTCTCGCGACGCCACCCAGAACCGTTCGCTGCGTGCGGAGCTCGACAAGGTCATCGTCCAGGTCGGGGACGGCCGCTCCTTTTCCAAAGCCCTGATCCGCAACGGCGCCTTTCCGCCACTGCTCATCGACATGATCTCCGTCGGCGAGCAGACCGGAAAAATCGATCAATCGCTGCGCCGCGCCGCCGAACGCTACGACAAGGAGCTCGACAAGGATCTCCAGCGCATCATGGCGCTCATCATGCCTACCGTGCTCATCATCATGGCCGGCCTCATCGGCACCATGGCCTATTTGATGATCACGGCGATCTTCCAGACGATTTCCAATCTCGGTTGATCCCGCTCCCCAAGGCGTTCTGGAGCGCATTCCCGTGCGGAGTTTGCGGGCACACGTCATCACGTACTGCCAACTTTACGGATTTGTGACATGATTTCCATCGTCGGAGCGAGCGATGCTCCCTCGATTCCCCCCTCAACACTTCGTCCCCTCACTTTTCCCAGTTGATGAGATTTCTCGCGCATGTTCCGACCTCGTCCCTTTGGATTGTCGGGATCAAAGGCCTTTCCACCCTGGCTGGGCTCCTGCCCCGCGTGGTGGCATCATGCGTGGCTCCGGACGTGATTCGGCATGCCGCCTGCTTGGGGGTGCCGGATGATAAGTCAATTTTGCAAGAAATTCAGTATTTGTGTATTTGTATTGATTGCCGATATCCACCGTAGTATCCGGACGCGCCTTCATTGTCCTTGATAATCCGGCCGCAGATCGCTACCAAACCTGCGGAAAGATTCTCCAACAGGCATGAAACGCGATTTAACAACTTGACCAGACCTCCCCGAATTGGTTTCAGTGTGAAATAACGCTGAATGACCAAGGGCGGCAGCGTTCAAAGCCACAAATTCCAAAAAGTTTCACCCACGTCCTCGAAAACCCTGAATACCATTCCGAGTATGTTCTGATCTCATCTCTCCGCTCAATCCCCCCACCCCCCACCCCCCGTCCCCCCCCATGACAACTGCTGTCGAATCGAAATCCGTACGGAAGGTCCGTGCACCCAGAAAGACCTTCCGCTCCCTCCGGAATCTCCCGCGGAGCTCCACGAGTCCGGCCCGTCCGCCGCACCAAGCCGGAGTCTTCGAGGCTCCGCCGTTGGAAAAGGCTGTCCCGCGCCTGGTGTTCCGTGAGTCTGCGGAACGCCCGCTCCTTTGCGCCGGGCCGCCACCCGCATGGAAGCGGGCTCTGGACCTTTTCTGCATTTTCATCAGCCTCCCGGTGACGCTGCCCTTGATGGCGGCCATCACCCTTTGGATCAAACTCGCTTCCCAAGGCCCGGCCCTGTTCCGTCAGGAAAGGATCGGTCTCAACGGGAAGCGTTTTGTTCTCTACAAGTTCCGCAGCATGAAGCTGAATGCGGACACGCGGAGGCATTTCGATCATTTCCGGAATCTGGTCCGCATGGATCGTCCGATGGTGAAGCTGGATCTGCTTTGCGATTCTCGTTTGATCCCGGGCGGTTGCCTGTTGAGGGCCGCCGGCCTGGACGAGCTTCCCCAGTTGCTCAACGTCCTCCGCGGGGAGATGAGTCTCGTCGGCCCGCGCCCCTGCCTTCCCGAGGAACTCCATTATTTCAATGCGAGGCAGATGCAGCGGTTCGAGGTGCTTCCCGGCCTGACCGGCATCTGGCAGGTCCACGGCAAGGGGGTTTCGACCTTCAACGAAATGAACGGCATGGACGCGCTGTACGTGCGCCGTTGCTCTCTTGCAATGGATCTGGGCATCATGCTGCGCACTCCCTTGGCGCTGATGGCGCAGATGCGCCAGGCTTTCCTGCAGCACCGCGCGGCATCGGCCGAACCGGCTTCCGATTCGTCCGAAGATGCGGCGCTCTCCGGATACAATGCCCAGCATCTGGGTTGATTTCCATGAACACGCCCGTCTCGGTCGGAATTGCCGGCTACGGCTATTGGGGGCCGAATCTGGCCCGCAATTTCGACGGGTTGCCGGATGCCCGGCTGGGGGCTGTCTGCGACTCCGATCCCGGACGCCTTGAGCATCTGGCCAGGCGCCATCCCCGCGCCGCGGCGTTTGGAGACTTTGAGGACATGCTGCGCGCCGCCGAGATCGACGCGGTGGTGGTTGCGACGCCCGTGGGAACCCATTTCGCTCTCGCCAAGGCCGCCCTTCTTTCCGGCAAACACGTCCTCGTTGAGAAACCGATGGCCACCACGACCGGGGAGTGCCGGGAATTGATCGACATCGCGGAGCGCCAAGACCTCACCCTGATGGTCGGGCACACCTACCTCTACTCCGAGGCCGTGCGAAAGGCTCTCGAAATCATCGGAAGCGGCGACATCGGGGAGATCCGCTACATCAACTGCCAGCGGCTCAATCTCGGGCTTTTCCAACAGGACATCAATGTGGCTTGGGATCTCGCCCCGCATGATCTCTCGATCATCCTGAAGGTGATGGGAGGCATGCCGCGGCTGGTCAACTGCCAAGGCACCGCCCAAGTGAACCCGGCGGTCGAGGATGTGACCAACATCTCGCTCTCCTTCGCGGGCCGGCGTTTCGCTTCCGTGCAAAGCAGTTGGCTGGAACCCCGCAAGGTCCGGCAGATCACCTTCGTCGGAACCCGCAAGATGATCGTTTACGATGACCTCGAACCGCATGGAAAGATCCGGATTTACGACGTGCGCGTGGATTGTCCGCCCCACTACGACACCTTCGCGGATTTCCAGTATTCCTACCACTACGGCGAGTGCCGCATCCCCCATCTGGAACAGGGCGAGCCGCTTGGCCGGATGTGTGCGCACTTCATTGACTGCATCCGCGACGGCACCCGGCCGGAATCCTGCGGTGAGCGCGGGCTGGAGGTGGTCCGGATTCTCGAGGCCTGCTCCGAATCCCTACGCCTGCACGGCGGAGCGGTGCCTTTTCCCGGGCCGTCGGTGGCACCTCTGCCTGAGCGGCAGGTGCCGGACCCGCTTCTGGCCGCGGTTTGATCAAGACCATTTTTCATGAACGCCGCCCATACCAGCGCCCTGAGGATCGCTCCCGATGCCAGGCCCGGCGGGGGATTGAGTCCTCTGATGCGAGTTGGGGCCACTCACCCGGGTTCCACCCTTTGCGGAGGGCTGGCGGCCGCGGGAATCGCGATGCGTGGCAATCCAGCGTGTGTTCCACGGATACCCAAGGGAGTCTGCCTGTGAAAGTCCCATTCATGGATTTGGACGCGCGGCATGCCCCGTGGCGTCGGGATTACCTTCTCGCGATGGAGGCGGTGATCGATTCGGGCTGTTTTTCCGGTGGTCCGTTTGTCGAACGTTTTGAAAACGAGTTCGCGGCGTATTGCGGCACCCGCCATGCGGTCGGAGTGGGTTCCGGCACCGACGCGCTCTGGCTGACGATGACCGCCATGGGAATCGGTCCTGGAGACGAGGTGATCACGGTGCCGATGACCTTCGTGGCCACCGTGGAGGCGATCCTTCTCACCGGTGCGAAACCGGTCTTCGTGGACATCGATCCCGCCACCTACACGATGGACCCGACGGCCATCGAAGCCGTCCTGACGTCCCGCACCAAGGCGATTCTCCCGGTGCACCTTTTCGGCCAGCCCGCGGACATGGGGCCGATCATGGAGCTCGCCCGCATGCATGGCTTGCGGGTGATCGAGGACGCGGCCCAGGCACACGGCGCGGCATGGAGCGGGCGCAAGGCGGGCTCGCTGGGCGACGCCGGCTGTTTCAGCTTTTACCCCGGAAAGAACCTCGGAGCCTTCGGCGAGGCCGGCGCGGTGACGACGGATGATGACGGCCTCGCCCGCGATCTCCGCATGCTCAGAGATCACGGCCAGTCTGAAAAACATCGTCACGAAGGCTTTGGTTGGAACAGCCGGATGGACGGGATCCAAGCGGCGGTCCTCAGTGCCAAGCTCCCTCATTTGGACGCGTGGAATCATGCACGGCGACTCCACTCCCTTCGCTACCGCGCGGCGCTTTCCGCAACCCGCGAGATCATCCTGCCGTCCGAACGGCCAGCGACCGCGCATGCATGGCACCTGCATGTCATCCGTGTGCCGCGGCGCGCGGGTCTTCTGGAGGTTTTCAGGCAAGAGGAAATCGGCTACGGCCTTCACTACCCGGTGCCCGTTCACCTTCAACCCGCCTATCGGAACCTCGGATACACGGCCGGGGATTTTCCTGTGGCCGAACAGTGTGCGGATCAGTTCGTCTCCCTGCCCTCCGGGCCCGAACTGGACGCGGACCGCATCGATCATGTGATCTCCACGTTGCTCCGCTGGGCCGGCCCGCCCGCCGCAAGCCGGACAAAAAGCCTTCACGAACCATCAACCCGCGCCGGAGCCCCGCTCGGCGTCTGAAACCCGGGCCGCCCGCAGGCACCCGCGAAACCGCGATACCATGGAAAAACCGAAAGCCAAACCTTCCTCCGCCTCCTCCTCCTCGTCTTCGTTCGGAGTGCAGGATGTCCTCTACGTGTTGTTCAAACACAAATGGATGATCCTGCTGCTCACCCTCGTCGGACTGGGAGTCGCGGGCTTCATGTTCAAGCAGCAGGTGCCGCTCTACCGATCCGAGTCCAAGCTCCTCATCCGCTACGTGCTGGCCAAGGGCAACATCGACCCCTACGAATCCGTGAGCGCGCCTGGCGGCGGCGTCCGTGGGAAAGGGGACCCGGTCATCAACACGGAAATCGAAATCCTCAACAGCGAGGATCTCCTGATGAATGTGGCGGAAGCCGTGGGACCCGAGCGACTCCTTCCGCAGGCGGGGAGCCCCGTGTCGCTCATCGATGCGGCCCGATCCATCCGCACCGGACTTCTGGTGCTTCCGGGTTTCAGCCCCTCGGTGGTTTATGTGAACTACAGCCACAAGGATTCCGCGTTGGCGAAGGACGTGTTGACCCATCTGCTCGACCGGTATTTCAAGAGGCACCTCGAAATCCACCGTTCCGCGGCGGAATTCGACATCGTCGCCAAGCAGGTGGAGGATGCGAAGGTCCGCCTCCGTGAGACGGAGATCGCGCTGGACCAATTGCGCAAGGAGACCGGCATCATGTCGCTCACGGATGCGACGGCCGCACTGACCGCCCAGAAGAGCAAGACCCAGGAAGACCTTCTCAAGGCCCGCGCGGAACTCGCCGAAAAAGAGGCCTCGCTCAGGGAGTTGGAAAAGGACTCGGCGGACGTCGAGCTCGCCGCCGCCGAGGACCGCGCCGCGCAACGGAAAGACGGCCCCGCCGTCAAAGTTCCGCCGCCAGGGGCCATCACGGAATACCGTTCCATCACCGAGTTGATCGGCTTCCTCCAGAAACGGGATCTCGACCTCCGGATCAAGTTCAAGCCCGGCAACCGCCTGCTGGTCCTCAACCGCCAGCAAATGGAAACCAATGAGGCGAGGCGCAGGGAACTGGAACGGCAGTATCCCGCCCTGAGCGCCCAGGCGGACGCCGCCGCCGCCTCGGCCGATCCCACGAGCCCGCGAGCGAAGTGGATTTCCGAAAAGGCCGGACTCGCCGCCGTCCAGGCCAAAATCGACGTGTTGAACGCGCACCTCAAGGAGATCGGCGAGCAATTCAGCCGCGAGTATGCCGTGGGCGCGAAGGTTGAGGAACTCCAGCGCGAGCGGGACATGCTCGATGCCGAATACCGCACCTTGGAAAGCAAACTCAAGAACGCGCGTGTGGAGACCACCCTGGATCCATCCCGCATGCCCAACATCACCATCTTCCAGCAGCCGACGAGGCCCCTGAAGACCTATGACGAGAAGATGCAGAAGATCATCATGGGCGTGGCCGGTTCCGGTCTCGGGCTTGGCCTCGCCCTCGCCTTCATCATCGAGCTCCTCTTCAACCGCAAGATCAGCCGCCCCATCGAGATCCAGACGCGGATGCAGCTCCCGCTGCTTCTGTCCATCCCCTATTTGGGCGGCAAGGCGCGCGGCAGGTTCCTGCTCTCCGGCCAGGCGGACCTTCCGCTCATTGGCGGGGGCGAGAATACGGAACTCTCCACCTCCACCCGCGGTGCGGCCAAAGCGCCCTTGGGCCGCTCGGAGCACTTCATCCTGCCCTACGCCGAGACGCTGCGTGACCGGATCATTTTCAACTTCGAGGTCAACAACGTGATCCACAAGCCCAAGTTCGTGGCGGTCACCGGCCTTTCCGAGGGTGCCGGCGCGTCCACCATCGCGGCGGGCCTCGCCAAGTCCTTCTCCGAAATCAACGGCTCCAAGGTGCTGCTGGTGGACCTCAGCTCGCTCCATCCGGAACAGAATCCGATTTTTGGCGAGGTGCCGCTGCATTCGATCAGCAGCGCGCTGGAGCTCACCGAGCGCAAGGATTTCAAGGACGCCAATGACAACCTCTACTACGCGAGCGCCGTCGCCCGGCGCGACGAGACCGGGCTCACCTCGTTCACGCCCATCCATCTCTACGAGCTCATGCCCCACCTCCAGAAGAGCGCCTACGACTACATCGTCTTCGACATGCCCGCTCTCGGCGAGACCAGCCGCACCCTCGCGATGGCCGGGCTCATGGACAAGGTGCTGCTCGTGCTGGACGCGGAAAACACCAGCCGCGACGCCCTCAAGTGGGGATATTCGGAACTGGTCAAGGGCAAGGCGGACGTCTCCTGCATCTTCAACAAGACCCGCAGCAACACCCCCGGCTGGTTGATCGGTTAGAACCGCGCCGCCCCGCCTCCGTCATGCCCTGCTCGAAAGCCATGCCAGCCCCCAGCGAGTTGTCCTGCGGTTCGCATGGCATCCGGGCCCGGTTCTATTACCGGATCAAACCGTTCATTCCCCAGCCGGCACGCTTTTTCCTGCGCCGGATCCGCGTTCCCGGCATCATGAGGCGCAGCGCGGATTTCTGGCCCATCGATCCGCAGGCCGCGCAGCCGCCCGAGGGCTGGTCCGGTTGGCCGCACGGGAAAAAATTCGCCCTGGTCTTCACCCACGACGTGGAAACCGGAGACGGCCAGGCCAAGGCGAGAAACCTTGCGGGACTGGAAATGGAGCATGGCTTCCGCTCGTCGTTCAATTTCATCCCCGAGGGCCCTTACAAGGACAACGCGGGCCTCCGCCACTGGCTGGTGGAGAATGGCTTCGAGGTCGGTGTCCACGATCTCAAGCATGACGGGCGGCTATACGAATCCAGGGAGGCCTTCGGCTGGAAGGCCGAAAGCATCAACCGCTATCTCCGGAAATGGAATGCGGTCGGCTTCCGCTCCGGATTCATGCTCCGCAGGCTGGACTGGCTGCACGACCTTGATCTGCTTTACGACAGCTCGACCTTCGATACCGATCCCTTCGAGCCCCAGCCCGACGGCTCCGGCACTATATTCCCATTCCACGTCAGGCCGCCCGCCGGCGTGGGTGGGCCGGGATACGTCGAGTTGTCCTACAGCCTGCCCCAGGATTCGACGCTCTTCCTGCTGCTGCGGGAAAAGACCGCCGCCATCTGGGAGCGCAAGCTTGAGTGGATCGTCCGCCATGGAGGCCTCGCGCTGGTGAACATCCACCCGGACTACGTGGACTTCTTCGGAACCCGGGAATCCGCTTCGCTTTATCCGGTCTCCCTGCTGCGCGATTTCCTGGGGCATGTCCGTTCGGAATACGAGGGCCAGTATTGGAATCCCCTGCCGCGGGAGCTCGCCACATGGTTCCGCGGGCGGCCCGAGCCGTCCTCAATCCTCCGGGAAACCCACTCCCCACCCCCCCCCCCCCGACCAAGCAAGCCATGATTCGACTGCGCCACAAGCTGTTGATCCAGATGTTCCGGCTCTTCGACCAGCTGGTGCTGGTGTTGACCGGCATCGGCATCATCTATTTCCGTCCTGAGATCCTACTGCGAGGAGGAAACCACATCATCGAGGCGACCCTCAACATCGGGGACGTGATCGGGATCCTGCTGCTCGCCATGGGCTGGATCGGAATTTTCGATTACTTCATCCGCTACCGTTCGGACCGTCTGGTCGCGCTCAACACCCAGTTGAAGAATCTCCTCAAGGCGACGAGCGTCGCCACCTTCTGGCTGATGATCGTCAGCGCGCTGTTCACGGTGCGGAGCTTCAACATCCTCAACATCCTGATCTTCTTCGTGGTGGTCACCGGCATCGGCATCATCGGCCGGTTGTTCCTCCGCGTACTGCTGCTCAGCGCCCGTAGGTCGGGATACAACTACCGCTTCCTGCTCGTCATCGGCGCCAACGACCGCGCCAGCCAGATCGCCGGCCAGATCGATGAAAAGCCGGAGCTCGGATACAAGATCGTCGGGTTCGTGGCGGAATCCCCGGAGGCCATGGAGTCCTGGCAACATCAGACGCACCCCGAGTGGAGGGTTCTCGGGCTGCTGGAAAACCTGCGCGACATTCTGATCGGCGAGCGGGTGGACGAGGTCATCGTCTGTCTGCCGATGGACGCGCGCTTCAGCGACATCGCGTCGATCGTGCGGCACGCCCGGGACCTGGGCATCGTGGTGCGGCTCATGCCTGACCTCTCGGACGGCACGCTGCTCAGGAACCTGCATGTGGAGGAGTTCGAGAACGAATACGTCGTCACGCTGTTCCGCGAGCAGCTTCTCATGCAGCTCCTGATGAAGCGCCTGCTCGACACGGCGCTCTCGCTGGTGGTGCTCATCATCCTGGCTCCGGTGATGCTGGTGGTGGCCATCCTCATCAAGCTCACCAGCCCGGGGCCGGTGCTCTTCGTTCAGAACCGCGTGGGCATGAACCAGCGCCAGTTCAAGCTCTACAAGTTCCGCTCCATGGTCGCGGATGCCGAGGCGCGCAAACTCGAACTCGCCCATCTCAACGAGCGCGACGGCCCGGCCTTCAAGATCGAGAACGACCCCCGCATCACGCGCATCGGCCGCTTCATCCGCAAGACCAGCATCGACGAGCTGCCCCAGCTCTTCAACGTGCTGAGCGGCGAGATGAGTCTGGTGGGCCCGCGTCCGCCGCTTCCGGACGAGGTGAAGAAATACGAGTGGATGTTCCGCAAGCGCCTCTGCGTGAAGCCCGGCATCACCTGCATCTGGCAGATCAGCGGACGCAACAACGTCTCCTTCGACCGCTGGATGCAGATGGACCACGAGTACATCGAAAACTGGTCGCTCTGGCTGGATTTGCAGATCCTCCTGAAAACCATTCCGGCGGTCCTGCTGAGCCGCGGAGCCTCGTGACTCCCACGGCGATGTCCGGAACACGTCCCAAAGTCCTGGCGATTTCGTCCGGCGGCGGCCATTGGGTCCAGCTGCTGCGCTTGCGGCCCGCCTTCGAGGGTTGCGATGTGGTGTATGCCACGGTCCGCGAAGGATATCGCGGAGACGTGGGCGACGCCGAGTTCCGGCTGGTGCCGGACGCGAACCGCTGGAACAAGCTTGCGCTGGTCCGCAGTGCGGCGGCGATCTTCGCGCTGGTGTTGAGCGAGCGGCCGGATGTCGTCATCACCACCGGCGCGGCACCCGGGTATTTTGCCGTCCGCATCGGAAAATGGCTCGGAGCCCGGGTGGTCTGGCTGGACAGCGTGGCGAATGCCGAGGAACTCTCGATGTCCGGCGAGAAATCCGGGGGCTTTGTGGATTTGTGGCTCACCCAGTGGCCGCACCTCGCGCGTGAGGGTGGGCCGCGTTGTTTTGGAAGCGTCCTATGATTTTCGTCACCGTGGGAACCGACATGCCCTTCGACCGCATGGTCCGGGTGATTGATGCGTGGGCCGCCGAAACCGGCAGGCAGGATGTTTTCGCCCAGATCGGCGAGGGCGGGTGGGAACCAAAACACATCCGCTTCGCCCATTTCCTCCCGCCGCAGGAATTCGCCGACCATTTTGACAAGGCGCGGGTGATCGTCTCGCACGCGGGCATGGGCACGATCCTCACCGCGCTCTATCGCGGCAAGCCCATCCTCGTGATGCCGAAGAAGGCCAGCCTCGGCGAGCACCGCAACGAGCACCAGACGGCCACCGCGCGCCGCATGATGGAAATCGGCGGAGTGAACGTGGCCTTCGACGAATCCGAGCTGCGCCGGAAGCTCGACCAACTCGATACGCTGACCAGCGGCCGGCAGATCGGCTCCTTCGCCAGCGATTCGCTCGTCACCGGCATCCGCGATTTCATTTTCTCCGGAAAGCGCTGAGCTCCGGAAATCCCTCGGCAAACCATGAAGCCCGCAAAGTGGATCAACGCCATCGCATCGGTCTGCGATCCGCGCTGCTATCTGCATCTGTTCCGGTTGGTCCACTACTACGGTTACAGCCATGTGAGGCCCCGGCTGCGCCTGCGGGCCGGCGAGGGCACCGGCATCGCGCCGAATGTCTCGCTGCGCAACGGCGAGCGCATCCGGATCGGCCGCGGCAGCCATATCGGCGAGCGTTGCTTCCTCTGGGCCGGTGACTCGACCGGCCGCATCGACATCGGGGATCACGTCTCGCTCGCTCCCGGAGTGTTCATCACCGCGTCCGACTATCAGTTTGTGGCCGGCCTTCCGTTCCGGGACCAACCGAAGCGCGAGCGCGACGTCCGGATCGGCAACGATGTCTGGCTGGGAGCGGGAGTGGTCGTCACCGCCGGAGTCGCCATCGGCGACGGCTGCATCGTCGGAGCCGGAGCGGTGGTGACCAAGGACCTGCCCGCGGGTTCCATCGCCGCCGGCGTGCCGGCCCGGGTGATCGGGGCCAGGGAAGCGTCAAACCAGGAATCCTCATCATGAAAGCCGACGTCGCCATCGTCATCGTCTCCTACAATTCCGCGGAGTTCATCGGAACCTGTCTGGAGAGCGTCATCTCCGCCCGGAAGGACATCCGCCAGCAGATCATCGTCGTGGACAACGATTCACGGGACCACACCGTGGAGTTGATCCGCGAGCGGTTCCCGGAGGTAGAACTCGTCGTTCCGGGCGCGAATCTGGGTTTCGCCGCGGGGGTCAACCTCGGCGCGAGGCATGCGGACGCCGAGTTCATCCTCCTGTTGAATCCGGATACGGAGATCCTCGATCACGCGGTGGACCGCATCGTCGATTTCGCGCGGAAGAATCCCGGCCACGGGCTTTATGGCGGCAGGACCTTGCAGCCGGATGGCAGCCTGGAGCCGTCCTCCTGTTGGGGCCAGCCCACGCTTTGGAGCATGGCGATGTTCGGTTTCGGCCTCTCGACGCTCGCGCCGAAAAACCGCTGGCTCGATCCGGAGTCGCTGGGCGACTGGCAGCGCGACAGCGTGCGGGAGGTTGGCGTGATCACCGGATGTTTCCTGCTGGCACCCAAGAGCGTCTGGGACGAGCTCGGCGGCATGGACGAGCGCTATTTCATGTATGGGGAGGATGTGGATTTCGCGATGCGCGCCCGCAAGCTTGGCTACCGCCCGGTGATCTGCCCGGAGGCCCGGCTCGTGCATGAAGTCGGCCAATGCTCGGAAACCCCCGTCCACAAGACCATGTTGCTCTATCGAGGCAAGGCGAGTCTGGTCAGGACCCACTGGCACGGGCCAGCGAAATGGCTGGGCCTGTTTTTCCTCGCCGCCGGGACCGGTCTCAGGGCCATGTTGTCCGGCGTGTTGAAACGTCCAGGCAAGGGCGATGCCGCCGGCCGGTGGCAGACGCTGTGGCGAGAGCGGGCCACTTGGTTGCGCGGATATTCCGACCAGCCCGCCACGCGGACCGTGGCGGGTTGAATTGTTTTTGAGCGTTGCCGGAATTCCGAAGCCAGTCTTCATGATCAGCGTCGTCATCCCCAGCTACAACCGCCGCGATGGCATGCTCGCCCTGTTGGCGGATGTGTTCCGGCAGGAGGACGTGGAGTTCGAGGTGATCGTCGTGGACGACTGCTCTCCCGATGACAGCGCGGAGGCCATCCGCCGCGCCTATCCGGAGGTTCGATTGTTTGTCAACGAAACCAATGGCGGCCCGGCCGTCGCGCGCAACCGCGGCATCCGGGAAGCGAGGGGTGAGTTTATCGTGGGCTTCGACAGCGACGTGACCATCCCCGATCCGCGGCTGCTGGCGAAAGCGGCCGCGTGTTTCCGGGAATCCCAGGCGGTGGACGGCCTGGCCCTGCGCATTTTCAAACCGGACGGTGTCTCGGAGGACGTCGAGCGCTGGTGGCACCCGCTGCCCGTTGCGACTCACGCGGAAAAGCCGTTTTTCACCTCATACTTCAGCGGCACCGCCTACGCCTTCCGCCGGGAAGCGGTGATTGCGGCGGGGCTCTATCCGGAGCTGCTCTACATGCATTACGAGGAGGTTGAACTGGCCTGGCGCATCATGGATCGCGGCGCGTCGATCCTCTACACGCCGGGCCTCGCGGTCGTGCATCATGCGAATCCGGTTTCCCGCCGCAGCGAGATCGAGGTTTTCTACAAACCGCGCAACCAGATCCTGCTCGCCGCGTCGTGCCTTCCTGTGGCTGATGCGCTCGCATACGCCCTGCCGCGGACCTGCTTCCAAGGCTTCAAGGCATTGACGCGCGGTCATTTCCCGAAGTTCGTGAAAGCGATGAGCTCCGCCATCACCTTGCTGCCCCGCCAGATCGAATCCCGCAAACCGCTCCGCAAGGAAACCCTCACCCGCATTCGAGAGCTCAAGAATCCTGAAAATTTCAGTCTATACAAACATGCATAGGTGATGATATTCGGGTGAAAAAAGGACAATTGGGGCCTTTTCCGGCCGCAAAGATCGTGTATCTGTGGTTTTTAAAAAATCACCTTGATGATAAAACTTCACCCCCCTAAGAAGTCCGCTGATTTTCAAAATCAAGCTGTCCCATCATCCTGAAACATCGAATCCCTAAAAAAAATGTCCCCGACTCCACACCCAAGAGCATTCCGCGGATGGATCTCCGCATCACTGGTGCTTCTCGCGTCACTCAGCGAGCTGGCCACCGGCGCCACATCCGTCACCCGTTTCGCCATCACCTGGACCTTCTCTGCGGACCGCCAGGTCGGCCAGTACGCCAACGGCGATTGGTGGGTGGTCGGTCCGGTCACCATCACCAACATCACGCCCAAGTCCGTCGTCTCGGGCGGGCGGACCATCAACGGATCGACGGTCAATCCTAACAGTGCGGAGTTCCCCAGCCACGGCTTCGACAGCGCGATGTCCGAGACCGGCATCGGCTTCAACGCCTCGCTGAACGCCGGCCGCCCCGGCGGCAAGGACATCAGCGCCACCAACCCGCTGGTCCTGCAGAACGGATCTTCGCTGGTTTCCTGCGTCAGCCATCCGGTCTCGACCAATCGTCCGACCATCACCGACGTTTCGATTCTCACGGTGGTGGCGAGCCCGCCCGCCGCGGGATCGTTCAGGCCGCCCTATTGCGGAACCGACAAGACCCATTACTGGAACAAGAGCAGCCTCCGCTACGGGATCCTGCAGAAGCTCACCCTCAGCGGGGCACCCACGCCCACCGACATGGCGGCGGAGTTCGAGCGTCCATGGTTCGAGCTGGGCACCGAGAGTGCCGGACGTTATTTCCACCCCGCGAACCATCAGCCGGAGTACGGCCGTGACATGGCCTGGATCATCGGCGACGCGATGCTGACCCTTCACTTGAACTACACCGATGCCCAGAAGGAAACGCTCTATGTGCGCCTGGTGCAGTGGGGCATCGATCTCTACGGATGTGCGAAAACCGGAGGCTTCTGGGCCGACAACGGCGGTCTCAACGCCGGTCGGAAAGGCGGCCTCGTGATGGCCGGCCTCGCACTCAACGACCCGAAGAT
>Ga0114938_1000668_pt1 | contig 25036 bp, 23 predicted proteins | sample AshMeaBigSpring_FD_88675 | JGI IMG/M metagenome (GOLD analysis project Ga0114938, IMG submission 88675) | Groundwater microbial communities from Big Spring, Nevada to study Microbial Dark Matter (Phase II) - Ash Meadows Big Spring | ecosystem: Environmental > Aquatic > Deep subsurface >... | reverse complement strand
GCCGACGCGCGTAGCAAGCCGCCGCGAATGCAGGGCAGGAGCTCGATGACGGAACCGAGGCGATACAAGGCCTTCATCAGCTACAGCCACGCTGACCGTGCGCAGGCAAGCTGGCTGCAGCGGGCATTGGAACGTTATCGAACGCCCAAGGCTTTGCGCCGTGCGCGGCCGGACGTCCCTGACCGCCTATATCCCATCTTCCGCGACTCTGACGAACTCGCTTCGTCGACCGACTTGTCGGAATCGATCCAGCGAGCGATGGACGATTCCGACGCGCTGATCGTGATCTGCTCGCCGGCAGCGCGCGCGTCGCGCTGGGTCAACGAGGAAATCCGCCGGTTCCGCGCGATCGGCCGGGGCGACCGGATCTTCTGCCTGATCGTTGCGGGAAGCCCCGACCCAGGCTCCGCCGACTGCGCATTCCCGGACACCCTGCTGCGCGACGAATCGGGGAGCGCCCTGCGTGAACCGCTTGCCGCCGACGTGACGGCTGCCGGTGACGGAAAGCGCAATGCGATGCTCAAGATCGCGGCCGGCCTGCTCCAGGTCGGCGTCGACGAACTGAAGCGGCGCGACGCACAACGGCAGGCGCGATCCTGGTCGCTGGTTGCTGCCGGTTCTTTGCTGGTCACCGCGCTCACGATCGGCCTGGCGCTGTATGCCCTGCACGCACGGCGCGAAGCGGATGTTCGCCGCGCGCAGGCGGAGAACCTGATCGGCTTCATGCTCGGCGACCTGCGCAGGAACCTCGAGCGAATCGGCAAGCTCGAATTACTCGACTCGATCGGCAACCAGGCCATGGTCTACTTCGCCGCCATCGGCGAGCGAGGCACGGAAAAGGAAATGCTGGAGCGTGCCAAAGCGCTCAAGCAGATCGGCGACGTGCGCTTCAACCGCGGCCAGCTCGAGCCGGCGCTCCTGGCATTCCGCCAGGCGCTTGCGCAGACCCGTGCCCTGTACGACGCGAACCCCGGCAACAACGACTACCTCTTCGAGCTCGGGCAAGCGGAATTCTGGGTCGGCTACGTGGCCTGGCAGCGTGGCGACCTCGGCGGCGCCTACCAGTCGATGCAACGCTACATGGAGTACAGCCGCGAACTCAGCCGGCGCGAACCGGCCAACGACGACTACCGGCTCGAACTGTCCTACGCCTACGGCAATCTCGGCAGCGTTGCGCTGGCCCAGGGTCGGCCGCAGGTCGCGCTCGGGGAATTCGCCGACTCATTGGCCCTGGCCGAATCGCTGCTGGCAAAGAGTCCGCAGGACTATGAACTGGCATTCAACGTGTCCGACTCGCGCTCGTGGGTCGGCACCACACTGCTCGAACTTGGCCGTCTCGCGGAGGCACGAGAAGAATTCGCTCGGGCCGCCGCGGTCATGCAGCCGTTTCATCAGCAGGCGCGCGATCAGCGTGCTTCGTACAACTACTGCCGGTTGCTGATCCTGCAGGCGGAGGCGGACATCAACCGCGGCGACGTGGACGGTGCGCGGCGTGCGCTCGAGGAGTCGATCGCCGTCTACGCGAAGTTGCTCGAGATCGATCCCACCAACGTCACCTGGCTCTACAACGCGCTCACGGCGGAGACCCACCTGCTCAGCCTGGTTCCGCCGGGCGAATGGACGGCACGGGAGCGTGCAGCTCTCGAGCGCATCGAATCGAGGCTGGCGAACTCGTCGTCGGGCGATGAATCGGACAAGGACTACATCCGGCTCAAGTTCCGCGTGCGCAACCTGCGCGACATCGTCCTGCTGCACCAGGGCGACCCCGAGGCGGCACTGCGCTCGGCGCAACAGACGCGGCACGACTGGCAGGTGGCGAGCCAGGGCAAGGCCATGGTCCCCGAGTTCACCCTCATCGAGGCCCGGGCCGGAAAGATCCTGGGCAGCGCGCTCGCGGCCGCCGGCGATGCCGCCGGGGCGCGCGCGACCTGGCAGGCGGAGGCGGAGCGGCTCGATGCGACCTCCACCGCCAATCTGTCGCTGCTCGCGGTGCGGCGCCTGCTGGCCATCGACTTGGGAGACCGGGAGCGCGCGAACGAGATCGCGGCGCGGTTGCAGGCGGCGGGCTACCTTGATCCCCGGGCCGATCCGGCCTATACGATGTCGGGCGCCTTCCGATAACCCGTGCCAGACCCGAGGAACGCCCCATGCCCAACAGCCCGCACAACGTCGATCTGCGCATCGATGCATCGAACCAGTACAGCTTCTCTGGCGGCAGCGAGGGCAATGGAAACTGCTTCAACGCCATTGGGCAGGGCGCTGCCCCCGTGCAGATCACGCTCGAGGCGCCCGTCGGTTACCGCATCCGGGCCATGAGCGACAGCCCGCCGGGGGTGGGATTGGCCGGGAACGGCGCGGAGAAGATGAAGCCTTCAGTCGCTGGAAACGGCCGGTCGGCGAACATCGCGAATCCCTGCGTGGATCCGGCGGACGTGGAGTACACGGTCAACGTGGAGACTCCAGACGGCGGCAACATTCCCTGCCATCCGAGAATCGTGAATACGTGACGCCGCGCCTGCGGCGCCTCCAGGCGGATCACCAGGCGTAGGCTTCCGGCGCCGCGCCCCCGGGGCCCGGGAAGATCTTGTCGAGGGCGGCCAGCGTCTCCGCATCCAGCTCGATGTCGGTCGCCGCGACGGCGTCGTCCAGTTGGCCGAGCGTGCGCGGGCCAACGATCGGGGCCGTGACGGCCGGTTGGTGCAGGAGCCACGCGACTGCCACCTGCGCCGGCGGGTGGCCGATGCGGCGGCAGAGTTCCTCGTACGCAGCAATCTTCGCCCTGTCCCGTTCGAGTCGGTTCGTCACCCATTCGCCACCGCGCCTCCCGTGGCGTTCCTTGTCGACGGCGCCGGCCAGCATGCCGCCGTCCACTGGGGCATACGGAATGAGGCCCATGCCGTACCCCGCGCAGGCCGGGATCACCTCGAGCTCGACCATCCGGTTGTTGAGGTTGTACACGGACTGCTCGCTCACCAGCCCGTGCATGTCGCGCTTCATCGCCTCCTGGTTGGCGGTGGCGATGTGCCAGCCGGCGAAATTGCTGGAACCGACGTAGATCACCTTGCCGCGGGACTTCAGCGAGTCGAACGCCTCCCACGCCTCCGACCAGGGGCAGTCGCGGTCGACGTGGTGCACCTGGTAGAGGTCGATCACGTCGGTCTGCAGGCGCCGCAAGCTGGCTTCGAGATGGCGGTGGATCTTGAGGGCGCTCAGGTTGCGGCCCGAGCGGTTCGGCTCGCGGTCGGCCGCGTCGCGGTTCGCCGGGTTGTAGACCTTGGTCGCGAGGATGACATTGTCGCGGCGGCCACCGCCCTGGGCGAACCAGCGGCCGATGATCTCCTCGGTGTAGCCGCGGTACTTCTCCCAACCGTAGACGTCCGCGGTGTCGAAGAAGTTGATCCCGAGTTCGAGCGCCCGGTCCATGATGGCGAAGCTGTCCTCGACGGAGGTGTGCCAGCCGAAGTTCATGCTGCCGAGGCACAGGTTGCTCACCTGCACGCCGTTCTTGCCCAGTCGCCGGTAGTTCACGCCCATCTGCAGCCTCCGTCGCCTCACGCCGGCCCGCATCCGGCGGCAGCGTCACACCTTGCCGCGCCGCGCCTCCAGCTGCAGTCGCACCTCGTGCGCTCGCTGCTCCGTGATCGGGAAGGTGGCGATGGCCCAGATGGCCACGCCCGATGCCAGGAACGGCAGGAAGGCGTCAAACAGGCGCATGAGCGTGATCGTCTGCGCCGATTGATTGCCCGCGAGCGCGACGTCGAAGCCGGTCGCGTTGAGCAGGAAGCCGCCCGCCGCGAGCGCGGCGGCCATGCCCAGCTTCACCACCCACCAGAAGATGGAGCCGTACATGCCCTCGCGGCGCTCGTGGGTCTGCAGTTCGTCGAGGTCCACGACGTCGGCGATCATCGACGGCAGGATCGTGAACAATCCGCCGAGGCCGAAGGCGAGCAGCGGCGCCGGCAGGATGACGAGCCAGGGAATCTCCGGGTTGTAGCAGAACCACTTCAGGGCGTAGCCCAGCATCGACACGCCGATTGCGACGTAGAAGATGCGCTTCTTGCCGAGTCGCGTGCCCAGCACCGTGACCAGCGCGATCACGCCGAACGTGGCGATCGACTGCACGGTACCTGCCCAGCCGGCGTACTCCGCGCCGCGCACGGTGTCGCCCCCGAACACGTAGTAGATGATCACGTAGAACTGGAACGACGACACCATCATGAAGCCGTTGAAGACCAGGAACGTCGCCAGGCACAGCTTGAGGAACGGCTTCGAGCGCACCGTCACCCCGAAGCCGCGGAAGAAGCCGGCCAGGTTGCGCAGCACCGCGCTGCCCACGGTCGCGATCCCGCGCTCACGGGCCTCCGCTGCGGCGACGCCGCTGAAACGCTCCTTCAGGAACAGTGCCGGCATGATGCCGACCACCGCGACCACGATCGCGACGATGACGGCGAGGCCCGCGGCGCCGCCTGGTTCGAGTGAGGCGGGCCGGCGGCGCAGTCGGCTGAACGCCCAGAAAGCGAAAGGCCCCGGGGACACCGGGGCCTTTCGCATTTGCATTCGGGGCCGGGGCTGAGCCCGGTCCCGATCGCCGCCACGGCTTCGTTTCCGAAACCGTAACACCGGCACCTTTTTACAGCAGCGGCACCAGCAGCAGCGCCACGATGTTGATGATCTTGATCAGCGGGTTGATGGCTGGGCCCGCGGTGTCCTTGTACGGATCGCCCACGGTGTCGCCGGTGACGGCCGCCTTGTGCGTTTCGGAGCCCTTGCCGCCGAAGTTGCCTTCCTCGACGTACTTCTTGGCGTTGTCCCACGCGCCGCCGCCCGTGCACATCGAGATGGCGACGAACAGGCCCGTGACGATGGTGCCGATCAGCACGCCGCCGAGCGCGCGGATGCCGGCGCCGGGGCCCAGCAGCCAGTTCATGCCGAAGCCGACGATCACCGGGATCAGGATCGGCAGCAGCGACGGCACGATCATCTCCTTGATCGCGGCACGCGTGAGCATGTCCACGGCCTTGGAGTAGTCGGGCTTGGCGGTGCCCTCCATGATGCCCTTGATCTCCTTGAACTGGCGGCGCACCTCGACGACCACCGAGCCCGCGGCGCGGCCCACGGCCTCCATCGCCATGGCGCCGAAGAGGTAGGGCACGAGGCCGCCGATGAACAGGCCGATGATCACGGCCGGGTCGGACAATTCGAAGCCTTCGACAAGCATGCCGGGACCGAGCCGTCCGGCGATTTCCAGGTTGCTGGTGTAATCGGCGAACAGCACCAGCGCGGCGAGGCCGGCCGAGCCGATCGCGTAGCCCTTGGTGACGGCCTTCGTCGTGTTGCCCACGGCGTCGAGCGCGTCGGTGACCTTGCGCACGTCCTTCGGCAGGCCCGACATCTCGGCGATGCCGCCACCGTTGTCCGTGATCGGGCCATAGGCGTCGAGCGCCACGATCATGCCGGTCATCGACAGCATGGCGGTCGCGGCGATCGCGATGCCGTACAGGCCTTCGAGCTGGTAGGCGCCCCAGATGGCGGCGCAGATCGCGAGCACCGGCAGGGCGGTGGACTTCATCGACACCGCGAGGCCCGCGATGACATTGGTGCCATGGCCGGTCTGCGAGGCCGCGGCGACGTAGCGCACGGGCGCGTACTCGGTCGCGGTGTAGTACTCGGTGATCCAGATCATCGCCGCGGTCAGCGCCAGGCCGATCAGCGCGCACAGGAACAGGTTGGTGGCCTCGGCGCCCATCATGGCGTCCGTGACGAACCAGAAGCCGATCGCCGCGATCACGCCCGAGACGATGATGCCGCGGTACAGCGCGTTCATGATCTTGCCGCCCTCGCGCGCCTTCACGAAGAAGGTGCCGACGATGGAGGCGACGATCGACACCGCGCCGAGCACCAGCGGGTAGAGCACGGCGTTGTCGCCGAGGGAGCCCATGGTCAGGCCCGCAAGCAGCATGGTGGCGACCACGGTCACCGCATAGGTCTCGAACAGGTCCGCGGCCATGCCGGCGCAGTCACCCACGTTGTCGCCCACGTTGTCGGCGATCACGGCGGGGTTGCGCGGGTCGTCCTCGGGAATGCCGGCTTCGACCTTGCCCACCAGGTCGGCGCCCACGTCGGCGCCCTTGGTGAAGATGCCGCCACCGAGTCGCGCGAAGATCGAGATCAGCGAGCCGCCGAACGCGAGGCCGACGAGCGCGTGCAGCGCGTGGTCGCGCACGGCCGGGTCTTCGCTGGCGCCGCCGATCAGGAGGTAGTAGCCCGCCACGCCGAGCAGGCCAAGGCCCACGACCAGCATGCCGGTGATGGCGCCGCCGCGGAAGGCGACCTGCAGCGCCGGGTCGAGCCCGATGCTCGCGGCGTGCGCCGTGCGGACGTTGGCGCGGACTGACACGTTCATGCCGATGTAGCCCGCGGCGCCCGAGAGGAGGGCGCCGACCGCGAAGCCGCCGGCCGTCGCCCAGTTGAGCGCGAGGCCGAGGACGATGAACAGCACCACGCCGACGATGCCGATGGTGGTGTACTGGCGGTTCAGGTAGGCGCCTGCGCCCTGCTGAATGGCCGCGGCGATTTCCTGCATGCGGGCGTTGCCAGCCGGTTGTGCCACGATCCAGCGGGCCGAGAACAGGCCGTAGAGGATCGCGAGCACGCCGGCGCCGATCGCCAGCCACAGCGCGAGAGAAGTGGTCATTGCAAACCTCCCAACGAGGGTTCTTCCTGGGTCAAGCCACGAACGGGCAGGGCTCTGCGTCCCTTGCGCCGGCCGTGAAAAAAGGCGCGGGACTATACCACAAAGCCGGTTTTCGGCCTCCACCACGCCGGTTTGACACGATGGTCCGGGGCGTCCGCGAGGCATACCATTGAGTTGGCGACTGGCCGGGATACCCCCGGGCCAGGTGCCGATCGAGGAGGGATGTCCATGAGCAACCACGCCACCACCCAGAGGCTGAAGGACGACCTGGCGGCCGTGCTGCGCGATGCCGAGTTGTTGATGCAGGCCTCGGCCGAGTACGGCGGCGAGAAGACCGCCGCGGCAAGGGCGCGGATCCGCGAATCGCTGGATGCCGCCAAGCGGCGCCTGCACGAGGCGGAGCAGGCCGCCGTCCGGCATGGCGAGGATGCGGTGCACGCCACCGAGGATTACACGCGCAAGAACCCGTGGCAGGCGCTGGGTGTCGCCGCAGGCATCGGCCTGGTGATCGGCGTGCTGGTGGCCCGCCGCTGAGCCGCCGATGGACGTCGGTGAAACGACCTCCGGGCCGGCGGGCAACCTGGTCCGGTCCGTGATCCGCCTGGCCGGCGGCCTGCTCGAGGCCGCCGAAACGCGCGTCGACCTGTTCGCCACGGAACTGCGCGAGGATGGCGAGCGGGGGCTGCGCCTGCTGGCGTGGGCGTTGGCCGCGTTGCTGACGGCGATCCTTGGGGCGCTGATGGCCGGCGTCACGCTGATCGTCGTGTTCTGGGACACGCACCGGGTGGCGGCTGCCGTCGGCGTCACGGCAGCCTTCCTGGTTGCCGCCGTTGCATGCGCTGCGGCTTTTCGTCGCCGGCTGCGTGAGAAGCCGCGCCTGCTCGATGCCACCCGCAACGAACTGCAGAAGGACGTGGCGTCCATTCGGCTGCACCGATGAGCGCGCATCTCGAGCGACTTGCTGCGCACCGCCGCCAGCTGCAATTGCGGTGTGCCGTGCAGCGCGGCGAAATCGCCGGGATCCAGGCGGGGATCGACGCCGGCGCAGCGCGCGCCGATCGCGTCATTGCCGTGGCGCAGCGCTTCACGCCGCTACTCCTGGTGACCGGCGCGGTGTTCGTCCTTGCGATCGGTCCGGGCAGGGCGCTGGGTCTCGTGCGCCAGGGGCTGCTGGCCGCGACGATCGCCAATCGGGCGGCTCGGTTGATTCGCTGACTCGGCCGCGCGCTGGCCGCGCGGCCATGCGGATCGCGGTGCTGCTACACCGCGAAGCCCTGTTTGAGCTTCTTGCGCACCGGCTTGTTCTTCAGCACGACGTAGCGGGGCAACCCGTCCTTGTAGGGCGGGTAGTCCTCGCCCTTGATCAACGGGGCGAGGTAACGGCGGCCCTTGGCCGTGATGTGGAAGCCGTCCGCGGTGATGTAGTCGCGGGGCAGCATTTTCTCGACGTTCGCCACCTTCTCGAGCGGCGCCACGCCGATCTTCCAGCGGTAAGGCTTGTCCGAGACGCGCACGATCGCCGGCATCACGGCGTGGTGTCCCTTGAGCGCCAGCTCGACCGCCGCCTTGCCCACCGCATAGGCCTGCTCGACGTCCACCTTCGAGGCGATGTGCCGCGCCGCCCGTTGCAGGTAGTCCGCCACGGCCCAGTGGTACTTGTAGCCGAGCTTGTCCTTGACCAGCTGCGCGACCACGGGGCCCACGCCACCCAGCTGCGCGTGCCCGAAGGCATCGCGCGTGCCGGCATCCGCGAGGAACTTCCCTTCGGCGTTCTTCACGCCCTCGGAGACGACGATCGCGCAGTAGCCGTATTTGTCGACGCACTCCTGCACGCGGGCGAGGAATTTCTCCTCGTCGAGGGTGATCTCGGGGAACAGGATGATGTGCGGGGCGTCGCCGGCTTTCTCTGCGGCGAGGCCGCCGGCCGCGGCGATCCAGCCGGCGTGGCGGCCCATCACTTCCAGCACGAACACCTTGGTCGAGGTGCGCGCCATCGAGGCCACGTCGAAGCCCGCCTCGCGGATCGACACCGCGACGTACTTGGCCACCGAGCCGAAGCCCGGGCAGCAGTCGGTGATGGGTAAGTCGTTGTCCACGGTCTTCGGCACGTGGATCGCCGTGAGCGGGTAGCCCAGCTTTTCGGCGAGCTGCGAGACCTTGAGGCAGGTGTCGGCCGAGTCGCCGCCGCCGTTGTAGAAGAAGTAGCCGATGTCGTGCGCCTTGAAGACCTCGATCAGCCGCTCGTACTGCGCCGGGTTGTCCTCGAACTTCTTGAGCTTGTAGCGCGCCGAGCCGAACGCGCCCGACGGCGTGTGGCGCAGGGCGCGGATGTCCGCGGCGCTCTCGAGGCTGGTGTCGATCAGGTCCTCGGTGAGCGCGCCGAGGATGCCGTGGCGGCCCGCGTACACCTTGCCGATACGGTCCTTGTGCTTGCGGGCGGTCTCGATCACCCCGCACGCCGAGGCGTTGATGACGGCGGTCACCCCGCCGGATTGTGCGTAGAAGGCGTTGCGGGCGCTAGGCTTCTTCTTCATGCGGGCTCCGTGAAAAAGTCTCTGTAGATCTTGGACTTACGACGTCCCTCGGGATGTGTAGCATACCCGAACCGACGTACCGAAGTCCCGCGCCCGAGACGAATGTCCGGTTGGCGGGGCAGGTGCTTTTCGGTAGGGTGCCCACCCTCCCGATCGCTTGTTGGACGGAAGATCATGAGACTCGTACTGCTCGGCGCACCCGGCTCAGGCAAGGGCACCCAGGCGCAGAAGTTGCGCGACGACAGGGGGATCCCCCAGGTGTCCTCCGGCGACCTGCTGCGCGAGGCGGTGGCCCAGGGCACCGAACTCGGCAAGCGTGCCAAGGCGGCGATGGACGCGGGCGAGCTGGTGTCCGACGCGATCGTGCTCGGGCTGATCCGCGAGCGGCTCGGCCGCCCGGACGCTGCCAAGGGTTTCATCCTCGACGGTTACCCGCGCAACGTGGCGCAGGCCGGTGCGCTCGACCAGCTGCTCGCCGAGCTCGGGCAGCCGATCGACTCGGTGGTGCTGATGGATGTCGAATCGACGGCGCTGTTCCAGCGCCTGACCGGCCGCCGCAGCTGCCCGAAGTGCAGCAAGGTGTTCAACGTCTACAGCTCGCCGTCGAAACTCGGCGACAAGTGCGACAACCACCCGGGCGAGGAGGCGCCGCAGCTCGTGCAGCGTGCCGACGACCGCGAGGACGTGATCGAGAATCGCCTCAAGGTGTACGAGAGCCAGACGCGGCCGCTCGTGGAGCACTACCGGGGCCGTGGGCTGCTCAAGGTGGTGGACGCCGACCAGCCAGTGGACGCCGTGTACGCGGAGTTCGTGCGCGCCGCGGGCGGTTAACCCAGCAGCTCCAGGAGCTGCAGGCCAATCACCTCGCGGCGCCAGCCGCGCAGGAGCGGCGACTGCCCGGGCGAGCCGAGCACCATCCCTTCGATATCGCGGCGGGTGGCCAGCACCTCGGGGCTGATCCCGAGGCCTGCGGCCGCGTCCTTCACGCGCTGCTGCAGCCGCGCGACGCGCTGCGTCTGCTCGGGCGTCGGGCGCTGCACGGCGGGTGAGGGCGGCAGGTCGCGAGCCGAGTCACGCGCGGCTTGGATCAGCGCCAGCAATTCCTCGCCGCGCTTGCGCAACGTGGCGGGCGGCAGGGCCCGCACCTGTTCCAGATCGCCGGCCGAGGCGGGCATCAGCGTCGCCAGGGCGTACAGCGCCTCGTCGCTCAGGATCCACCCCCGCGGCTTGTCGGAGGCGATGGCGCGTTGCTCGCGCCAGCCGGCGAGCGCACGGGCGACGGCCTGCTCCGCCGGGGGCAACCGCCCGAGACCCTTGAGCCGCCGCCAGGCGTCCGCCGGATCCGTGCGATACAGGCGCGGATCCTCGAGTGCCGCACATTCCTCGGCGTGCCACGCTGCCCGGCCCCGCGACTCGAGCGCCGCAGAGAGTTCCGCGTGGAGCTGCAGCAGGTGGTGCACGTCGTCGGCCGCGTACGCGAGCTGGGCGTCCGACAGCGGCCGTCGCGACCAGTCGGTGCGCGTCTGCCCCTTGTCGATGGAATGGCCCAGCTGCCTCGCCACGAGCTCGGCGTACCCGACCTGCGGCGGCAGGCCGAGCAGCGCCGCTGCGACCTGCGTGTCGAACACCGGGCCGGGCACCCCGCCGCTCGCATTGAGGAACACCTCCAGGTCCTGGCGCGCCGCGTGCAGGATCTTCGGCTTGGCCCGGTCGGCCAGCGTGGCGAAGAGCGGCGCGAGTGCCAGTCCGGCCAGCGGATCGACAAGATAGCAGTCGGTGTCGCTCGCCACCTGCACGAGGCACAACTGCGGCGAGTAGGTGCGTTCGCGCATGAACTCGGTGTCGATCGCGAAGCGCCGCACGCCCTGCAGGCGGAAGACGGCCGCCTCGAGCTGTTCGGCTGTGGTCACGAGGGTGGCATTGCGCATCGGTCAGGAATCCTGCGTGTAGAATCGCGGCACCCCCGGGGCGCCGCGTGGCACAAGTGCAGCAGTTTCTCAGGATTTGCCTCGACATCGTACTTTGGCGCCGCGGCCCGCAGGACCTGCCGGCCTCCAGCCTGTTGCTCGCGATCGCCGTCGCGGCCTACGTCGGCGTTTCGGCCGTGCAGCTCGCACTGCTCGGCGAGACCGCGGCCACCTGGTTCTTCTTCGTGGTGATCGACCCGTTGCTGCTCGGGGCCTGGGTGTGGCTGGTGCTGCGCCTCTATGGCCGTCCCGAGCGGTTCATGCAGGCCGCGTCGGCGGTGTTCGGCACGGGCGCCGTGCTCGGCATCGGCCTGTACCTTCCGCTGCAGCTCATCGTCACGGGCCTCGGCTACGAACCGGCCTCGGGCCTCGCGCAGTTCTTCGCGCTCGTGCTGGTCGTCGTGTTCGCACTGGTGACCGGCCGCATCATCAAGCTCGCGACCGACTCGAACCTGTTCACCGGCATCGCCGTGTCGCTCACGTATTTCCTTCTCATCAACTACCTGGTCGGCGTGCTGCGCGGCCCGGGCACCTGACCATGCACCTGCACATCCTCGGCATCTGCGGCACCTTCATGGGCGGCATCGCCGCGCTCGCACGCGCCGCCGGTCATCGCGTCACCGGTTCCGATCGTAACGTCTACCCGCCGATGAGCACGCAGCTCGCGGCGCTCGGCGTCGAGGTGATTGAGGGCTACGAGGCCGACCAGCTCGAGCTCGAGCCCGACGTGTTCGTGATCGGCAACGTGATGAGCCGTGGCAACGCGCTCGTGGAGGCGATCCTCGACAGCGGTCGGCCGTACGAGTCGGGGCCGGAATGGCTGGCGCGCAACGTGCTCGCCGGGCGCTGGGTGCTCGGCGTGGCGGGCACGCACGGCAAGACCACGACCGCGAGCCTCCTCACCTGGATTCTCGAGCACGCCGGGCTGCAGCCGGGCTTTCTCGTGGGCGGCGTGCCGCTCGATTTCGGGGTGAGCGCGCGCCTCGGCGCGGGCCGCCACTTCGTGGTGGAGGCGGACGAGTACGACACCGCGTTCTTCGACAAGCGCGCCAAGTTCGTGCACTACCGGCCGCGCACCGCGATCCTCAACAACCTCGAGCACGATCACGCCGACATCTACCCTGACGTGGCCTCGATCCAGCGGCAGTTCCACCTGCTGCTGCGGACGGTGCCGGGCAACGGGCGCCTCGTCGCGAACGCCACCGACGGCAATCTCGCCGCCGTGCTGGGCCAGGGCTGCTGGACGCCGGTCGAGCGCTTCACGGCGGATGCCGCCGCGCCCAGCGACTGGCGCGTGATCGCCGAGCCGGCCTCGGGCTATGCGAAGTTCACGGTGCTGCACGGCGAGCGCGTCGTGGGCGACGTCGAATGGAACATGCTCGGACGTCACAATGCCGAGAACGCGCTCGCGGCGCTGGTCGCGGCGCGGCACGCGGGCGTCGACGAGCAGGCGGCCCTCGAGGGATTGCGGCGTTTCGGCGGCGTGCGCCGGCGGCTCGAGGTGCGCGGCACCGTGGATGGCGTCACCGTGTACGATGATTTCGCGCATCATCCGACGGCGGTGGCCACGACGCTCGACGGCGTGCGCCGCAAGGCGGGCGCCGGCCGCGTGATCGCGGTGCTCGAGCCACGATCGAACACCATGAAGCTCGGCGTCCACAAGGCGGCACTCGCCGATTCGCTGCGCGGCGCCGACAAGGTCTTCGTGTACCGGTCGCCCGAGGTGAAGTGGGACGTGGCGGAGGCCATGCAGCCGCTCGGCGCGCTGGCCACAGTGCACGCCGATCTTGCGCAGTTGACCGCGGCGCTCGTGAGCGAGGCTCGCCCGGGCGATCACCTCGTGCTGATGAGCAATGGCTCGTTCGGCGGGCTGCACGAGCGGCTACTGGCCGCGCTCGGCGCTCGAGCGCGCACGTGACCGAACGAGGGGAAATCCCGCTGTTCCCGCTCGGGACGGTGCTCTTCCCGGGCGGGCCGCTGCCGCTGCGCATCTTCGAGACCCGCTACATCGACCTGGTGCGACGCTGCCTACGCGACGGCTCCGGCTTCGGCGTCGTGCTCATCCGCGAGGGCGTCGAGGCCGGCGGCCCGGCGCTGACCTTCGAGGTCGGCACGTACGCGCGCATCGTCGACTTCTCGCAGCAACCCGACGGCTTGTTGGGCATCCGCGCGGCGGGTGAGCGCCGCTTCCGCATCCTCGAGCGGCGCCGCGAGCGCGACGGGCTCAACGTCGCGGACGTCGAGTGGCTGCCGGAGGGAACGCCGCAGCCCCTGCCGGAAGCGTTCGCCGAGCTCGCGCCGGCACTCGACGCGATCCTGACCCAGGTCGGCGAACCGTTCGCGTCGCTCGAGCGGCGCCTCGACGATGCGGCGTGGGTCGCGGGGCGCCTGGCCGAAATCCTGCCGATCTCGCCCGGGCACAAGCAGCACTGCCTCGAACTCGACGACCCGGTCGAACGATTGCGATTCCTGCGGCCGCTGTTCGAGATCCGCTACCAGTAGCCGGGCCGACGCCGCCGGGCGGATCTGCCGAGGAGCTCGATCCGCGGCGGGATAGAATCGCGGGATGACGTCTCCCGCGCCCCCCGACGCTCCGCCGGCCGCGGCTCCGCGCGCCGCCGCCGCCGACCGGCGGCTGCGCGTCATGCAGGTCATCCTGTCGCGCGGCTTCGCGGGCTCCGAGCGGGCGGCCGCCGAGGCGTGCGCCGCGCTCTCGCGTGGCCACGAGGTCGCGCTGGTCGTGCGCAGCGACCACCGCAACGCGGCAGGCGTGAGCGTGATCGACGCGCTCGAGCCCGGCATCACCGTGTTCGAGGTTCCCCCGCACTGGGGCACGGAGCGGCGCCTCGCCGAACTCGTCGCCGCATGGCGGCCCGACGTCATCCACACTCACCTGCGTCGCGGCACGCGCTACGTGGCCCGCATGCGCCGCGAAGCAGTGCACGTGAGCACCCTCCACCTGCACCTCAACGGGCCGCACTACCTGCGCACCGACGGGTTGTTCTGCATCTCCGAGTGGCAACTCGCGACGGTGCCCAGCACCTACCGGGGCGTGGCGTTCCTCGTGCCCAACTCCCTGGTGGCGCATCCGCGCCTGTCCGCGGAGCGAGTCCGGGAACTGCGTGCCGGGTTCGGCGCAGGCGACGACGACATCGTGGTCGGCGGCGTCGGCCGGCTGGTGGCGCGCAAGGGATTCGACGTGCTCGTCCGCGCGTTCGGCGTGGCGGGCTTGCCCAACGCGCGATTGGTCATCGCGGGCGACGGCAGCGAGCGCAAGCGGCTCGAGCGCCTGGCCGGCGAGCGCGTCACGTTCGCCGGGTTCCGACGGGACGTGAAGGATCTCTACCAGGCTTTCGACGTGTTCGTGTGTCCGTCCAGCTACGAACCTTTTGGGCGCGTGATCGCCGAAGCGCTGGACGCGGGCGTGCCCGTGATCGCGGCGGACTCCGAGGGGCCGCGCGACTTGGCCCGCCGCTGTCCGCTCGAACTGGTGCCGCCTGGCGACGTGCAAGCGCTCGCAGCGTCGCTGCGCCGTCACGCCGCGGCGGGCCGCGTGCGCATCGACGCCGATCTGTCCGAGTTCAGCCTCGAGCGCACGGCCCAGCGCATGGAGGACGCTTACCGGACAGTGCTCGAGATCGTGCGCCCGCGGGCGGCGGCCGGGCCCGGCGCGGCCGCCGTTCGCGTGCTGTTCGCGCCGGTGACCGGCCCCGGTGGCGCCGGCGAACTGATGCGATGCCTGATCATCGCCCGCGAACTGGCACGCGCCGAACCCACGGCCGACATCCGGTTCCTGGTCGCCCGGGACGCCGCGTTCCGGGAGGCCGTCGAGTTCCCGATCATCGACCTCGACGATTCGCCGACGCGCAGCACGCCGCAGGTGATCGCCGCCATCGAGGCGTTCCGGCCCGACGTGATGGTGTTCGACAACGCCGGCCGCACCGAGCAATTGCGCGCGGCGCGGCGCGCGGGCGCGCAGGTGGTGTTCTCGAGCCGGGCGCCGCGGCTGCGCTGGAAGGCGTTCCGACCCAAGTGGATGCGGCTGCTCGACGAGCACTGGATGGTGTTCCCGGCGTTCGTCACCGGCGGCATCACGCGCCTCGAGCGCCTCAAGCTGCGCCTCTTTCCCGACTATCGCGTGCGGCAGTTCGACACACTGTTCACGCCGTCCGACTGGGAATCGCGGCGGGCGTGGCTCGCCGCGCGCGGCCTCGAGCCCGGCGGCTACGTCGTGTTCGTGCCCGGCGGCCGTGGCGAGGCGTCGCGCGTCGCCGAGCCCGCGGAGCTGTTCATCGCCGCGGCACGGAAGTTCGTCGCTGCCACCGGGCAGCGCACCGTCGTCCTGACGGGCCGCAAGAGCGTGCCGCCGGGCGATGATCCGCGGCTCACGCTGTTGCCGCGCGTCGAACCGGACGAGGTGCAGCACCTGCTCGCCGAGTCGCTGTTCGTCGTGAGCAACGGCGGCACGACCATGATCCACACGCTGGCGCACGGCCGGCCGCTTGTTGCGATTCCGCTCGCGAGCGACCAGGACCGGCGCATTCGCCGCGCCGTGCGCCTGCGGGTCGCCGTCACGGCGGCGCGCACCGCTGCGGCGATCGCCGCGGCCGCCGCACAGCTGTTGCGTGAGCCTGGGCAGCGAGCCGCGATGGCGCAGTGCATCGCCGAGCTCGGCATCACGAACGGCGTCGGGGAGGCGGTGGCTGCGCTGCGCTCGCTGGCGAGGCGGCGGAGACGAGGGTGAGCAGCCCGGCACGCCGGAATCGCGTTCAGCCTGCGGCGAGGATTGCCCGCAAGTCCGCGACGAACACCCGGCGCCGTCCGTCCGGGCACGCGTTGAACGCGATGCGCGTGTAGCTGCGGTCCCACGCCGGGTGCGGATCGACGCGCAGCGCGCCGGTCGCCTTCGCGGCGAGCGGCTGGATGCGCATGCGCGTGAGAACCGTGTCGGCGCCGGTCTCTATGTTGACGAGGCGAATGGGCGACGTGCCGTCACCGTACGCGACTGGCTCATCGACGTACGCGTCGGTGAGCAGGTGGCGGCCGTCCGGGTGCAGCGTCGGGTGCCCCGAGCCGCGCACGCCCGGCGCCAGCGTCTCGCATTCGGAGCCGTCCAGCGGCAGGCGTGCGAAGCGAAGTCCATCGCCCTGCGTGTTCAGGTTCATCAGCACGTGCCTGCCGTCCGGGCACCAGTTGGGGTGATGGCCACCGCGGGCCCAGCGATCGGCCGAGACCGCGAGACGAACGTTGCCGCCATCCGCGTCCAGCGTGATGACGTGCTTGGCGCCGTAGCGGCGCTTGCGCTTCCAGGGGAGCCAGCTGCGCGGCAGCCAGCGCAATGCGAGCATCAGGCGCGTGCCCTGCGGGTTCCACTTGACGTGGAAGGCGAAGAAATCCCCGCGCCGCCCGGCGGCGGCCAGTGGCGGCTGCACCGATGCGACGATCTCCGCGAGCGACACGAGCAGTCGCGTGTCGCCGCTCTCGAGGTCGGTGATCCAGATGCCGTCGTCGGCGGGCGCGCCACGGTTCACGGGGACCTGGCCGCTCGGTACGACCACCCCGTAGCCGCGCTGCGTCACCGCCATGCGACGCAGGCACGGGCTCGCGGTCCAGCGCCCGTCGGGCGATACGGAGTACACGGTGCCGGCGAGACGCCGGTGCTCGCCCGTGTGCGGGTCGAGGCGCACGCCGTACGGCATCCAGTCGCGCGTCTCGAGGTCGTTGTAGAGCAGGGTGCGGTCGTCGGCGCCCCACTGCAGTTGCGCGCCGAGTTGCACGTCCCAGCCGCGCGTCTCGGCGACCGTGCGCAGTGCGCCGGTCTCGAGGTCCACGATCGCGATCTCGGCGACGTCGCCCGGCTTCGGCAGGCGGTCCTCGAAGGGCAAGCGCGTGACGGCGATGTAACGGCCCGACGGGCTGAATGGCGAGCTGTCGTAGTAGCGATGGATGTAACCCGTGCCGCCGGGGGTGACGCAGTGGACGGGGACGCACGGTGCGAAATCAGTGTAGGCGGGGAACGTGCCGGCGAGCGAGGGTTGCATGGTCCGTGCGGGGGGTTCGTCGGGTTGCGACATCCTACGCCGGCCCGCGACGGCGCGTGTAAAGTGCCGACACTCCAGCCGAGTGGACCATCCATGTCGCCGTCCACCTTCCCGGACTCCGGTCGCTGATGGCGCGTCGCTACCTGCTCTACGGTTCGGTGCGCTACGCGCTCGCCATGCTGCGGCCGCTGCAGGCCGCGATCCGCGCGCGCGGCGACGAGGTCGCGTGGTATTTCGATGGCGACGGCTGGCAGGAGCTCGGGCCCGACGAGCCGCTGCTGCGCACGGTGCGCGAAGTGATCGACTGGAACGCCTGCGCGGTCCTCTCGCCCAGCATCCGGTTGCCGCATTTCTTTCCCGGCGTGAAGGTGCAGATCTTCCACGGCTTCGACGCAGGCAAGCCGCGGCACGTCCACGACCGCGGCTTCTTCGACCTGTACTGCACGACCGGGCCGGCCGACACGCGGGCGTTCGAGGCGTTGGCGTCACGGCTCGGCCACTTCGCGGTGCGCGAGACCGGCTGGCCGAAGCTGGACCCGTTCCTGCAGGCGATCGGCAGCGGCGAGCCGCCGCCGGTGCGGCAGCCGCCCGTGGTGCTTTACCACTCCACGTTCTCGCCATCGTGGAGCGCGGCCGAGACGCTCCACGGAACCGTGCGGCGACTTTCGCGCACCGGGCGCTGGCGCTGGATCGTGAGTCTGCACCCGAAGTCGAGTCCGGCGACGGTCGCCAAGTACCGCGCGCTCGAGAGCGACCACCTGCACGTCGCGGACTGCGACAACATCCTCGACCTGTTCCCGCAGGCGGACGTGATGGCGTCCGACACGTCGTCGGCCTTGAGCGAGTTCCTGCTCGCCTACAAGCCGGTGGTGACGTTCAGGAACCGACGGCCCGGGCCGCAGCTGATCGACATCAGTGATCCCGCGCAGTTCGAGCCCGCCATCGAACGCGCCCTCTCGCGGCCACCCGAACTGATGCGTGCGATCCGGGCTCATGCGGACGAGATCCACCCCTGCCGAGACGGCCGCTCAAGTGAGCGGGTGCTCGCCGCAGTGGATGAATTCATCGCCGATGGTTACGACCGGCTGCGCCAGAAGCCGCGCAACCTCTGGCGCAGGTTCGCCATGCGCCGGCGCTTGGGTTACTGGGGCCCGGGCTAAAGGTCGGGACCGGCTGCGGGCACGTCGTGCGCAAACATCCTGTCGAACATCGGCTCGAGGAGGGCGGCGCCCGTGAGCGACAGGTGGTGGGTGTCGAAATACAGGGGTCGCCCGTCGCGCAGCACGTCGCAGCGTTCGCCGGCGCACAGGGTCGCCGCCGGCCGCAGCACCGTGACTCCCGGCAAGGCGTCGAGTTCGGCCAGCATGCCCTCGACGAACGCCTGCCGCGCAGCGAACTGCGACAGTGACGGCGCGGACGGGGGCGGCTGCCCGAAACGCATCGAGCGCGCCAGCACGGACGGGACGTTCCAGCCGACTTCCGGGACCGACGCCACGATCCACACCCGCTTGTCGAGCTCCCGCAGCGTCGCCACCGACTCGCGCAGGGACCGCGCGAATACGGGACGGTTCCCCACCGGCGACGTTGCGCTCGACTCCGCATCGGCGAGCAGCATCGTCGAGCCCGGCTCGCGGCCATAGCGCAGGCCTTCGGCCGCCAGCGCCCAGCGGGCCGCCAGCACCACGTCGGTCACTTCGGGTGAGCGCGACAGGTACTCGACCACGGCCGCATTGAAGGACGTGCACTCGCTGGAGTCGTCTCGATCCAGCCGGCGCACGCCGAGCAGCGGGGGGCAGCGCGTGCGCGCGGCCACGAGCCCGGTCGCCCCGTGGCGCATCGCCGCCGCCCCGAGCGGGTCGACCATGACGCGCGCGTGCGAGTCACCCCACAGCAACAATGTCGGCTGGCCAGGGGCGTCGGCGCCGAGCCGACACAGCTCGCCACGCGCGGTCGCGCCCGCCGATGCGCGGCCGCAATCCCAGTCGAGCGGTCGCCGGTCGTTGCTGCCGTCGGCGAGTCGCCGCACCTCGGCGTCGAGCCGTGCCGGCCAGCCGTTGGCGATGACGGCGACGGCGCCGAGCGTGGCGAGCATCGCCATCGTCGCGAGCGCCACCCCAAAAAGTTGTCGGCGATCCATGAGTCCGCTCTTGCCGCGGAACGGCCGCTCGACGTACCGCCATGACGCGACTGCGGCAACGGTCGCCAGCGCGACCAGCGTCGCCGTCTCGAGGCTCGTCAGGTCGCGGTTCACGTAATAGCGGCCGAGGGCCAGCGCCGGCCAGTGCCACAGGTACAGCGAGTACGAAACCAGGCCCACCCGGACCATGGGCCGCGTGCTCAGCGCGTCCCCGATGCGGTGGTGACCTCCGCTGCCGGCCCAGATGATCACAGCCGTGCCCAGGCAGGGCAACAGCGCAGCCGCGCCCGGGAACGGGGTCGTCGACGAGTAGTGGAGCACGCTCCAGGCGATGGCGGCGGCACCGAGCGCTCCGGCTGCGTTGCGCACGAGGCGGCGATGGGACGGCGCAACCGCACCGAGCGCCAGCAGCGCGCCGAGGCCGAGTTCCCAGGCGCGCGAGGGTGCGAGGTAGAACGCGGCGTCGGGATCGGTGGCGACCAGCACGACACTGACCACGAAGGTCGCGACGGTGACGACCGCGGTGGCGGCAACGTAGCGTTGCCGGCCGCGTTTCGCCACGAACGCGAGGAACAAGGGAAACAGGATGTAGAACTGCTCCTCCACCGCCAGCGACCACGTGTGCAGCAGCGGAATCTCCTCGGCGGCGCGGCCGAAGTAGCCGGATTCCTGCCAGAACAGGAAGTTGGAAGCGAACAGGCTGGTGGCCAGCACGCTCTTGCCGAAGTCCGCGAGGTCCGCCGGAAGGAGCAGCCAGGCCGCGACGGCTGTCGTCGCCAGCAGCATTGCGAACAGCGCCGGGAAGAGACGACGGATGCGCCGCTCGTAGAAGCCCGCCAGCGAGTAGCTGCCGGCGTCGATCTCCTGGCGCAGCAGGCGGGTGATGAGGTAACCGGAGATGACGAAGAAAACGTCGACGCCGACGAAACCGCCCGAAAACTGTGGCACGCCGGCGTGGAACAGCACGACCGGCACGATCGCGACTGCGCGGAGCCCATCGATATCGGGGCGGTAATGGTGCATGCGCTGGTTCCCGACCGCCGGCGCGCCGGCGCCGCGCCGTCTAGAGCGTCGCGAACACCCGTGCCGCGGCCGCGACCGTCGCATCGATGTCGGCATCAGTGTGCGCGGCGGAGACGAAGCCGGCCTCGAACGCCGACGGCGCGAGGTACACGCCCTCCTCGAGCATGCCGTGGAAGAAGCGCTTGAAGCGCTCCACGTCGCACGCGGTCGCCTCGGCATACGACGTGACCCGCCGGTCCGACGTGAAGAACAGGCCGAACATGCCGCAGACGTGGTTCGTGCTGAGCGGCACGCCTGCCTTGTCCGCGGCGCCCTTGATGCCGTTGACCAGCCGGTCGGTGGATGTCTTGAGCCTGGCGTGGAAGCCGGGCGCAGCCAGGCCCTCGAGCGTCGCGAGTCCCGCGGCCATCGCCACCGGATTCCCGGACAGCGTGCCGGCCTGATAGACGGGCCCGAGTGGCGCGATGTGCTCCATGATGTCGCGCCGGCCGCCGAACGCGCCCACGGGCATGCCGCCACCCACGATCTTGCCGAGCGTGGTGAGGTCCGGCTTGATGCCGTAGAGCTGCTGCGCGCCGCCGAGCGCGACGCGGAAGCCCGTCATCACCTCGTCGAAGATCAGCACCGCGCCGTACTTCGAGCACTGCTCGCGCAGCGCCTCGAGGAAACCGGGCGCCGGCGGGATGCAGTTCATGTTGCCGGCCACGGGCTCGACGATCACGCAGGCGACGTCGGCGCCCACCTCGGCGAAGGCCGTGCGCACCTGCGCCGCGTCGTTGAACTGCAGCGTGATCGTATGCTGCGCCAGCTCGTTCGGCACGCCGGGCGACGTGGGCACGCCGAGCGTGAGCATGCCCGAGCCGGCCTTCACCAGCAGCGAGTCGGAGTGTCCGTGGTAGCACCCCTCGAACTTGATGATCTTGTTGCGCTTGGTGAAGCCGCGCGCGAGGCGGATCGCGCTCATCGTCGCCTCGGTGCCCGAGCTGCACATGCGCACCAGCTCGATCGACGGCACCAGCTCGACGATCCTGCGCGCGACGACCGTCTCGATCTCCGTGGGTGCGCCGAAGGACAGGCCGTTCGCGGCCGCCTTCTGAACCGCACCGATCACGTCCGGGTGCGCGTGGCCGAGGATCATCGGTCCCCACGAGCCCACGTAGTCGATGAACTCGCGCCCGTCGGCCGCCCAGACCCGCGAGCCCTTGGCGCGTGCGAAGAAGATCGGCTCGCCGCCGACGCCCCGGAAGGCGCGCACCGGTGAATTGACCCCGCCGGGGATGTACTTGCAGGCTTCGGTGAACAGGCTCACGGGCGTCTCCAGGACCTTGGGCGGCGCGTAGTCTAGCAAGCACGGCGGTCGGGCCCGTACCATCGCCAGGCACCGGCGCTCGAGGATCGTGTCCGTGAAATCGTGGATTTGCGTGAACTGCGGGTTCGTGTACGACGAGGCGGCGGGCCACCCCGAGAGCGGCATCGCACCGGGCACGGCGTGGGCGGACGTGCCCGACGACTGGGTGTGCCCGGACTGCGGCGCGCCGAAGTCCGCGTTCGAGATGGTCGAGGTCTGAGCGTCAGTCCTGCGTGACGCGGTAACCGCGCTGGCGCAGCAAGTCCACGACGCTGTTGCGCCCGACCAGGTGCAGCGCGCCGACCACCACCAGGTAGTCGTCGCGGTCGTCGAGCAGGTCCGCGAGTTGCTCGACCCAGGCGCGATTGCGATCTTCGGTGAGCGGGCGGTACAGCTCCGGAAACTCCTCGAACTCCTCCGACAGCACCTTCGCCAGGGTGGCCGTATCGCCGGTGCGCCACGCGTTCAGCAGTTGGTCGAGCTTGGCGTCGGCCTGGTCGGTTTCCTCGAGGGTCATGAGCAGGAAGCGCTTCTGTTCGGGCAGTGACAGGCTCGCCAGCACCGCGAACTGGTCGGCGGGCGTCTCGAGTCCGAGGATCGGCTTGCGGTCGGCCACGGCCCGGTCGGTCACTTGCTGCTCGATGCCGTGCGCCGGGTCGAAGCCGCGCTTGGCGACCTCGAGCTGCAGCACCATCATGCCGACGAACCAAGGCGCGAAGCCGTCGAGTGCTGCGATGTCGAGGCCGGCTTCCCGAACGTACGCGACGACGGTCGAGTAGTCGTCGCCCAGCACCGACTGGAGCGATTGCCCGGCCGGCAGCTGCGCGTAGCGTTGCATCTGCCCGGCCATGACCAGCGGGTCGGCGATCGCCGGGTCGTCCATGTCGATTTCCATGACCAGCTGCTCGGCGTCTTCGTAGGCTGCCGCGGCGGCGCGCGGCAGGCCAACGTCGCCCGGCCTCAGGACGTGGATCGAGCCGAACAGGTACACGGTGTTGTGCTCGCCGCGCACGCTCCACACCACGCTGCGCTCGGCCGCGTCGCCCGCCGTCGGAGCGGCAGCCATCGCCGTGGCAGCGAGCAGCGCGGCGAGGCGGCGGATCATTGCCGGTAGCCTTCCAGCCAGACGACCTCGGTCGCGATGCCGCCGTCGTCGTGCAGGTCGAGCACGCGATAGCCGGGCGGACGGTCGTCGATCACGAAGCCCGGGTCGCGCGGCTTGAACTGCATGCAGGTCGACGGCGTGCAGAGGTAGCGGACGTTGCCGCGGAAGACGTCGAACGCCTGGTGGGCGTGACCCCAGACGACTGCCCGCACCTGGGGGCGACGGGCGATCAAGGCCATGAAGCGGTCGGCGTCCTCGAGCCCGAGCGCGTCGAGGCCCGCGGCTTCCATCGGCATCGGCTGGTGGTGCAGGCACACGAGCACGTGCCGGTCACGTTGAGCTTCGAGCGCGTCTTCGAGACGCGCCAATTCGTCGTCGCCGAGCCGGCCCTCGCCGTCCGCGGCCTCGGCGAACCACGTAGCCAACATCACGATGGCCCAGCGGCCGAGCACCCGGGTACCACCCACCTGGAACGGTTCGTGCGCGAAGCGACGCGCCATCTCGTCGGGCACGTCGTGGTTGCCGGGGATCAGGAGCACCGGGGCGCCGAGGTTGTCGAGCAGCAGTTCGAGGGTGCCGTAGGCGCGCGGGTCGTCCTGCACGAGGTCGCCCGTGACGGCGATCACGTCGGCCGGCAGATGGCGGCGGCGGGCGTGGGCGAGACACGCCTCGAGGCTCGCCTGGGTGCGCACGCCGCGCACCGTCGCGGCGGGGTCGGCGAGCAGGTGGGTGTCGGTGAACTGCAGCAGCCGGATCAAGGGGACACTCTCCGTTTCGCACATTTTCCCGCATCCGGCGCGGTCGTGGCGCCGGGCGTGCGAAAAATCGGAGAATGTCCCCGTTTTCGCGGCGTCGGCCCCGGCTCATGACCAATCGTTCGATCTCGCTCACAGATTCGCTCTACGAATACCTGCTCGCCGCCTCGCTGCGGGAACCCGACCTGCTGCGTCGGCTGCGCGAGGAGACGGCCGAGCTGCCCCATGCGCGCATGCAGATCGCCCCCGAGCAGGGGCAGTTGATGGCGTTGCTCGTGCGACTGATGGGCGCGCGCCGTTGCCTGGAGGTCGGCGTGTTCACCGGCTACTCGTCGCTCGCCGTCGCGCTGGCCCTGCCCGACGATGGCCGCCTCGTCGCCTGCGACGTGAGCGAGGACTGGACCAGGGTGGCGCGCCGCTACTGGGCGGCATCCGGCGTCCAGCATAAGATCGGCCTGCGCCTTGCGCCGGCGCTCGAGACGCTGGAGGGACTGCTGGCCGCGGGAGAGGCGGGCAGCTTCGACTTCGCCTTTCTCGATGCCGACAAGGAAAACTACCCTCGCTATTTCGAAATGCTGCTCGAGCTGGTGCGGCCCGGGGGGCTCATCGTGGCCGACAACACGCTCTGGTCGGGGCGGGTCGCCGACCCGGCGAACGATGAGGCGAGTACCGTCGCGCTGCGCCGGTTCAACGAGCAACTGCATCGCGACGACAGGATCGATCTCAGCCTCGTGCCGATCGGCGACGGATTGACGCTGGCAAGGAAGCGCGAATAGCCCGTTTGCCCGGCGCGCCTGAAGCCTCTAGGCTTGCGACGGACAATTGCAGCTTGACGGGGGTCCTGACGTGGCCGCTTTCCGCGTGCTGTTGCTCGTAATCGTGGTGGTACTGGGTGGCTACACGGCAGTCGTGATCTCGAATCACGGTTGGGGCCTGCTCGCGGTGTTCTTCGGGGACATCGGCAGGATGGAATGGCCGGGGCAGTTCAATCTCGACTTCCTGTTCTTGCTGACGCTGTCGGCAACCTGGGTCGCCTGGCGGCACGCGTTCTCCCCCGGAGGACTCATGCTGGCTGCCCTGGCCGTGTTCGGCGGCGCAATGTTCCTGGCCGTCTACCTGTTGATCGTCAGCTGGCAAGCGCGTGGCGACGTGCGCAGGTTGCTGCTCGGCGCTTCGCGGGCCGGCATGTCAGTCGAGGGCGCCCGCTGAGGACCCGCCTTCTCGCGACGAGATGCCCCAATGAGAACGGCCGCCCGAAGGCGGCCGTCCACTGACCTCTGGCCTCTAGTCCCTAGTACTTGTAGTGCTCCGCCTTGTACGGCCCCTGCACCGGCACGCCGATGTAGTTGGCCTGCTCCTGCGTGAGCTTGGTGAGCTTCACGCCGATGCGCTCGAGGTGCAGGCGCGCCACCTTCTCGTCGAGGTGCTTCGG
>Ga0114938_1000667_pt1 | contig 25044 bp, 21 predicted proteins | sample AshMeaBigSpring_FD_88675 | JGI IMG/M metagenome (GOLD analysis project Ga0114938, IMG submission 88675) | Groundwater microbial communities from Big Spring, Nevada to study Microbial Dark Matter (Phase II) - Ash Meadows Big Spring | ecosystem: Environmental > Aquatic > Deep subsurface >... | reverse complement strand
TGCATATCGCCTCCGCGGCTACGGGACCTATCGGCCCCTTCGCCACTGCGGCGATACGCCCGCGCCCTACGCCTGCCGCGGACTACCCGCCTCGCGCTTCGCACTTCCCTGGCGGGCAGCGGAAGTTGTTGGCGGTCACTCGTAGAGATCGGCAAGGGAGATGGAGAAGTCCACCGATTCGAGACGCAACAGATCGTCAGGGCGCTCCAGGCGCAGGCAGGTGCCGCTTTCGCCTCGGGAGTAGACTTCCACGAGCATCCGTTCTTGGGAGATCAGCACATATTCTCTGAGGGTCGGCAAGCTCGAATACGCCAGACGCTTGTCGCCTTTGTCGTAGCGCTGCGTGCTCGGAGACAGGACCTCCGCCACCAGGACCGGATCGGTCTTGAAATAGGTGTCTCCCCGCTGTTCGCCACAGCGCACAAATACGTCCGGATAGTAGAAATCGTCCGCGACGCGGATCTTCAAATCGCCTTTGTATACTCTGCAGCGGGAGCCTCTCAAATGCGCGCGCAAGGCGGCCGCCAGGTTGAGGGCGATCTCCTCATGGCGATCGCTGGAGCCGGTCATTGCGTACAGGTAACCCTCGACCAGCTCATGGCGCACCGACTGCTCCCGCTCATAGGCGAGATACTCGTCCGGGCTCAGGCGAGGCAAGCTTTCCGGTGAGGTCTGCATGATTGCTTTGGTATGAGCGAAAATGGACCAGGGTCAGCGAGTCGCTCGCTCACCGCGAGCCATCTCGATGGCGCCGTCGTCGTGCCCGCGTCAGCCGTCTGCACGGGTTTGGAGGTCTTTTCACGGCCTCTGAGCCGAAACCTCCGGATACAGGTCGCTGAGCGCGATCGTCAAGCCGTTCGGCTGTACGACCTGGGCGTGAAAGCGTTTCAACTCGCGGGGATTATGAACCCCGCAGGCGTGCGCGATGATACCGACCTCGCGGACCATGTTCTTCACATAGGCGGCGACCCGCACCGCCTTGGTTGGCGGATGCAGGCCGCGCTGCAGCTTGGGATCGTGCGTGGCGATGCCGGTGGGGCAGGTGTTCCGGTTGCAGTGAAGCGACTGGATGCAGCCAATGGCGAACATGAACCCGCGCGCCGAGACGACAAAATCCGCCCCGACGCACAAGGCCCAGGCCACGTCCGCCGGTGTCACCAGCTTGCCCGAGGCGATGACCTTTACCCGATCGCGCAGGCCGTGCGCGCTCAGCTTATCCACCAGCAAAGGCAGGCTCACGCGCAGCGGCAGGCCCATGTCGTCGATCAAGGGCATGGGCGCCGCGCCGGTGCCGCCCTCCGCGCCGTCGACGGTGATGAAGTCGGGCGCCGATGCGATCCCCCGCTGCCGGATCAGGTCGAAGAGCGTATCCAGCCAGCCGTAGGCGCCGATGACGGCCTTGAAGCCCACCGGCTTACCGGTGACCTCGCGTACCCGAGCGATGAGCGCCAGCAGCTCCTCGTTATTGCCGATGTCCAGGTGGCGATTGGGGCTGATGGCGTCCTGGCCGACGCGGATGCCGCGGATCTCGGCGATCTCGGGCGTGACCTTGGCGCTGGGCAGGATACCGCCCTTGCCCGGCTTCGCGCCCTGGCTCATCTTGATCTCGAACATCTTGACCTGGGGGTGCGCGGCCACTTGCCGCAGCTTGTCATCGCTCAAATTACCCTCGAGGTCCCTCACCCCGTTCTTCGCCGTGCCGATCTGGAAGACCACATCGGCGCCGCTTTTCAGGTGATAGGGGGTAACGCCGCCCTCCCCCGTGTTGATCCAGCAGCCGGCCTTGGCCGCCCCCTCGGCCAGCGCCTCGACCGCGGGCCGGGACAGGGCGCCGTAGCTCATGCCCGAGATATTGAACAGGGAGGCGGTGGTGTAGGGGTTCAGGGCGTAAGGGCCGATGGTCACCGGCTCGGGCTCGACGGCGTCCGTCCCGAGCGTGGGAAAGGGGCAGTTGACGAAGAGCACCTGTCCAGGGACGTTGAGATTCCGCGTGGAGCCGAAAGCCACCGTGTTGTCGATATCCTTCGCGGCCCGATAGACCCAGGAACGCTGGGCGCGGTTGAAGGGGAGCTCCTCGCGGTCCATGGCGAAGAAGTATTGCCGGAAGAACTCGCCGAGGTGCTCGAACAGATAGCGGAACCGGCCGATCACCGGGTAGTTGCGTCGCACGGCTTGACTGGTCTGGGTGACGTCGAGGATGTAGGCCGCGACGGCCCAGAGCGCGATCGAACCGATGACGAAGATGAACAGCCCCGCCATGACTTCGAGGGCGCTGAGGAGAAGGCTGGTGGTCTCGGGGGCCATGGTTGGTCTCGCCTACTGAATCAAGAGCCGAGAAAAACAGAAGATGGACTTGCGCAGTCGATGTCGACCCGTCCCTTCGCGCAGAGCTATTCGCGACGCGCGGCTCGGATCAGGGCCCTGACGACGTCCGCCGACCAGGGCACGCTTGGCCGGCGCGCCTTGACCCCGGCCGCGGCGAGTATCCTTCCGGCGGCGATCCGGAAGTCTTTGTCCGGATACTTGTCTTCGAGATAGACGACCTCCCCGATCCCCTTTTCGACGATCGCCTTGGCGCACAGGTGGCAGGGATGCAGGGTCGTGTAGAGACGGTGATCCCGCAGGTCCGAGCCGGCACAGCTCAATAGGGCGTCCAGCTCGGCACACAGCATGTAGGGGTATTTCGTACCCAGCCAAGCGCCATCTCGCCGGTAGCCCGCCGAGGTCTCGTCCAGTCCCCGACTCAAGCGGTTGAAGCCCGACGACAGGATGTGGCCGCAAGCGTCGGTGACGAGGGCGCCGACCTGAGTGCTCGGGTCTCTCGATCGAAGGGATACGACGAGAGCGATCAGGAGGAAGCCCGCGTCTTCCTCCATCGAAGCTCCCGGCGTGGGGACCTCGACCGCCTCGTTGCTCTTGTCTTCGAATGCCATCATGCTCGTCATGCGGAGGCAAGGCGCTTCGGCGAAGCGCAGTCGGTTTGGAGCTCGGCGCCCAACGCTCGTCGAGCCCGCAATGCGGGCGGCGCTCGCATCGGCAAGCGCTGATATCTTACCGCGTCCGCGGCGGACGCTACCGCCTCATCGACGGGAATCGTCGCACGCGAGATTTCCTTTCATCTGGCGCCAATCTCCGACCGCGGCCGCCCTGCCGGAGTCGTCGGAGCGGGCTATACTGATCGCCATGCTGCTCCAACAGGGGGACGGAAGCGAGATCGCCGCATCGGCAGAGATGGCCGGTCGCGCCGACGGTATCGCAATCCTGCGACGGGTATCCGAGAGGCGGCAGGACCGACCCTCACCAGACGATCCGGATGCAAGTCGAGCGGCGCGAGCGCCGCAGGGGCGCACAACCGGCGTCAGCTTCCCTACTCAGAGAGGATGCACCCTGAATAAGATCATGCTCCTGGTACTGCTGGTGGTGTCCGCCTGTGCAACCGACCGTCCGCCGGAGGACGCGACGGAACGCTCGAGCGGTCCCACGGTATATGGACAACTCTCGATCTCAGTGGATCGCCTCTCGACAGACTGAGGCTCGGGCGCTTCGAGACATCCTCGGCTTCCGGCACGCGCGGAGGCTCTGCACTGACTGCGTTCGCCCGCGAAGGCAACCTGGCGGATATCCAACGGGTTCCGCTACTTGAAGGCCGCTCAGTCGGTTAGACTGGACCGGGTGTGAATCCCCGGAGGCGTTCCTGGCGCTTCGCTGACCAAGCGCGGGCGCGGGGCCCCCAACCCACCAACCGGTTTGTCAATGAGCGCTATCCCCGCCACCTACCTGAGCATCATCAATCCGCTGATCGGCATGGCCAGGGAGATCATGGAAGGGGGCGAGTCCTTGGCGCCCTTCGCCTTTGTCGGCAACTTGACAACGAAGGAGACCTTCCCGGTTAGGCTGCAGACCGGGAGCGAGGAGCAGAAGGACGACTCTGCGCGTCTGATCCGCCACATCGCCCACCGCATGGAGGCCGACTTCGTCTTTGTCATCATGGAGGCCTGGTCCCTGCGCGCCGACAAGCTGCGCCAGGCGAGCGAGATCCTGGAGCGCTACGGCTCGATCGGCGCCTCGCCGTACCGGATCGACGTGGTGTCCTTCGCCCTGGAGACGCGTTACGGTATGTGGATGGCGCAGATACCCATCTTGCCCAAAGGCGCCTCGAAGCGAAAACGCACCTTCGGGGCCCCGGACTTCCGCCACTTCACCGAGGCCGAAGGGCGTTTCGTGGACCTGCTGCCGGTCAAGGACAAGGATCGGATGCCGACGGGGACTTTGCATTAGGCGAGGCCGGGAGAAGCAACTTCAACCTGTATCCTCAAGGGAAGAGCGCGATCGGGAGTCGGACCCCGGCGGGTCCTCGTCCGCATCCGGAAAGCGGCGGCGATCGGCGGCGTCCTCGTCCATCAGGATGCGGTGGGCATCGCCATCCAGGTCGTCGAACTGACCGCTGCGGGCGGCCCAGAAGAGTACGCCGACCGCCACCAGCCCGAGGATGAGCATGCCGGGGATGAGTCCGTAGATAACTTCCATCGGGTGTCGATTGATCTTCAGGCCGAGCGCCCGCGGCGGAACAGGGTCCGGATGCGCGCCGAGTTTCCGATGACGGCCAGCGAGCTCAGGGGCATGGAGACCGCGGCCACCAGCGGGGTGATGAGGGCGGCCATGGCCAGCGGCACCATGATCAGATTATAGGCAATGGAGATGCCGATATTCTGGCGGATGGTGCTCAGGGTACGCCGCGACAGGGCGGCCGCTCGGTCCACCTTGCTCAGCTCGCTGCTCATGAGCACGATGTCGGCGCTGGCGATGGAGACATCGGTGCCGCTGCCCATGGCGATACCCACATCGGCCCGAACCAGGGCTGGCGCGTCATTGACGCCGTCCCCTACCATGGCCACCCGGCCGCCCTTGCGCTGAAGGTCCGCGATTACCCGGTCCTTGTCCTCGGGCAGGACCTCGGCGATGACCTCCATCCCGCCCAGCCGCTCGGAGATGCGCTCGGCCGTGCGCCTGCGGTCACCGGTCAGCAGGGTGACGCGAATGCCTTGCCCCTTGAGGCGCTCGATCGTCTGGCGGGCGTCGCCGCGCAGGCGGTCCTCGATGCCCAATACCAGCACCTGCCGGCCCGCGACGCCCAGATGCAGGGCGCTGCACCCATCCCCCTCGATCTCGCGGGCGCGTTGCTGCAACGCCGGGTCCAGCTCGACGCCGGCGATGCGCAGCCATTCCGCGGTGCCGGCTACCAGGGACTTCCCGTCTACCCGGCCGCCGATGCCAAATCCGGGTCGGACCTCGATGGCGTCGACATGCTTGTCGCCATACGCGATATCCGCCTCTTCGCAGAGCCTGAGCACGGCGGCCGCCAGGGGATGCTCGGAGAAGCGCTCCAGGGCCGCCAGCGCGGCGAGCCGCTCGCGGTGTAGCTCGGCGGCGGCGAGGACCTCCAGCGCTTCCGCGGGGTGCTCGGAGCTCGCCGCCCGCTCCCCCGGTCGCCAGGCCAGGGCGCCGCCTCCGGCCGCATACAAGCGCGTAACCGCGGGCCTTCCCTCGGTCAGGGTGCCGGTCTTGTCGAGCACGAAGCGATCGATGGAAGAGAGGCCCTCCAGCACGCCGCCGTTCTTGATCAGGATGCCGTGGCGCGCACCGAGCCCCGCGGCGACGGCGATGGCCATGGGGGTGGCGAGGCCGAAGGCGCAGGGGCAGGTGATGATGAGCACGGCGGTGGCGGCCATGAGGGCCGTCTCGAAATCGCTGCTGGCCCACCAGAGGAAGGTCAGGCTCCCCAACGCCAAGGTGGCCGCCACGAACCAGGGAACGATCCGGTCGGCGACGCGCTGGATGGGGGCCTTGCTGGCCTGGGCCTCCTCCACCAGCCGGATGATGCGGCCGAGCGCCGTGTCCTTCAGCAGACCCGTCACCTGCACCCGCAGAACGCCCGCACCGTTGAGGGTGCCGGCGGAGACGCTGTCGCCTCTGCACTTGACGACCGCTTCGGATTCTCCGGTGAGCATGGACTCGTCCAGGCGGCTCTCGCCGTCCAGGACGAGCCCGTCCACTGGGACCTTCTCGCCCGGTCGCACCAGGACGGTCTCGCCGGGCTTGACCGCACGGATGGGAAGGATCGCCTCCTCTCCCTCCCGCAGGACGGTCGCCACCTTGGGCTGGAGGTCGAGCAGACGCTGGGTGGCGGCCACCGCCTGGCGCTTGGAGACCGCCTCCAGGAAGCGCCCGACCAGGATCACGAACAGGAAGTTGACTACCGTGTCCCAGTAGACCTGGCCGGCGCCCGTCAGGGTGACATAGAGGGAGTAGAGGTAGGTGACGGAGGCGCCGATGGCGATGGGCAGGTCCATGGTCAGATGGAGGCCGCGCAGCCCCGTCCAGGCACCGCGGTAGAAGGGATAGCCGGAGTAGAGGAGCGTGGGGGTGGCGATGGCCAGCCCGATCCAGTGGAAGAGGCCGCGGAACTCGCCCCGATCGGCCCCGCTGTAGAGGGCGATGGAGACCCAAAGCAGATTCATCATCGCAAAGCCCGCAAAGGCCATGCGGTAGAGCAGCCTGCGGTTCTCGCGCTGCAGCGATCCCTCCGCGGCCTCGGGATCGAAGGGCACGGCGGCGTAGCCGATCGCGCCGAGGCGCTCGAGGGCCTGGGAGAGCTTGAGGCGCCCCTTGTCCCATTTCAGCCGCAGTCGGCGGCCGGTGAGGTTCACGCGCGCCTCTTGGACGCCGGGCAGGGCGCGAAGGCTGTTCTCGATCAGCCAAACGCAGGCCGCGCAGTGAATCCCCTCCACCAGCAGATTGATCTCGCGCACCGGCCCGAGCGAATCGACGAACTCCTCCTGCACCTCGTCGATGTCGTAGAGGGCGAGCCCCCTGGGCGGCTCCGGTGGCGGGCCCAGGACCTCGCCCTCCGGCGTGCGCTGGTAGAAGCCCTCGAGCCCGGCGGCATGGATGGCCTCGCAGACGGATTTGCAGCCGGTGCAGCAGAAATCCCGCGCGCGGCCCTTGATCCGAGCCGTCACCCGCGACGAGGGGGCGACCGGAAGACCGCAGTGGAAGCAAGGCCGCGCGGCCCGCGCTTCGCCGGGGGCGGAGGGTCGGACCGCGGGGACCGGCGAATCCGTCACTTCATCAGGGGCGCTGGACCTGGATCCGCTGGCCGAGATTCTGCTCCGCCTCCCCGCTCTTGACCGCGATCAGGACGTCCCAGACGCCGAGCAACGGGAAGCTCAGCTCGGCCAGATAACGCCCCCTGCCCTCCTCGGTCATGGGCAGGTTGAAGTCCCGGCTCGCATCCGAGGGCCGGTAGGCGTAGAGCTCGACGGCGTCCGGCGCCACCGGCATGCCCGCCCGGTCGACCAAAAAGAAGCGAATTCGGGTGCGCTCCCCCGCCTTGATCAAGGGCGGTATATCCGCCCGCATCTCCCACCCGGGACCCGAAGCCATTTTGGAGACGAGGGAGCGCTCGTACTCCCGACCACGCTCGTAATAGTCCTCGACCACCAGGCCCGGATTGGTCGCGATGGCGAGATAGACCATGGTCACATTCACCCCGAGGACCGCGACGACCAGCGCGATCCAACCCATGACCCAGGGGCTGCGCCAGGCAGAGGCCGGCTTACGCGGATCGGCGGCGTTAAGCGACATCGTCAGCGCTTCGGTCCAAAGAAGACGCTCTCCCGTTCCGTCCTGACCGCCTCGCCGGTCGCGCGTTGGCCCTCGACATGGAACCGGATGGGTACTCGCTCGTCGGTCAGATCCTTGCGCGGAATGCGGACAAACACCATCGAGGGAGAAACGAATCCGTGCCTCGCCGTGATCGGCTCGGCCGCACCCTCAAGCTCCAGGCTGTCCGGTCCGCCGGCGACGCTGATCCGAACCCGCAGGTCTTCATTGAGCTTATTCAGCACCTTGAGCGTGTACTTGTTCTGGATAGAGCCGTCGCTCAGGGTCACGAAGAGCGGCGCGCGCTCGTGGAGCACCTTGAGCTCGATGGGGGCAAGAGAGGTCAAGCCGAAGATAATTCCGGCAACCGCAGCCACCAGAATCGCCGCGTAGACCCAGACGCGCGGTCGCAGTCGGAGGGCCTTGGCCGGCTTGCCCTGAAGCTCGTCCAGGGAGGCGTAGCGGATCAACCCCGTGGGGCGGCCCACCTTCTGCATCACGGCGTCGCAGGCGTCGATACAGAGGGCACAGGTGATGCACCCTTCTTGCTGGCCATGACGGATATCGACCCCGGTGGGACAGACGGCCACGCACTGGCTGCAATCCACGCAATCGCCGGTAGTGCGCTCCTCCTCCTTCTGGCCCTTGCGGATCCGTCCGCGGGGCTCGCCTCGCTGCGAGTCATAGGTAGGCAGAACGGTGGTGCGATCCACCATCACCCCCTGGATGCGCGCGTAGGGACATAGCCAGAAGCAGGCCTGCTCGCGCAAGAAGCCGGCCAACCCGTAGGTACCGGCGGTAAAGAGCCCGACCGTTATGTACACGGCAGCGTTGGCGCGGCCGGCGAAGAAGCTCTGCCACAAGCTCGGCGCGTCGGTGAACCAGGCGACGAAGCTGAATCCAGTGAGAAAGCCGATTACCACCCAGACCAGGTGCTTGGTTGCCTTGATGCGAAGCTTCCGGAGATCGAGCGGCGCCTTGTCGAGCTTTCTGCGCGCCGGCGGCTGGCCTTCCAATCGCTCTTCGATCCAGGTAAAGACATCGGTCCAGACGGTCTGGAAGCAGAAGAAACCACACCAGACGCGACCCGCCAAAGCCGTGACCACCGCTAGCAGGATGGCGAAAAACAGGAGCAGCAGCGACAACATCCAGAAGTCCTGCGGGATAACAGTCACGCCAAAGATGTGGAATTGCCGGCTGGGAATATCCCACAGGATCGCTTGTCTCCCGTCCCACCGCAAATAGGGGCCAAAGAAGAAGATCAGCCAAATCGACGCACTGACCCACTTGATCCTGCGCCACTTCCCGGAAACCCGTTTGGCGTGGATGGTCTCGCCGCCGGTGTTGACGTGCCAGTGCTCGGCCTCCGCATACAGGTCGTCGACTGCCGCGCTCGTCTGTGCCATTTCTCTGCCGCTCACTGACCAACTCCCCAGGCTTCGTCAAGGACGTGCCTCCAGCCGAAGGGAGGCCCCCGCCGGCTGCGCAACACCGCTTTGAAATCGAACGATAAACCTACCAGCAAGCTAAGACATTGCGCTTTCGCAATGATTACAGAAGGATTTTCATCGGAATTTCAGAGGGATTGCTCGGCGGGACGGGAGCTTGCGGGAGGATCGTCGAGCGCGCCCTTTCGCCACCGGCATAAAAAAGGGGGATGCCGGATCCCCCCTTGATTCCCCTGGTACCACCCTGTGCCTAGGGTTTTTGGTTCTTGTGCGCCTCCGCATCGCGGGTGATCAGCGCCGCCACCTTGAAACCTAAAAAAACGACAATGACGATGGCGATCGCCACCATCAGGATCGACATCCAGGTGACGAGATCCCAGGTGAGCACGTTCATCTTCTTCTCCTCCGCCCCTTCGCTTGGGCTTGCGGGCGATCCGAGATCGCCCGCCCTGTTTCAATGACCCGGCTATTTCTGACCGCCGCCAAGCTGGTGCACGTAGACGGCGAGCTTCTTGATCTCCTGCTCGTCGAGCTTGCCGGTGGCGCCGAAGGCGGGCATCACGCCTTCGCGGCTACCCTCGAGACCCGGCTGATTCACCCCATGCAGGATGGTGTGCTTGGCGCTCTCGAATCCGGCCGGCTCGAAGCGCCAGATCCCGTCCCTCAGGTTGGCCGCACCCACGGTCGCCAGGACCTCGCCGCCCGGTCCGCGCGCCAGCACGCCGTCGGCCTCCGGACCATGACAGGCATTGCAGCCCTTGGTGTTGTACAGATTCCAACCCTCCTGGCTGCCTCCGACACCACCACTCTCGCTCATTTGCACTACCCAGTTGGCCAGGGTGTCGACCTCCTGGTCGGTCAAGATACCCTTGTGCGCCGTCATGGCGCCCTTGCGTCCGATCTGGACGGTCTCGGTGATCTTGTCGAGCGTACCGCCGTAGAGCCAATCGTCGTCGGCGAGGACCGGGAAGCCCGGATTGCCCTGACCTCCGCTGCCGTGGCAGGCGGAACAATAGTCGCCATAGAGAACCTTCGCCGAGGCCAGGGTGTACTGGGTGAGCCCGGGATCGGCGAGGATCTGCGCCGCGCTCATACCCTTGAGCTGGTCCTCGTACTGGGCGCGCACGGCCTCCACCTGCTCGACGCCTTCCCGGTACTCTCTCATCTGGGTCCAGCCCATGATGCCCTTGGTGTAGCCCGTGGCCGTGGGCCACATGGGATAGAGGATCGCATAGCCGATCCACCAGAGAACAGACGCCCAAAAGGCGATCATCCACCAGCGCGGGGGCGGATTCTTCAGCTCCCGCAGATTGTCGTCCCAGAAATGACCGGTATTGTTCTCACCGGGAAAGGGATTCTTTTCCGCCATTTTTCTCTCCGCTGTCTTGCTTGTCCTCTTCGAACGGGATGAATCGCTTGGATTCGAGTCTTTCCCGGTTCTTGGGACGGAATACCTGAAAGTAGGCCAGGATCATGAGGAGGAAGATGACGACCGTGAGGATGGTTCCGATCCAGTCGGTGGTCGTCATCGCACCCCAGTCGGTGTGGAAATGCTCTTTCAGGCTATTCACGATAGACCTTGGTCTCGTCGAGCGCCGCCATGGTGCCCAAGACCTGCAGGTAGGCCACCAGGGCATCCATGTCGGTCTTGCCCTCGAGCAGCGTCGGGACGGCCTCGATATCCGCGTCCGAATAGGGCACGCCGATGGCTCGCATGCCTTTCATGTGGGCCTGCATGGTCGAGACATCGGGCGCGGCCTTGTCCAGCCAGGGATAGTTGGGCATGACGGATTCGGGGACCACCGAGCGCGGGGCGCGCAGATGGGCGCGGTGCCAATCGTCGGAGTACTTGCCGCCGACGCGCGCCATGTCCGGACCCGTGCGCTTGGAGCCCCACTGGAAGGGGTGATCGAACATGGATTCGGAGGCCAGGGAATAGTGCCCATAGCGCTCCTTCTCGTCGCGGAAGGGACGGATCATCTGGGAGTGGCAGACATAGCATCCCTCCCGCTGATAGATGTCGCGACCGGCCAGCTCCAGGGCCGTGTAGGGTCGCACCCCTTCGCCAGGCTTCCAGTTCCACTGCGCCTTGCCGTCCTTGACCTCGACGATGGGCTGCTGCCCCGCCTTGGACCACACGATCTCCGGGTGCGCGTTGTGCTCCATCGTGTTCTTCAGGTAGAACAGCGGGACGATCTCCACGATTCCGCCGACCGACAAGGCCAAGGCGAGCACGGTGATCAGCGGGACGATTCCAACTTCCATCCGCTCCTGGAAGCTCTTCGGTTTGATCTTCTCAGCCATTTTGTATTCTCCTCACGCGGACGCTGCAGCGGTACGGGCCTGCTCCAGGCTGCCGCCGGAGACGGACTTGCGCACGGTCATCAGCACGTTGAAGAGCATGACGATGGCGCCGAACAAGAAGATCATGCCGCCGATCGCGCGCATGGCGTAATAGGGATGCATGGCGTCCACCGACTCGACGAAGGTGTAGGCCAGGGTGCCGTACTCGTCGTAGGCGCGCCACATCAGGCCCTGCATGATGCCGGACACCCACATGGCGACGATGTAGACCACGGTGCCGATGGTGGCGGTCCAGAAGTGGAAGTTGATCAGCTTCTCGGACCACATCTCGGTGTGGAACAGGCGGGTCATCAGATGGTAGATGGCGCCGATGGAGATGCCGGCCACCCAGCCGAGGGCGCCGGAGTGCACATGACCCACGGTCCAGTCGGTGTAGTGGGACAGGGCATTGACTGTCTTCAGCGACATGACCGGGCCTTCGAAGGTAGACATGGCATAGAAGGCGAGCGCGATCACCAGGAAGCGCAAGACATAGTCGGTGCGCAGCTTATCCCAGGCCCCGGATAGGGTCATCATGCCGTTCACCGCCCCGCCCCAGGAGGGGATGATCATGGCGATAGAGACGGCCGCGCCCAAAGAGCCGGTCCAGTCGGGAAGCGCGGTGTACTGGAGGTGGTGCGCGCCCAGCCAGACATAGCCGAACATCAGGGCCCAGAAGTGGATGACGGACAGGCGATAGGAGTAGACGGGCCGGTTGGCCTGCTTGGGCACGAAGTAGTACATGATGCCCAGGAAGCCCGCAGTCAGATAGAAGCCGACCGCGTTGTGGCCCCACCACCATTGAATCATGGCGTCCTGCACCCCCGAGAAGATCGAGTAGGACTTGAACAGACCCACTGGGATGGCCAGGCTGTTGACCACGTGCAGGTAGACGATCATGACCATCATGCCCAGGAAGAACCAGTTCGACACATAGATGTGCGAGGTCTTGCGCACGGCGATGGTCATGATGAAGTTGATCGTGAAGGCGAGCCAGACGACCGCAATCAGCAGGTCGACGGGCCACTCCAGCTCCGCGTACTCCTTCGACTGAGTGAGGCCGAGCGGGAGGGTAATGACTGCCAGCACGATGATGACGTTCCAACCCCAGAATACGAACCAGGCCAGCTTGTCGCTCCAGAGGCGTACCCCGCAGGTGCGCTGGACCGTGTAGAAGGCGGTGGCCATCAGGGTGGAGCCGCCGAAGGCGAAGATCACCGCATTGGTATGGACCGGACGCAGGCGCCCGAACGACAGATAGGGGCTGTCCAGATTGAGCGCCGGCCAAGCCAGCTCGGATGCGATCCAGACCCCGGCCAGGGCACCGACCACGAGGTAGACGACCGACATGATGGTGAACCAGCGGACGACGTCGAAGTTGTATTTCTGTTCGAGTCCAGCTTCCATAAACCCTCCCCGATAAGGCTGGGAAAACGACGTAGGCGAGTGGGCGGAACCGCCCTTCTTGGAATGACCGACTCCCTCGGCACGAGCCGCGCAATCTCACCGGAATAGGCGCGAAAAGTCAAGATTGACGCGGACCCCGGCTGGCCTTTGCGCCTGAATTTCCGTCCGTTTTCTTGATCCAAATCAACTCGCGGGCTTGGTTCTCAGACGGCTTCGATGGCCTCGCGCAGGCTGATCACGGGGAGGACCTCCAAGCCCTCTACCCCGCCCTTGGGCACGTTCTTCGCTGGAGCCAGGGCGCGCCGCAGACCATGCTTGGCCGCCTCGCGCAGCCGATCCGGGCCGTTGGGGACCGGCCGAATCTCCCCCGAAAGGCCCAGCTCGCCGAACACCGCCAGGTCTGCATCCAGGGGGCGGTCGCGGTAGCTGGAGAGGACGGCCAGCAGCACGGCGAGGTCGGCCGCGGTCTCGCCGATGCGCACACCCCCCACGACGTTGACGAAGACGTCCTGATCGAACAGACCGACCCCGCCATGGCGGTGCAGCACCGCCAGCAGCATGGCGAGCCGGTTCTGGTCCAGACCGAGGGCGACCCGTCTCGGGTTCGCCAGGGGACTTGCGTCCACCAGGGCCTGCACCTCCACCAACAGGGGGCGCGTACCCTCGCGGGTCACCAGGATGACGCTGCCCGGGACCGGGGCGCCGTGGCGCGAAACAAAGATGGCGGACGGGTTCTTCACCTCGCGCAGGCCGCGATCGTACATGGCGAAGACGCCGAGCTCGTTGACCGCGCCGAACCGATTCTTCACCGAGCGCACCAGGCGGAAGGGGCCCCCGGTCTCGCCCTCGAAGTAGAGGACGGTATCCACCATGTGCTCCAGCACTCGGGGACCGGCGAGCGCCCCTTCCTTGGTCACGTGCCCGACCAGGAAGACTGCCGTATCCGCCTGCTTGGCCCAACGCACGAGACGGGCCGCCGTCTCGCGCACCTGAGAGACCGAGCCGGGCGCCGACGGCAGCAGCTCGGTGAACAGGGTCTGGATGGAATCGACAATCATGACCCGCGGGGACTCGAGCGCCGCGACCTCCAAGATTCGCTCCACGCAGGTCTCGGCCAACAGCCGGATGCCCCCGCCCGCCAGGCCCAGGCGCGCGGCGCGCAGGCTCACCTGCTGAGGCGACTCCTCGCCGCTCACGTAGAGCACGGGCTGTCGCTGCCCGAGCCAGGCGCAGGCCTGCAGCAGGAGCGTGGACTTGCCGATGCCGGGGTCGCCGCCGATCAAGACCACCGAGCCCGGCACCAGGCCGCCCCCCAGCACCCGGTCCAGCTCCGAGATACCACAGCCGGTGCGGGGCTCGACCTTTGGCGCCACATCGGCAAGGGATAGGGGCGCCGACCCGCCCCCCGCCCCCGCGTAGCCGGAGCGCCCTGCCCCGCCTCCAAGCCCCGCTATCTCCTCGACCGAGTTCCAGGCTCCGCAGTCCGGGCATTGGCCGCTCCATTTCGGCAAGCGGCAGCCGCAGGCGTTGCAGGCATAGCCGGTACTGGGCTTGCCGACCTTAGCCAAGACTCGGGGATACCTGCTCCGGCGCGGGTCCCCCGTCCAGGTGGTCCATTCGCACCCGAGCGCTGACATGGCACAGCAGCTCATATGAGATCGTCCCCGCCCACCCGGCGATCTCGTCCACCGGCAGGCCCTCGCCCCAGAGGGTGACGGGGTCTCCCACCCGCGCGTCCGGCAGGCCGCGCAGATCCACGCTGATCATGTCCATGGAGACGCGGCCCACCAGCGGCGCGCGGCGCCCGCCGACCAGCACCGGCGTCCCGCTCGGGGCGTGACGCGGATAGCCGTCGCCGTAGCCGACACCGACCACGCCGACCGGCATGTCCTCCGGGCATACCCAGGCGCCGCCGTAGCCGATGGCGTCGCCGCGCTCCAGCCGTTTAACGGCGATGAAGCGGCTCGTCAGGGTCATGGCCGGCCGCAGCCCAAGCTCGGCGGCCGATTGGCCGGCAATGGGCGAGGCCCCGTAGAGCATGATGCCAGGGCGAACCCAGTCCGTGCGGGAGGCCGCGCAGGTTAGTATCCCGGCGGAGTTGCCGATGCTGAGGGGTCCGCTCCAGTCGGGAGCCAGATCCAGCAGGCGCTCACACTGGCGCTCGCTGAGCGGGTCGGCGGGATCGTCGGCGTTGGCCAGATGGGTCATGAGGCCAGGCGGCTGGCGAACCCCGGAGCAGCGAGACAACCGCTCCAAAATCGCCGACGCCTCGGCGGGGGCGACGCCGAGCCGGTGCATTCCCGTATCGACCTTGAGCCAGACGGCGAGCGGATGCCCCGGCGCCGCCCGCTCCAACAGCCGAACTTGCTCCGGCTGGTGCACGGCCAGCTCGAGGCGGTCGCGGAAGGCGAGCCCGATCTCATCCGGGGAAAGGGCGCCCTCCAAGACCAGAAGCGGCGCGGCCACGCCCGCCTGGCGCAGGCGCACCGCCTCCTCGACGCGGGCTACCGCAAGGCCGTCCGCCGCCGCGAGGGCCCGCGCCGTCTCCTCCATACCGTGGCCATAGGCATTGGCCTTGATCACGGCCCAGATCCGGCTCCTGGGCGCCCGGACTCTGGCTACCTCCAGATTGTGCCGCAGGGCCGCATGGTCGATCAGCGCCCGGGGCCCCGCGAGCATCAGTAGCCCTCGCCGCCGTAGGGGTCGGAGATGAAGTTCTCGAACTTGGTGTACCTGCCCAGGAACGTCAGCCGCGTGGTCCCGATGGGGCCGTTGCGCTGCTTGGCGACGATGATCTCGGCGATCCCTTTGTCCTTGCTGTCCTCGTTGTAGACCTCGTCGCGGTAGATGAACACGATCAGGTCTGCATCCTGCTCGATGGCGCCGGACTCCCGCAGATCCGACATCACGGGTCGTTTGTTCGGTCGTTGCTCGAGGCTGCGATTGAGCTGGGACAGGGCGACGACGGGGAGATCGAGCTCGCGCGCCAGGGCCTTCAAGGAGCGCGAGATGGCGGAGATCTCGGCGACGCGATTGTCGCGCGCCTCGGGCGCCTGCATGAGCTGGAGATAGTCGATGACGATCATCGCCAGGTCGCCTTGCTCGCGCTTCAGGCGTCGCGCCCGCGCCCGCACCTCGGTCGGGGACAGGGCCGGTGTGTCGTCGATGAACAGCTTGGTCATTGACAGCATGTTCACCGCCGAAGTCAGGCGCGGCCACTCGTCGTCCTCCAGCTTGCCGGTGCGCACCCGGTGCTGGTCGATGCGGCCGAGCGACGACATCATGCGCATGGCGAGCGCCTCGCCGGGCATCTCCATGCTGAATACGGCGACCGGCCGCTTGGTCTCGAGGGCGACGTTCTCGGCGATGTTCATCGCGAAGCTCGTCTTGCCCATGGAGGGGCGGCCCGCGACGATAATCAGGTCGGACTTCTGAAGTCCCGACGTCCGCTCGTCGACGTCCGTGAAACCCGTCGGCAGCCCGGTAATGCGCTCGTTGCTGTTGTAGAGCTGATCGATGCGGTCAATCGCCTTGACCAGAAGCGACTTGATGGCCGCGAATCCGCCACCGCGCGCCAACTGCTCGGCGATCTCGAATACCCGACGCTCCGCGGCGTCGAGGATCTCCTTGTCCGCCAGGTCCCCCGGGTTGTACGCGAGATCGGCGATGTCCGTGCTGGCGTGAATCAATTGCCGGAGCACCGAGTTGAAACGCACGATGCGGGCGTACGCCACCACGTTGGCCGCGCTCGGGGTGTCCTTGACGACGGCGCCGAGGTAAGGCAGGCCGCCCGCGTCCTCGAGCCCGCCGGTGCGCTCCAGGGTCTCGGCCAAGGTCACGACGTCGAAGGGCTGATCGCCGTCGGCGAGGCGCCGGATGGCGTCGAAGATTAGGCGATGCTCGCGACGATAGAAGTCGCTCCCCGCCACCTTGTCGGCGACCTTGTCCCAGGTATCGTTGTCGAGCATCAAGCCGCCGAGCAGGGACTGCTCGGCTTGGATTGAATGGGGGGGGACTCTCAGTCCGTCGGTCGCGGTCGCGGCTGGCTCGGGCAGCGGGAAGTCGAGCGGATCGGACATGGGACGCCTGTGGTCGCGAAGGCGCTACTTCTCGGCCAGGATCTCCAGCTTCAGGGTGGCGTCCAGGTCCGCATGCAGGTGCACCGTCACCGAGTGCGCGCCGGCGGCGCGCAGCGGCCCCTCCGGCAGGCGCACCTCTTGCCTTTCGAGCTTGTGGCCCAGCGCGGCAACGGCCTCTGCGATATCCGCTGTGCCGACGGAGCCGAAGAGGCGCCCCTCTTCCCCCGCCCGGCGGGCAATGGTAACGGTCAGGCCATCGAGCTGCTCGCGGCGCGCCTCGGCCGCCGCCAGCGCCTCGGCGGCCTGCCTTTCCAGCTCCGCGCGCCTCTCCTCGAATGCCTTGAGGTTGGACTCGGTAGCCGCTACCGCGTAGCCCTGAGGGATGAGGAAATTCCGCCCGTAGCCGGGTCGAATGCTCACCTTATCCCCCAGCTCGCCCAGGTGGCCGACCTTCTTCAACAGGATGACTTCCACTTGGATACTCCTCTTTATTTCTGATCGCTCTGCGCGATCGATATCTGAATCTCTATCGCGGGTGTGGACCGGTCGAGCGCCTGCCGAGCGCCAAGGCCGTCGGGACGAGATCCGCGGCCGGCGGATCGGCCAACCGGGGCGCGGCGGCGCTCAAACAGCGGATTCGGCGCTTTTCCCGCCTTCCTCGCGTCGGGGCCCTCATTCCGCCTTCCCGCCGCGGCCCCTCAGCTTGGCGCGGATGTCCGTCCAAATGTCCGCGAACCCCAAGCCGGCCACCAACAGCTCGGCGTGCGGCATCGCCAGAACCAGCAAGGCATAGAAGCCGATCAACCATGCCCGTTGCAGTCGAAAGCTCGTGGCCAGGGCGTGGACTACCGCGATCCCCTGGAGGAGAAACAGCGGGCTGACCAAGAGCACAAGCTCGGCCGACCAGCCCGCTTCGCCCGTCAGATAGAAGGCGACAAAGGAGGCGGCACCCAACAAACCTGCGGCCGGATGAAGCCGCAGGACACGAAACTCTGCGCCGAAGCCCCCCGGATTGTACAGCGCCGCCTGCCACCAGCGCCCGATAAAAAGGGCCAGTAGCACCTGAAAGTAGAAGGAAGCGGCAAAGATTCCGGTCATCCAGCGCGCGAGCTGCCCCACAAGCGCCTGGCTGCCGGCCTCGTCCAAGATCTCGCCGCTTACCAGGCTCGCGCGTACCGGCTCCAGGAGCTCCGCCCAATAGACCGCGGGCTCCGCAATCTTGAGGTGCAAGCCGACCAGGATGGCGAGCCCGATCAGGGCGGAGCCCTGCACCGTCAGGCTTAAGGAGCGACCGTGGCGCAGGCCAAGGGCCGTGAGCCACACCGGCAGCCACAAGGCCAAGGCGAAACCGACCGCCGGGGCCGGACTTCCCAGAGCGGCGAAGGCGAGCAGACCGCTCGCGAGGCCGGCAAAGATTCCGACCAGGAGCCCTTCCCGAGCACCCTGACGCAGCGTGACCAAGGCGACCGCCGCCGAGCTGATCAAGGCGGCGAGCGGCACCATCAGCGACAACAGGGCCGCAACGGCCGCAACCAGGGCGGCCTGCGAGCGACCGCGCATCACGAAGCTCGCCAGGGCTTGCATCGGCAAGATCCCGCGCTCAGGCCCCCCGCGTGCCGGGCGCCGGTCTCCCGAACACACCCCCGCGGGACATCTCCTCGCCCCCGCTACCGGCCAGGGTCTTGAGCGGCGCGCTCTCCGTCAGTGGCTGTCGGTGTAAGGGAGCAGGGCGAGAAACCGCGCCCGCTTGATCGCCGTTGCCAACTGGCGCTGATACCTGGCGGAAGTGCCCGTTATGCGGCTCGGTACGATCTTGCCGGACTCGCTGACGTAGGCCTTCAGCAGGTTGAGATCCTTGTAGTCGATCTCCGAAATGCCCTCGGCGGTGAAGCGGCAATAGCGTTTGCGGCGAAAAAAGCGTGACATGGCAGCTCCTTACTCTTCGTCCTCGTCCGATTCCTCGGCGCGGCGCCGAGGCCTGATCTCCCGCTCCTCGTCCCCCTGCGCGTCATCGGGCTGGCCGCGCTCATCGCTTGACTTCATCAGCGGGGAGGGCTCGGTAACGGCCTTGTCCGTACGGATGATCAGGTTGCGCAACACGGCATCGTTGAAGCGGAAGGCGCCCTCGAGCTCGTCGATGGCCTCCTGGTCGCACTCGACGTTCATGAGCACGTAGTGCGCCTTGTGGACTCTGTTGATGGGATAGGCCAACTGGCGCCGTCCCCAATCCTCCAGGCGGTGGATCTTGCCTTCGCGCCGCTCGATGTTGGCCCGATAGCGCTCGACCATCGCCGGCACCTGCTCGCTCTGGCTCGGGTGCACCAGAAAAACCACTTCGTAATGTCGCATAAAGCCCCTTTCGGTTGATAGAGCCTCCCGGTGCGCGGTGAGGCAAGGAGACGACTTCTCGACGCCGAGAAAAATTCGGCATTATACGCAAGGAGTTGAACGGGTCAAAGCACTGAATTTTGGACTGCAAGGCCACCCCCCGCCCCCGAATCGCACGCCTGGCGACGACCGCCACGTCATCGCACGCTCGGAAGAAAATCTGCGCCAGGTCATGGGCTTTCCAAAAAATAAATAATAAAAATTTAGATAATTTGCTGTATTAATAGATTACCGCTTTGTAATCTACTGAGGCTCTCTCGACGCTAAGCCCTTCGCGCTCGACGCTAGCTCCTTAGCTCGGGCGTCGAGGCTCGCGGCCTGATACTTTTCGAGTAGACATACCGGTTGCGCCGCCGGTAGGGTCTCGAAGCGGATGCGCCCGATGGAATCCAACTTGTCCTCTGCGGGCTTGGTAGGTCTCCCCGGTTGCAGGCCGGCCGGACGGAGATCCGGCAACACCCCACCCCTCCACGTCGTTAGCAGGAGCTCGAGCCAGTGACCTCCGTGGGCATCGCCACCGCCGCCGGCTTCATGTTAGCGCTGGGCGTTCTGTTGGCAGGCGTTCTGGCGCTGGCAAGCCGCAAGCTGTACGTCTACGAGGATCCCCGCATCGACGAGGTAGAGGATATGCTCCCTCACGCCAATTGCGGGGCCTGTGGAAAACCGGGCTGCCGGCCTTTCGCCGAGGCCCTGGTGAAGGGAGAGGGCGATCCCTCCCTCTGTACCCCAAACTCGAAGGAAATGTCCGTGGCGATCGCCAACTTCCTGGGCGTCGAGCTGGGGGAGCACGTCAAGCGCGTCGCGCGACTGGCCTGTGCCGGGGGCGCACATGTCGCCTATTTCCGCGCCGAGTATTCGGGACTCAAGTCTTGCCGCGCGGCCGCCCTTGTCTCCGGAGGCGGCAAGGGATGCACCTGGGGCTGTTTGGGCCTGGGCGACTGCGCATCCGTGTGCGAGTTCGACGCCATCCACATGAACAAATACGGGCTACCGGTGGTAACGGAAGACAAGTGCGTCGCCTGCAACGATTGCGTCGAGGTGTGCCCCAAGGACCTGTTCGAGATCCACCCCGTTACCCACCGGCTTTGGGTGGCCTGCAAGAGCCTCTCCGAGGGCGACGAGGCGGAGCACGACTGCGAGGTCGCCTGTACCGCCTGCGGGCGTTGTGCGGTCGACGCGCCGGAGGGGCTGATCGAGATCCAGAACAATCTGGCGGTAGTCGATTACTCCAAGAACGAGCTCGCATCCAAGGTCGCCATCGAGCGGTGTCCAACCGGGGCGATCGTATGGATCCAAGACAACAAGACCGTCAAGGGCGGCGGCGCCAAGAAGATCCTCCGCATGGAGCCCCTACCGAGGGGATAGGGTGGAGGAGACAGGGCCGAGGGTAACTTCGAGACCCTGATCGGACGCGAAATTGATAAGGGGTTTGCGCAGGTGGCCCCGGGGGTACCTTGAAAAATCCCGTCCCCGGGTTTTTCAAGACGGCGCTCGACAAGCGCCGTTTCCGAGCGCCGCACGAGCACCTCGTTTTTTCAAGGTTCCCTCCGGCGGCCCTCTGTTTCGAAGGCTGTCACAAGCGAACGGGTAACGAGAGAGATTTGGCCATGATGAAGAAGCAGCAGGACAAACAATTCAAATATCCTGGTATCCGCATGTCCCTGGACGGCAACAGCGCCGTAATCATGTGCGAGCGGGAGGCCAGCGACGCTGCCGGCGCCTATCCGATTACCCCCTCCACCCAGATGGGCGAGTATTGGGCGGAAGAGACCGCCAAGGGTCACGTCAACGTCTCCGGCCGGCCGCTGATCTTCATCGAGCCCGAGGGCGAGCACGCCGCGGCCAGCGTTACGGCCGGCATGGCCATGACCGGCCTGCGGGCGACCAACTTCTCCTCCGGTCAGGGCATCGTTTACATGCACGAATCCCTGTACGGGGCCGTCGGCAAGCGGCTTCCCTACATCCTCAACATCGGCTGCCGCGCCATCACCAAGACCAGCCTCAACGTTCACGCCGCCCATGATGACTACTTCGCCATCGACGACGTCGGCTTTTTTCAGGTTCTGGGCAACAGCGCCCAGCAAGCGGCGGACTTGAACGTCATTGCCCGCAAGATCGCGGAGCTCTCCCTCACCCCGGGCGCCGTCGGTCAGGACGGCTTTCTCACCACCCACGTGATCGAATCCGTGGACGTGCCCGAGCGCGAGTTCATCGCCGAATATCTGGGCCGACCGGACGACCTGATCGATTGCCCGACCCCCGCCCAGAGGATGCTCTTCGGCGAGAAAAGGCGGCGTGTCCCGATGGTGTGGGACGTGGACAACCCGGCCATTTCCGGCTGCGTGCAGAACCAGGACGGCTACATGCAGGCCGTGGCCGCCCAGCGCCCCTTCTTCTTCGAGCACATCCCCGCCCTTGCCGACCAATGCATGGACGAGTTCTACCAGCTTACGGGGCGGCGCTATCACCGCGTCATGGCCTACCGGACCGAGGATGCGGATTACCTCATCGTCGGCATGGGCAGCATGCTGGTCCAGGCCGAGGCGGTGGCGGACTACCTGCGCGAGACGCGCAAGCTCAAAGTAGGTGTGGTAAACGTCGTCATGTGGCGACCCTTCCCCGGTCCGCTGATCGGCGAGATCCTCCGCGGGCGCAAAGGCGTCGCCGTGCTGGAGCGCACCGACCAGCCGCTGGCGGAAGACCTGCCGATCATCCGCGAGACCCGGGCGGCCATCGCCAAGTGCGTGGAGAACGGGACCGTGGGTAAGAGAGATCCCCTCCCCCACCCCGCCTACCCTGCATACGGCAAGCCGCAAGAAGACGTCTCGCCCCTCTATTCGGGCGCCTATGGCCTGGGCAGCCGCGACCTGCAGCCGGAAGCCCTGATCGCGGCGGTCGAGAACATGCTCCCGGAAGGCAAGCGAAAGAAGTTCTTCTACCTCTCGATCGACTTCATCCGCGAAGTGCCCTTCACACCCAAGCAGGAGATCCACCAGCAGAAGATCCTGGACCTGTATCCGGGAGTCAGGGATTACGCGCTTCGCGGCAGCGAAAACCCGAATCTCATGCCGAAGGGGGCCATCACGGTCCGCATGCATTCCGTCGGCGGTTGGGGCGCCATCACCACGGGCAAAAACCTGGCCATGACCCTGTTCGACCTCCTGGGATACGAGGTCAAGGCCAACCCCAAGTACGGCTCGGAGAAGAAGGGCCAGCCGACGACCTACTACCTCTCGGCGGCGCCGGAGCCGATCCGGATGAACTGCGAGTACTTTTTCGTCGACGCGGTCCTGTCGCCCGACCCCAATGTGTTCGGACACTCCAACCCCTTGTTCGGTCTAAAAAAGGGCGGTGTCTTCATCATCCAAAGCGAGCTGGAGAGTCCCGAGGCCGTCTGGAAGACCATCCCCCCGCAATCGCAGAAGTTCGTGATCGACAACGAGATCCGGGTGTTCTACCTGGACGGTTTCAAGATCGCCCGCGCCGAGGCGACGGACCGGGAGCTGCAGATCCGCATGCAGGGCGCCGCCTTCCAGGGTGCCTTCTTCGCCGCTTCGCCGGTGATGGAGGCGGCGGGATTCACCGAGGAGAAGCTGTTCCAGGCCATTCGCGATCAGCTACAGGAGAAATTCGGCGCCAAGGGCGCCCGCGTCGTGGAGGACAATCTGCGCGTCATCCGCCGCGGCTTCGACGAAATCCAAGAAATCGCCGACAAGCGGGTGCTTTCGTCCGCCGAGGCGGGCGGCATGCGCAAGGAGCATGGCATGCCGATCATGCTCAAGCGTCTGCCCGCGGGCGATGATCCCAAGACGGACGTGCATCGATTCTGGGAGCAAACCGGCAACTTCTATCTCACCGGCAAGGGCGAGCAAAACCTGGCGGACCCCTTCAATGCCCTGAGCCTGATCCCCGCCAGCACCGGCGTGTATCGGGACATGACCATGATTCGGTTCGAGTATCCGGTCTGGATCCCCGACAAATGCACGGCTTGCAGCGACTGTTTCACCCTTTGCCCCGACAGTGCGATTCCGGGCCTCGTAAGCTCGATGACCGATGTCTTCGAGACCTCCATCAAGCGAGTCGAGAGGGCGGGGCGTCCGGTCAAGCACCTGCGCCGTGCCGTGCGCACGGTGGACAAGAAGCTGCGCGAGGCCGCAGAGGCCGGCACAGCGGAGATCCTGGATGTCCGGCCCCTGCTGGCGCAGGCGATCAACGATACCATCGCGGAGTCGGATCTCGAAGCCGCCGAAAGGCCTCAGTTGGAGCAGGAATTCGACTGGTTCAAGGACACCATGGCGGACTTCAAGTTCAATTTGGTCGCACCCTACTATCAGTCGCGGGAGAAAAAGGCCAAGGGCAGCGGCGGGCTCTTCTCCATCACCATCAACCCTTACACCTGCAAGGGGTGCATGGAGTGCGTCGACGTATGCAACGACGGCGCCCTGGTGATCGAGAAGCAGACCCCGGAAGCCATTCAGGTCCTACGCCGGGACTGGGAATACTGGCTCGACTTGCCGACGACGCCGCCCGAGTATATCCGTATCGACGACATGGACGAGAAGATCGGCGCCCTGGAGACCATGTTGTTGGACAAGAAGGCCTACTGGTCCATGGATTCCGGAGATGGGGCCTGCAACGGATGCGGCGAGAAGACCACGCTGCACCTGTTTACCGCGACTGTAACGACCCTGATGCAAGGCAGGGTGAAGAAGCACCTGGAGTACCTGAACGGTCTGATCGACCGACTTGAGACGCACATACGCCTGAAGCTCGCCGCTACCCTCGACCTGGGCGACGTTGCGGCCGTCACGCGGGCGGTGGAGGAGCATCGGGACCTCGATCTGACCCTCTCCAAGCTCTCCGGGTCCCTGGACAAAGCCAAAGGCGGCACCCCTGTCGACGCCGAGTGGCTCAAGTGGGCGACCCAGGTCCTCGACAGGTTGAAGACGCTGAAATGGCATTACACGGAGGGGACGACCAAGCGCGGCCGCGCGGACCTGGGCTTCGTCAACGCGACCGGCTGCACCTCCGTGTACGGGTCCACCTTCCCCTACAACCCCTACCCCTTCCCCTGGTCGAGCCATCTGTTTCAGGATGCCCCGTCCGTTGCGATGGGCCTGTTCTCCGGGCACATGGCGAAGATGGCGGAGGGCTTCAAGGCGATTCGCATGGCGGAGATGGAGCTCGAAGGCAAAGAGAGCTTCGAGAAGATCCAGGAGCAGCTCACCTACTTCGATTGGCAGCAGTTCTCGGACGAAGAGCTCCGTCTTTGTCCGCCAGTGGTCGCCGTGGGCGGCGACGGGGCCATGTACGACATCGGTTTCCAAAACCTCTCGCGCGCCCTGATGACGGGCTTTCCGATCAAGGTCCTGGTCGTGGATACCCAGGTCTATTCGAACACCGGCGGTCAGGCCTGCACCTCGGGCTTCATCGGTCAGGTATCCGACATGGCACCTTTCGGGGCGGCATGGCGGGGCAAGGAGGAGACCCGCAAGGAGATGTCCCTGATCGGGATGGCCCACCGCACTACCTACGTCGTCAATGGTGCGCCCCATGCCTATACCCACTTGATCGAGGCCTTCATCGACGGCCTCAACAGCCGGCGGCCGGCGCTTTTCAATATCTATGCCCCTTGCCAGCCCGAGCATGCGATCGGCGACGAGGCCTCCGAGCGGCAAAGCAAGATGGCCGTGGAGTCAAGGGCCTATCCCCTTTCG
>Ga0114938_1000663_pt1 | contig 25077 bp, 16 predicted proteins | sample AshMeaBigSpring_FD_88675 | JGI IMG/M metagenome (GOLD analysis project Ga0114938, IMG submission 88675) | Groundwater microbial communities from Big Spring, Nevada to study Microbial Dark Matter (Phase II) - Ash Meadows Big Spring | ecosystem: Environmental > Aquatic > Deep subsurface >... | reverse complement strand
CCGTTCTCGCGAACCGAGCTCACGATGCGGACATACTCATGCACCACTCCGCTTGAGCTTCGAACTTTGATCGAACGGATGAACATCAATGGTTATCATCACGATCGTCGCTCAAATATCAATCCTGTTCCGCAAACAATCACCAACAATTGGACAACATAATTCCGTCTGTGTAGAAATCTTGTCACTACGGTTTTTGGGAATCGGCCCCTTCAGCCGTTGGAAACTAACAGTTTACGACGACGCACCCGTCGACTCCTGTTAAACATGGGCTAGCCCAGGGCAGAGCGCAGTCCGCCGCAGGCGGACGGAGCGCCGCCCTGGGTCAGGGGATAAACACACGCCAAGCCCTGAAAGGGCGACACAATTCCAAGGCCGCATTTCCGTTTCGCCCATTTCGATTGCACCATGACCGAACAACGTGTCGGTTCCGGTTTGATCGACGAACCACTTGTGCCGCCCTTTCAGGGCTTCGCTTCTCCGAATGCCCTGTTACCCGGGGCGGCGCTTCGTCCGCTCGGCGCGGACTTCGCTCTGCCCCGGGCTGACTTGTTTGGGCCCTTCAGGCCGGGCTGACTTGCACTCGCTTCTCGGAACTTGCACGTCGCTCGCGGCGCATCCTGGCTTTTGGCTCCTCATTCCGCTGCGCCTGGGCCTGGCGTTCACGCTCCTCGCGCTCGGCGGGTAACCGTTCACGCGCCCGGGCTCTGGTCCATATTTCGGCCGATCAACTCGACCTCGCGGATGCGCGCAGGCCGACAACATCTACCAGACCCCCTCGCATCCGGCCGGCCCTTCCGCAGTTTCGGGTGATTCCAGGGGGTCAGGTCCATGTTTTCGGCCGGCGCGTCTGGGAATGGCCGAGCGATTCCGCCGAAAAATGGACCAGACCCCGCCCTGTGTTCGAGAACTGCGCAACCGTTCACACCCTGGGTGATTCCAGGGGGTCAGGTCCATGTTTTCGGCCGGCGCGTTTGGGAATGGCCGAGCGATTCCGCCGAAAAATGGACCAGACCCCGCCCTGTGAACGGTTTCGAGAACTGCTCCGCGGCCGGTGCCGCTTTCCCGGGTTGGCCGGTCAGGCGGATTGCCAGGGGCGTGGCGGTCGATTCTCCTGGTGGGCATGGATCACCAGAGCGAATCGAGTGATCTCGCGGCGACCACCGACCCCGCGAGGACGTCGCTGGCCGCGGCGGTGCGGGGCAGCCTGCGCGTGGTGCTCGTCGCGCAGCTGATTTCCCAGGCGATCTCGCTGGCCGTCCTGGCCGCCCTCTATCGGCTGGTCAACCCGGGTGACTTCGGCCTGCTGGGGATGATTGTGCCCTGGCTGCTGCTGTTGCGCAACCTGTCGACGGCTGGGCTGAGCGTGGCGGCGGTCCAGCAGCCGGGGCTTTCTTCACGGCAAGTCGGGTCGTTGTTCTGGCTGCAGCTGGCCCTGGGATCGGCAGCGACGTTGTTCACCGCCGCAACGGCGTGGGTGCTGGCGCGGTTCTACGGTATCGAACAGCTATTCGGCCTGGGCGCGGCCCTGGCTGGCACGTCGTTGGTCGCGGCGTTGGGCGCCACGCACCAGGCCCTGCTGGAGCGGCGCATGGCGTTTTCCCGGCTGATGGGGGCCCGCCTGGCGGCCCAGCTGGCAGGCGGCTCGGTGGGGGTTGCCCTGGCCCTGCGGGAGGGCGGCGTCTGGGCGCTCGTTGGGCAGCAGTACGCCGAACTGGCGGCGCTGACCGCCCTGGCCTGGGTGCTGGAGCGCTGGCGACCCGGTCTCCCGCAACTGGGGCGTGACACGTGGTCGCTGGTCCGCTTCGGCGGCTACTACAGTGGGAGCAGCCTGGTGTTCTTCGTGGCGCAAAACGCCGACAAGGTACTGCTCGCCTGGCTGTTGGGCGGCACGGCGGCGGGGCGGATCGCACTGGGCAGCTACACGCAGATGTTCCAGCTGGCGATGAAGCCGGTCTATCTCGCAACGTCGCCGCTGACCAGCGTCATGCTGTCGGCCCTGTCGCGCAGGCGGAGCGCGCCGGCGGCTTACGCGCGGGCCGTCGGGGCGTTCTACCGGGCAACGGCCCTGATCCTGCTGCCGTGCGGGGCCGGGCTCTGTCTGGTCGCGCCGGAGGTGGTGCGGGTCCTGGCAGGCGCCGCCTGGCAGGAGGCGGGGCCGATTCTGGCGGCCCTGGCCCCGGTGATCATGGCGCAGGGGCTGCTGAACATCGCAGGCACGGTGTTCGCGTCGGCCGGCCGCGCGGATCGGCTGTTCGTCGGCTCGCTGGCCACGCTGCTGGCCCTCCTGGCCGCGTACCTGGTCGGCTATGCGACCGGCCGGCTCGCAAATGATCCGATCCTGGGTGCGACGCGCGGCGTGGCCTTGGGCTACACGCTCGGCACGGCGCTGCTGCTGGTGCCGTACACGTGGTTCTGCCTGGCCACCGTGGGGGTGCCGTGGCGAGCGGTAGCCGCCGCCGTGCGGCGTCCCCTGCTGGCCACCGGCGGGATGGCCCTGGCGGTGTGGGCGGCGGCGGAGCTGCTGGGGTGGTTCCCGCAGACAGGGGCGTTCGTCCGCCTGGCGCTCTTGGCGGCCGTGGGAGCGGCCGTCTACGGGCTGCTGGCCCGCGGTGAAATCCGTTGGGGATGGCAACAGGTGATAGGGGGCAGAAGGGAGGCGTGATGCCTGGGGGGGGCAGGTCGCTGTTTTCGGCCCGCCCGCGACGGGATCGCGAGGCCTTGCCGCCGAAGCATCGACCAGACCCCGCCCGCGGTGATGCCACGGGATCAGGTGCGGCGGGGCGCGGGGGTGCGGGCCACCACGCGGTGGAAGTGCAGCTGGACCTCGCGGTCCACCACCCGGCGGACTCCCTCGACCAGGCAATGCGGCTCGTTGTCCTTCTGTCCCAGCCGGATGATGTCGTCCAGCCGCATGCTGGGCGGCACGGTGAAGGTCGACTGGTAGATGATCTGGTTACCCGCATCGAGCTCCGGGACGATGAAGTGGCACGTAGCACCGTAGGTGAGCATGCGGCTGGCGTACGCCTCGTCGTAGGGGCGCATGCCTGGAAAGCTGGGCAGCAAGCCGTGGTGCAGGTTGACAATCCGGCCGCCGGCGTACTTCCAGCAGGTGCTGGCGGGCAGCACGCGCATGTAGCGGGCCAGCACGACGTAGTCCACCTCGTAGCGGTCCCAGAGCTGGACGATCTGTTCCTCGTCCGGCATGCCGTGCTCGTCGCCCACCTGGTGCCAGTCGACGCGGAACTGCTCGGCCATCCCGCGACAGGTGCTGCGGTTGCCGATGACCACGGCCGCTTCCGCCCGCACCTGCTGGTCGCGGATCGCGCGCAGCAGCGCCAGGGCCGGTTCGGTCCGGTACGTGGTGCAAATGGCCAGCCGGGGCCGGGCGGCCCGCTCCTCGGGCGACCAGACGCGGATCGCGAGGTTCTTCAGCCGGCCGATCTCCAGCAGGGCCTTGCGCAGCGCGGCCAGGTTGGCCCCGGGCAGGTCGATCCGCAAGAGCATCGCGAAGATCGCCTCCTCGTCGTGGTCGTACATCTGGATTTCGGCGATATTGGCCCCCTGTCCCGTCACGAAATGGATGATGGGATCGGCCAGCCCGACGTTGTCCGGACCGACGGCGGTAATCACGACTTGCATGGCGTCACCTGCACTGGGGCGGGGCAGCCGCTGCCCGCCACGGTCCCAGCTTAATCGACCCCTTCCGCGCTGACAACGCAAAGCGTAACCGCTGCGCCCCAAGGGGTCAGGTACATTTTTCGGCGGCAGCGTCGCGTGACCACGAGCGGTCGTCCCGCCGAGAAACGAGCCAGATCCCGGCCTGGGAACGGTTACCGCAATGCGTGGTGCCGGAAGGCGTGCGCACGCACGCTGCCGACCGTCGAACCTGCTGGTCACGTGTGCCGGGCTTTGTTACGCTTGAGCGTCGGGCCGGCCCACCTGCCGGGCCGGCGGACGATGGCCATCCGGCGAGACGGGACGGCGAGGCGTTTACAACCGGGTTTGCGGCGGCGCCGCGCGGAAGTTTCGGGAAACTGCCAGGAGTGAGGGGCGATGGCCAGCGTGGTACGGACCAAGCCGCATCGCGAGCAGTTGCCGGCCGAGGCGGTGCTCTGTGATTACTGCACGGCGAAGTGCTGTCGCTATTTCGCCCTGCCGATCGATACGCCGACCGAGCGGAAGGATTTCGAGTACATCCGCTGGTACCTGCTGCACGGCCGGGCGTCGGTATTCACCGACAAAGGCGACTGGTACCTGCTGGTGCACACGACCTGCAAGCACTTGCGGGACGATTACCGCTGCGGCATCTACGAGACGCGGCCGCAGATCTGTCGCGAATACTCGACCCGGAACTGCGAGTACGAGGACGAGTGGACCTACGACCATTACTTCGAGACGGCCGAGCAGGTGGCGGAGTATGCCGAGGCGGTGTTGCCGCGGCGGCGCGGGCAGGGCGTGCGGAGCCCCCGGCCGCCGCTGCTGCCGATCGTCGGCTGAGGCCGGCCCGCCGCCGGGTGCAGCGAATCTGGCTCCGCAGATGATGAGAATGGAAGTAACCGTTCACAGCCCGGTGGAGGATTTTGCCTGATTCCAGGGGGTCAGGTCCCTGTTTTCGGCCAGCGCGTATCCGCGAGGTCGAGTTTATCGGCCGAAAAATGGACCAGACCCCGACCCGTGAACGGTTACGCATGGAAGTAACCCGAGCCGGACAGCGGCTGCCCTGGGGCGCGACCGTCGCGTCGTCGTCCCAGGGACGTTGCTCGAGGCGGGGAGGGCGAAGCCCCTGCTGAGCCGGCGGCTCGGCGGGAGCCTCGCCCTCCCAGGGCGGCTCGGCGGGAGCCTCGCCCTCCCAGGGCGGCTCGGCGGGAGCCTCGCCCTCCCAGGGCGGCTCGGCGGGAGCCTCGCCCGCTCCCGGAAACACGCAACCTATTTCGAGTCGTCTGCGAATCGATGAACCATTCCACCCGGCACGATGATCCCGCTGCTGAGCCGCGCGTCATCGCGCCGCGCACGCTGAAGGGGTTCCGCGACTATCTGCCCGAGGCGATGATCCCGCGCGAGCGGCTGATCGACACGGCGCGGCAGGTCTACCGGTCGTACGGGTTCAGCCCGATCGACACGCCGGCCTTGGAGTACCTGGAGATCCTCACCGGCAAGGGCAGCGAGGAAACCGACCGCCAACTGTATCGTTTTCAGGACCACGGCGGCCGCGACGTGGGCCTGCGTTTCGACCTGACCGTGCCGCTGGCCCGCTTCGCGGCGCAGCACATCAGCGAGCTGGGCGTGCCGTTCAAGCGGTATCACATCGCGGCGGTCTGGCGCGGCGAGAACACGCAGCGGGGCCGCTACCGGGAGTTCCTGCAGTGCGATTTCGACACGATCGGCACGTGCTCCCTGGCGGCTGACATTGAAACGCTGCTGGTGATCCACGACCTCCTGCGCGCCATCGGGATTGCCGACTTCACGCTCCGCGTGAACAACCGCCACGTGCTGAACGGGCTGCTGGAGAGGCTCGACCTCGAGGACCGCGCCACCGCCATCCTGCGGTCGCTGGACAAGCTGTCCAAGATCGGTCCCGAGAAGGTGGCCGGGGAGATGGTCGCCGTCGCGGGTGCGACCCCGGACCAGGCGGCCCGGGTTGTGCAGATGTCCTGCCTGACGGGGACCAACGACGAAGTGCTGGGACAGCTGGATCGCCTGGTGCAGGGCAGCGCGGCGGGGCAGCAGGGCGTGTCGGAGCTGCGGCAGCTGCTGGCGGGGGGCGCGGCCGGGGGGATTCCCGCGCGCCAATTGCAGTTGGACGTGGCGATCGCCCGGGGGCTGGACTATTACACCGGCACGATCGTGGAGACGCTGCTCGACCAGCTGCCGGGGATCGGCAGTGTCTGTTCGGGCGGCCGCTACGACGACCTGGCCGGGGCCTACACCCGGCAACAGTTGCCCGGGATCGGGGCCTCGCTGGGGCTGGACCGGTTGCTGGCGGCGCTGGAGGAGTTGGGCCTGGTCGAGAAGGTCTCGACCGTGGCGCCCGTGTTCGTGGCCTATTTCGATCCCGAGCGGCTGCACGATTACCTGCGGTTGGCGGCCCACTTGCGGGGTGCCGGGATCGGGGTGGAGGTCTATCCGGAACCGAAGCGGCTGGGACCACAGCTGAAGTATGCCGACCGCCGGGGCTTCCGCGTGGCGGTCATCGCGGGCCAGCGGGAGTTCGAGGCGGGTATCTGCCGGGTGAAGGAGCTGGCGACGGGCCGCAGCCAGGACGTCCTGGTGGAACCGGACGGCGCCGACCTGGTCGCTGCGATCCGCCAGCTCTTGGGCCTGGCACCCGGCGCGGAAGGGTAACCGTTCACAACCCGGCTGAGCATTTAGCCAGATTCGAGGGGGTCAGGTACATGTTTTCGGCCTGCGCGTCTTCCCCAGATCGGGCGGATTGGCCGAAAAATGGGGCCTGTACGGATTTTTGTGTCAATGGCTCTGCCGAAGGGGACAGTCCCATTTTTCTGGCATCCATGCCACAAAAATCGGGACAGTCCCAAAAATGTACCAGACCCCGGCTCGTGAACGGTTACGCGGAAGGTGGCTCGAGCCGTTGAGCTCGTGTAGACTCGACGGTGACGCGGCTGCGATGTGGCGTGGCAGCGGTACCTGGAACCTTATTGGAAGGCGAGACATCATGGTGCGCTGGCTGGTCGCGGTTTGGGTGCTGTTCGCATCGCCGGCGGCCGCTTGGGCGCAGGCCCCCCCGGAGGCGGTTCCCACGAAGGAGAACTGGGCGCTGGGCTACGCCCTGGTGGTCTTGTCGATCGGGCTGGGGCTGGCCAGTGTTCTCCGGCCGGGGCGGCGCACGGCCGAGTTCAAGCGGGAGCAGGCATGAGCCCGCGGGCGGTCGACCGTCAGATATCGCGCGGGTGGATCACATCCTCGACCTGCCAATGGCCGCCGCCCGCCACGGTGTCGGCCCACGCCGGGCCGCTGGAGGTCAGCAGGGCGGCGCTGGCGGTCTTCAGGGTGACGTGCGTGCCGCTCAGCCAATAGACGGCTTCTTCCCAGCCGGGGTTGTGCCCGAGGGCCATGGTGGTCCGATAGCGATCGGGCAGTTCCCGCACGCAGGCACGCAGTTCCTGGACCCCGCCCAGGTAGAGGGTGGGGAGGAATTCGACGGGCGGCTCCGGGGCGGGCAGGGCGGCGCGGAGCAGCTGGCAGGTCTCCCGCGTGCGCTGGGCGTCGCTGCTGAGAATCAGCTCGGGCGCCCAGCCCAACTCGGCCAGGCGGGCCGCGACCCGCGGGGCATCGCGGCGGCCGCGGGCATTGAGCGGCCGGTCGTGGTCGGTGGGCGCGTCGCTCTCCCACGAACTCTTGGCGTGTCGCATCAGGATCAGGCGGCGCGGGGTCACCGGCGGGTCCCCTGGCGCGACTTGCGCTTGCCCAGCCGGGCGATCTGGCGCCCATTGCCCTCGCGATCGGTCAGGCACGAGGCCGTGGCGGCTTCTGACACGTCCGCGACTTCCGCCTGGGAATCGCTGTCCGTCCCGAGCAATGCCTCCTGGCAGCGGAACCGCGACTCGCCGTCCGCCGGCAGCACCCGCTCGTAGCGGCCGTCAGGCAGCAGGCGGCGAGCGCGCACGTTGTCGCGGAGGTAAGCCGGGACGATCTGTGCCAGGATCCGCTTCTTCAGGGCGGGTGATTCCAGCGGGAACATCACCTCGACCCGGCGGTAGAAGCTGCGGGGCATCCAGTCGGCGCTGGAGAGGTACACCTGGGCCTCGTCGTCCGCGCCGAACACGAAGATGCGGCTGTGCTCGAGAAAGCGATCGACGATGCTGGTCACGCGGATATTGTCCGAGATTCCCGGAACGCCCGGGCGCAGGCAGCAGATGCCGCGGACCACCAGGTCGATCGGTACGCCCGCCTGGCTGGCCTGGTAAAGCACGCGGATGACCTCCGGATCGACCAGGGCATTCAGCTTGGCGAAGATCCGCGCCGGTTTGCCGCTGGCCGCCAGCTGGGTCTGCTGCTGGATCAACTCCACGGTGCGGTTCAGCAGGTGGTCGGGGGCCACCGATAGCTTGCGCCAGGTGTGTCCCTGGGAGTAGCCGGTGAGCAGGTTGAACAGGGCCGAGACATCGCTGGCGATGTCTTCATCGGCGGTGAACAGCCCCAGGTCGGTGTAGACGCGGGCGGTGGCCGGGTTGTAGTTCCCCGTGCCCAGGTGCACGTACCGGCGGACCCCTTCGCCTTCCTGGCGGACCACCAGCGAGACCTTGCAGTGGGTCTTGAGGTCCATGAAGCCGTACACGACGTGGACGCCCGAGCGTTCCATGCGGCGGGCCCAGCTGACGTTGGCCTCCTCGTCGAACCGCGCCTGCAGCTCGACCAGGGCGGTGACGTGCTTGCCGCTCTCGGCCGCCTCCATCAGAGACCGCACGATCGGCGAATCGCCGCTGGTCCGGTAGAGCGTCTGCTTGATCGCCAGCACGTTCGGGTCCTCGGCCGCGCGGCGGGCAAATTCGACGACCGGCAGGAACGAATCAAAGGGATGGTGCAGCAGGATATCGCGGCGGCGGATGGTGGCGAACAGGTCCTCGGTTTGCCGACGCAGTCCCTTGGGGGTCGCCGGCACCAGGGGCGGTTCGCGGAGGACCGGGGCGACATCCAGGCCTGCCAACTGCCAGAGACAGGTCAGGTCCAGGGGTCCGGGGATCGGATAGACCTCGCCGTAGCCGGCCGTGTTCTGGCTGGCCCCGCCCCGCAGGTGCTCCTGTTCGACGATCCGCTCCAGCAGCTGGGCATCGGCGTCCGCAGCGATCTCCAGACGCACGGCATCCGCGCGGCGGCGAGCTCGCAATCGATCCTCGATCAGCCGCAGCATGTCGTCCGCCTCCTGGTCCAGCACCATCGGGTCGCTGTCCCGCGTGATGCGGAAAGGGGCGAACGTCTGCACGTCAAAGCCGCCGAACAGCTCCGGCAGCCGCGAGGCGATCAGGTCCTCGAGGAACACGAAAACCTGCTGCTCGTCGTCAGGCACGCGCACGAGGCGGGGCACGACCTGGGGCACTTGCACCACGGCCAGCAGGTGGCGCGGCCCGAGCACCTTGCGGCGCCGCAGCAGCGCCGCGACGTAGAGCGCGCGGTTGTGATATCGCGGCCGCGGATGGCTGGGGTCGATCGCCATCGGGGTGATGATCGGGTAGACCGTCTCGCGAAAGTAACGGTCGAGGAACTCGTTGTTCCGCACCTCCTCCAGCCGCGCCACGCGGATGCCGTGCTGCTGCAGCCGCGGCAGGACCGCCTGGCGCAGGCAATCGTACTGCGCGGCAACCAGCTCGCGGGTGCGGCTCTCGATGGCGGACAACTGCCCCAGCGCACTGGCCCCGTCGGGGTTGATGTCCTGGGGGGCGCCCGCGGCAAAGGCCTGCTCGCGGAGCCCCGCGACGCGGACCATGAAGAACTCGTCCAGGTTCGAACTGAAGATCGCCAGGAACTTGGCCCGCTCCAGCAGCGGCGTCGTTTCGTCCTGTGCCTCCTCCAGGACGCGGGCGTTGAACTCCAGCCAGCTCAACTCGCGGTTGATGAAGTGCTCGGGACGGGTCGATAGCGGGTTCACAACTTGCTCCCTGGGCGCGGTTCTGGTCTAACTGGTGACCGTAACCGTTCACGGGGTGCGGCTGCACCCGAGGGGGTCAGGCACATTTTTCGGCGGCAGCGTCCCACGACGCCGAGCGGTGTTCCCGCCGAAAAATGAGCCAGACCCCGGGCTGTGAACGGTTACCAGGTGACCAGCAGCAGGTATGTTATAGGGTAGCACGCGCGCGGCAGCGCCGGTCGTGCCGTTTACGGCAATTCTACGGCGGCCCGAGGTCCCGGCCAAACCGCACCCCGGTCCTTCGGACGGAATCAGGTTGCACGATGGTGGGAGGGCGAGGCTCCTGCCGAGCCAAGGGCACGGCGGCTCGGCAGGCGCCTCGCCCTCCTGGAATCACGCCGGGTTGCACCGCTGGGTCGGGCAGCCGCGTTCGATCCCTCGGAGGCGAATGTGCAGAAATGATGAAGACTGAGGTCCAGGAAGGTCAGCTTGCGGCGCGGACCATCCAGCCAGGCGACCGCCTGGCGGCGATCGACATCGGCTCCAACAGCGTCCGCCTGATGGTGGTCGAGCTGCTCGCCGGCGGGCAGTACCGCGTGCTGGACGAGGAGCGTGAAACGACGCGGCTGGCCCGGGAAATGGCCGTTTCCGGCGTGCTGGGGCGGACCTCCATCGACGCGACGCTGGCCGGGTTGGGTCGATTCCAGCAGATCGCGGCGGGGCTGGGGGTCCGGCAGCTGCGCACGATCGCGACCTGCGCCGTGCGCGAGGCGAAGAACGGGGACGAATTCCGCCGCCGGGCCCTGGACGAGCTGGACCTGGAGATCGATGTCATCAGCCCGTGGCAGGAAGCCGAACTGACGTTCCTCAGCGTGCAACGGGCCTTTGACCTCTCGGACCGCAACGTGGCGATCGCCGACCTGGGCGGGGGCAGCACGGAGGTGATCTTTGCGTCCGGCAATCATATCGACGAGATCGTCGCCACGCCGCTGGGCGCCGTGCGCCTGAGCGAGCTGTACCAGGCGCCCGGCGGGCTGTTCGGCGACGATTACCAGCTGCTGCTGGACGAGATCGATCGCCGCCTGAAGGTCAAGCTGCCCAAGCCGCCCTTCATCCCGCAGGTCCTGTTCGGCACCGGCGGCACATTCACCAACATGGCCGCGATGCTGATCGCCGCCAAGGGCGACTCGTCCCAGCGCATCTGGGGTTACCGGGCCACCCGGGCCGACGTGCGGCACCTGCTGGACCGCCTGGCCGCGCTGACGGTCAAACAGCGGCGGGACTTTCCGGGCCTGACCAGCGATCGGGCCGACATCATCGTGGCGGGACTGGCCGTCATCGACTGCCTGCTGCGGCGGCTGAAGGTCAACATCGTGCAAGTGCACGATGGCGGCGTCCGCGACGGGGTCATCCTGAAGATGATCGACCGCCTGCGGCCGGAGGCCGAAGCGGCGGAAAGCCGCGCGGCCGCCCTGTTGAGGTTTGCCCGCAGCTGCGGCGTCGACCTGCAGCACACGCAGCACGTGGCGGTGCTCTGCGTCCAGTTGTTCGACCAGTTGGCCGGTCCGTTCCAGCTGAATGCCGGCGACCGGCCGTTGCTGGAGGCGGCGGCCCTGTTGCAGGACGTCGGCTACCTGATCAACTACGAACAGCATCACAAGCACAGCTATCACCTGATCGTCAACAGCCGCCTCCCGGGATTTCGCCGGGCTGAGCTGGAGATCATCGCCAACGTGGCCCGCTACCACCGGGGCAGCAACCCAAAGGAAAAGCACGACAATTTTCGCACGCTCAGCCCCGAGGAGCAGCAGCGGGTGCGGCAGCTGGCCGGCATCCTCCGGCTGGCGGGCGGGCTGGATCGCAGCTATCGCCAGCACGTGCGGGGGCTGGATACCCAGGTCGCGGACGGCCGGACGACGATCTGGGTCGACGCAGGCGACGATTCCGACGTCGATCTCTGGTCGGCCCGGACCCGCGCGGGGCTGTTCGAAAAGGCGTTCTCCACGCAGGTCGCGATCCGCCCGCGGATCGCCGTCTGACCGCTGCCAAGGCGGCCGCCGGGCGCCACAGGGTGGCCCGCGGCACCGCCCGGCGCGGGGCGCCGTTCGCCCGCGGCGGCCGGTCAGGGACCGTTGAGCGGCTGCACGTCGACGCTCACCTGCAACTCGTGCTGGCCGCCGCCGACGAAGACGCCCTCGATCGGGCAGACATCGCTGTAGTCGCGGCCCCAGGCCAGGGTCACGTGATCGGTGCCGACCTCCAGGTTGTTGGTCGGATCGAAGGCGATCCAGCCCAGCGGTCCGCACCAGGCGGCGACCCAGGCGTGGGAGGCATCGGCGCCCACCAGCCGCTCGCCGCCCGGCGGGGGCAGGGTCCGCAGGTAGCCGCTCACGTACCGCGCCGGCAGCCCCAGGGCCCGCAGACAGCCGATCTGGACGTGGGCCAGATCCTGGCAGACGCCGCGCTTCAGCCGGAACACCTCGTGCACCGTCGACTGCGCGCTGGTGGCCGCCTGGTCGTATTGGAACTCGGCGTGGATCCGCTGCGTCAGTTGCCGGACCCCCTCCAGCACCGGCAGCCTCCGCGTGAAGACCTCGCCGGCATACGCCGCCAGTTCGGGGCTGATCGGCACGGCGGGCGAATCGTACAGGAACTGTTGAATCTCGAGCCCGGCCGGCGAGCGATCGGCGGCCACGGCCTGGCGCACCTCGTGCCAGGGGGGCGCAGCGCCGGCGTCGCGCGGCGGCTCCGGGCGGACCTCGATCCGGCTGACCGCGGTGACGCTCATCCGGCGGTGCCCCTCGTGGATCGAGAAATAGCAGACCGGGTTGCCGAAGTAGTCGCTGCCCCGGCCGAACGACGAGGGCCGCGGCCGCACGGTCAGGCGGTGGTAGGCGCAGTCCTGCCGCGGCAGCTCGCGCGGCGTGACATGCGCCTTGTTGTGGCAGACCGGCACCGTCTCGCTGTAGGTGTAGGTCGTGGTGTGCGTCACCTTGTACTTCACGGCGGTTCTCCGGCCGGCAGTTCGGGCAGCTGCCGCAGCTGCCCGGCGTGAATCAGGTAGCGGTGGCTGATCTGATCGGCCAGCTTCGGCATCTGCGATTCCAGCCATTCCAGCAGGCGGTCCAGCCGCGCGCGGCGTCCGGGGCGGTGCGGCTCGCTCAGGTCATGCACGCTCAGCATCCGCACGCGGTGCAAGGCCGCCATCGCCATCCGCTGCTCCGCGCGGCGGAGCGGCTGGGCCGCATCGTGCGGCAATCGCTCCACGTGATCCAGCAGGGCGACCAGTTGGAAGGCCACCGAGCGGGGATTGGTCTCGTCGGTCAGCAGCAGGTCCAGCACGGGGGCCCGCTGCAGCTGGGCCATGTACCGCGAGCGGTAGGTCATCGAGCTGTCGGCGACCTCGAGAATCGCCTCCAGCACCGGCCCCTCGTCGTGGCTCAACTCGCCCAGGGAGAACCGCAGCAGCCCGATCGTGTGCAGCGCCCGCTCCAGCCGGCGGCCGATGTCCAAAAAGCGCCAGCTCAGGCCGCGGGTCATCGCCTCCATGACCATCCCGCCGACGGCCGCGAGGTCGATGATCAACTGGTTGATCCGCGACAGGGCGTCGCTCACGTCCGGCGCCGGGCGGCGGGCGTCCAGATTGAACTCCCGGTCGATGCGGTGTACCAGCCGCCAGCTGTCGACCGAGATGCGATCGCGGACCACGGAGGCCAGGCGATACATCCGGGTCAGGGTGCTCCGCACGCTGCCCGGCTGCGTCGCGTCGAAGATCGTGGCGGGCAGTGCCTGCTCGATCGGCGGCAGGGGTTCCCGCATTCCTTCCACGACGTAGCCCGGCTCGATCTGTCCCTGCTCGGCCAGCACCCTTAGCAGGACCGGGACCTCGCGCAGCGACAGGACCTCGGCCTCGCCCGCCAGCCGCAGCAGGACGGCCCGCGCCAGCCGGGCCGCCGCATCGGCCCGCTCCACCTGCCGCCCCAGCCAGTAGAGGTTGTCCGCCACGCGGCTGGGCAGCTCCGCGCCGGTCCGGCGCAGGGCGACCGTCTGCGTGGTCATCGGCAAGAGGCTCAGCTGCGACACCTCCCCCTCCGCCAGCACCCAGGCGTCCTTGCTGCCGTCCCCCGCCGTGATCGACACGTCGAGGGCGTCGTGGCAGGCCGAGACCCGCGCCAGCCCCCCGGTCATCGGTTCGTACGAATCGCCGCTGGCCACCAGGAACGCCCGCCAGGACAGGTGCGCCGAACGCATCCCGGACGGCGTCCAGACGGGGGAGCAGGAGCGCAGCACCGGCTCCTGGCCCACGTACCAGGCGGGCCGCGCGGCAATCGCCGCCGCCAGCTCGCGCCGCGCCCGGGCGTCCAGCTGAGCGCCGAACCACGGCGGCCGGCCCAGCCGCCGGTAGGCCGGCTTGATGATCAACCGAGAGAGATTCTCCAGCACGAACTGCCGCGCCGACGCGTCGCCACACCACCAGGTGGCGACGGACGGCATCTTCAAGTCCTCCCCCAGCACGGCCCGGCAGATCGCCGGCAGGAAGGCCAGCAGCGCCGGCGACTCGACCAGCCCGGCACCCAGGGCGTTGGCCACCGCCACCTGGCCCGCACGGATCGCCTGCAGCAGGCCGGCCACGCCCAGCGACGAATCGCCGCGCAGGTCGAGCGGATCACAGGTCTGCTCCTCCTGGCGGCGCAGGATCACGTCGACCGGCAAGAGCCCGGCCAGCGTCTTCAGCAGCACGCGGTCGTCGCGGACCGCCAGATCGCCGCTCTCCACCAGCGTGTAGCCCAAGTAGCGGGCCAGGTAGGCATCTTCGAAATAGCTGCGGCTCTGCGGCCCCGGCGTCAGCAGCACGATCCGCGGATTGTCGCGATGCGCGGGGGCCAGCCGCCGCAAGGTGTCCCGCAGACCCATGAAGTACGCCGCCAGCCGCTCGACCCGGCAGTCGTGAAACAGCCCCGGCAGCATCCGCGAGATCACCAGCCGGTTCTCCAGGGCATAGCCGGCCCCGACCGGCGCATCGGTGCGATCCGCCACGGCCCACAGGCCGCCGTCCGGGGACCGGGCCACGTCCACGGCGTGCACGTGCAGGTAGACATCGCCGGGGACGTGGATGCCATGACAGGGGCGGAGAAAACCGGGATGGCCGTAGACCAGCTCCGGCGGCACCAGGCCGCGCGCCAGCAGCGTCTGCGGGCCGTAGAGGTCGGCCAGGATCAGGTTCATCAGCCGCGCCCGCTGGACGAGCGCCTCGGCCGCGCGCCGGAACTCCTGGGCCGAGATCAACAGCGGCAGGGCATCCAGCTCCCAGGGCCGCGGCCGGTCGTCCGGGTCGCCGTAGGCGGTGTAGGTGATGCCGTTCTCGCGCAAGAGCCGCCGCGCCTGTTCCCAGCGGTTGGACAGCTCGCGCTGCCCCAGCCGCTCCAGCCCGGCCATGAACCGCTCACAATGCGGCCGCACGCTGGCCGGCGCCGCAAACATCTCGTCGTACACGCCCTCCAGGGGACGGTACGCGGCGAAGATCGCCTCCGGGGGTGCGGCGGGCGGAAGGGTGCTCATGCGGCCGGCGGGACCCTGCGCAGGTCCAGGGTCAGCGGAAAGTCCGGGTTCACTTCCAGCGGGCCGACGCACATCGACCCCGGCGTGTGTCCCATGGCAAAGAAGCGGGCCGCGCGGCGGCTCTCCGCCTCGAACGCGTTCACCGGGAACGTGGGCGGATTCACCCCGCCCGGATGATCGACGTGGTACGTGCACCCGCCGATCGAACGCTCCAGCCACGTATCCAACACGTCAAATACCAGCGGCGTATGCACGCCGATCGTGGGGTGCAGACAGCTAGGCGGCCGCCAGGCCCGGTACCGCACCCCCGCCACGAACCGGCCCACGACACCGCAGGGGTGCAGCGGCAGCCGCCGGCCATTGCATGTCACCACGTGCCGCGCGTCGGTCAACCCGTCGACCATCACCTCCAGCCGCTCGACCGACGAATCGACATACCGCGCGGTGCCGCCCGCCGCGGCCTCTTCCCCCAGCACGTACCAGGGCTCGAGGGCCTTGCGCAACTCCAGCTGGATGTCCCGGTACGCGACCCGTCCCACGAGCGGGAACCGGAACTCGCCATGCGGCGCGAACCACGGGGCCTGCAGCGGAAACCCGGCCCGCGCCGTCTCGGCAATCACGTCGTCCAGGTCCCGCCGCAGGAAGTACGGCAGCATGAACCGGTCGTGCAGGGCGGTGCCCCACTCGACCAGCGGCTCCTCGTACGGCGTCTCCCAGAAGCGGGCCACGAGGGCCCGCAGCAGCAGCTGCTGGGTCAAGCTCATCCGGGCGTGCGGCGGCATCTCCAGCGCGCGGAACTCGACCAGCCCCAGCCGCCCGCTGCTCGTGTCGGGCGAAAACAGCTTGTCGATGCAGAACTCCGCCCGGTGCGTGTTTCCCGTCAGGTCGGTCAGCAGGTGGCGAAAGACGCGGTCGACCAGCCAGGGGGGACAGTGACCCGCCGCCCGCGCCGCCCGCACCTGCTGGAACGCCAGCTCCAGTTCGTACAGCGCGTCGCGGCGCCCCTCGTCCACCCGCGGCGCCTGGCTCGTCGGTCCGATGAACCGCCCCGAGAACACGTACGAGAGGGCGGGATGGTTGTTCCAGTACGCCAGCAGGCTGCGCAACAGGTCCGGACGCCGCAGGAACGGGCTGTCCGCCGGCGTCGGACCACCCAGCACCACGTGATTGCCGCCGCCGGTGCCGGTGTGCGTGCCGTCCAGGTCGAACTTGTCCGTGCCCAGCCGCGCCTGCCGCGCCTCTTCGTACAGCGTTGTCGTGTTGGCCACCAGCTCGTCCCAATCGCGGGCCGGATGGATATTCACCTCGATCACCCCCGGGTCGGGTGTGACCTTCAGAAAGTTCAATCGGTAATCGGGCGGAGGCGTGTAGCCCTCCAGCACGACCGGCAGTTCGAGCTGCGCCGCCGTCCGCTCGATCGCCGCCACCAGTTCCAGGTAATCCTCGGCCCGCTCCAGGGGCGGCATGAAGATGTACAGCCGGCCGCTGCGCGGCTCGACGCAGAGGGCCGTCCGCACGGTCTGGGCCGGGGCGATCCCCCCCGCCATGGCCCCGCCGCCGACCGCCGGCTCAACGCCCGTCGGCTCGTCGCCCGGCCAGCGGGCCGGCACCTCGCCCGCCGTCAAGGTGGCCGGGGAAGCGGTCTCTGCGGGCTGGCCGCCGCACCCCCCGGGGCCGGTCGGCGACGGGTCCGGCTGGATCGTCCCGCCCGGCCGCTCGGGCAGGGGACCGCGCTGCAGCATCGGATCGACCTCGCACCAGACCGGCCGCTCCTCGGGACTGACCCACGGCAGGCTCTCCAGCGGCAACCGCAACCCCAGCGGTGAATCGCCCGGGATCAGGAACATCGGGTCGGAGCGAAACGGCCAGGGTCCGCTCCGCCAGAGCGATTGGCCGCCGGTCTCCGCCACCGGTCCGCGGCGGTCCCGCGCCTGCCACCACTGGCGGGAGAGTGGCAAGACAAAGCCCCGCGGCGTCTTGAATCCGCCCTCGAAGACCCGGGCCAGCCGGTCCCGCTCCTGGGGATCCTCCAGCGGCGCGTCGCGCGGATCGACGTTCACCGGCAACTTTCGCTCGCGCCACAGGTAGTACCAGGTGTCCTCGTACGCCGGCCGCACCCAACGCGGCTCGACCTCCAGCTGTGCGGCCAGCTCGCGCAGGAACCGTTCCGCCTCCCCCGGTCCCACGCCGTAATCGGTCTGCTCGTCGGCCAGCCACCGCGGCTCGGTCCAGACCGGCTGGCCGTCCACCCGCCAGTAGCAGCTGAAGGCCCACCGCGGCAGCGGCTCGCCGGGGTACCACTTGCCCTGGCCCACGTGCAGCAGCCCACCGGGGGCGAACCGGCTGCGGAGCCGGCCGATCAGGTCCCAGGCCAGCTGCCGCTTGCGCAGGCCGACCGCCTCCGTGTTCCACTCGGCCCCCTCCATGTCGTCGATCGAGATGAAGGTCGGCTCGCCGCCCATCGTCAACCGCACGTCGCCCGCCCGCAGCCGCTGGTCGACCAGCTGGCCGACCGTCTGGATCTCCTCCCATTGCCGCTCGGTGTACGGCCGGGTCACCCGCGGATCTTCGTGGATGCGGGTCAGCGCCATCTGGAACTGGAAATCGCACTGGCACGGCTCGACGGCCCCCGAGATCGGCGCCGCGCTGGCCGGGTCGGGGGTGCAGGCCAGGGGCAGATGCCCCTCGCCAGCCATCAGGCCGGAGGTCGGGTCGAGCCCCACCCAACCGGCGCCCGGCAGGTAGACCTCGGCCCAGGCGTGCAGATCGGTAAAGTCCTGCTCCGGACCGGGCGGACCTTCCAGCGGCTTCACGTCAGGGGCCAGCTGGATCAGGTAGCCCGAGACGAACCGGGCCGCCAACCCCAGGTGCCGCAGGACCTGCACCAGCAGCCAGGCCGAGTCGCGGCACGAGCCGCTGCCCAGCCGGAGCGTCTCCTCGCAGCCCTGCACGCCCGGCTCCAGCCGGATCACGTAGCGGACCTTCTCCTGCAGCCGCTGGTTCAGCCGCACCAGAAAATCGACAGTTTTGCACCGCGCGCGGTCGATGGACTCCAGATAAGCCGTTAAACCCGGCCCCAGCGGCTCGGTAACCAGAAACGGGGCAATCTCCCGGCCCAGCCACGCATCGTAGCGGAACGGGAAATACTCGGCCTCCGACTCCAGGAAGAAATCGAACGGATTGATGACCGTCATCTCGGCCACCAGGTCGACCTCCACCCGCATCTGGTCGACCGGCCGGGGAAAGACCACGCGGGCCAGGAAATTGCCCTGCGGGTCCTGCTGCCAGTTCAGGAAATGACCGGCCGGGCTGACCTTCAGGGAATAACTGACAATCTGCGTGCGGCAGTGCGGCGCCGGTCGCAGGCGGATCAGCTGCGGATAAAGCGTGACAGCGCGAGCGTAGGTGTAGGCCGTCTTGTGGTTCAGAGCGACTCGCAACGTCATCCGCACGACTCCGCCCCACGGCCCGTCGAAACGGCGGCCAGACCGCCGGCCGCCGCCACCTGCACCCCAAGGGGTCAGGCACATTTTTCGGCGGCAGCGCCGCACGACGACGAGCCGTCTTCCTGCCGAAAAATGAGCCAGACCCCCTGCCCGCCGAAAAAGGTGCCTGACCCCCTCGCACAACACAGGTCGGGGTCTGGCTCCTTTTTCGGCCTCGACCGTGCCACCATCCGGCCCCCCTGCCCGTCGAAAAAGGTGCCAGACCCCCTCGCAAACGAGTTGAAGTGTATCGCACAACGGCGCCCCTGGCCAACGCCAGCACCGCCCGCGGCCGCGCGCCGCGGCCAGGCCGCAAGTCTCGGTTGAAACCGCCATCCCGTCCATTAGGATGACTAACACGCACCTCCGTCTCTTGCCCGCTTCGCGAGGATCGATGACCTTGAACGGCCACCGGGCCCAAATCAACGGCAGCCCGTCTCGGGTTTCGGCCGCCCGCAACGGTCCACCCCGGCGGCGCGACCACTGGTCGCTGCTGCCCGATGACGAGCTGCTCCAGCTGCGCATCTGCGACCTGGGGCTCCGCATCCAGGGCACGGTGCTTGCCCGCCGGATCGCGCGGCTTTACGCCGAGCTGGCCTTTCGCGGACTGCGTTTTCGTCCCCATTGCTGGCTGGCCGAGGAGTGGTTCTCGCCGGACGGCGTGCCGGGCATCGCCATCCCGTTCTACCTGGCGCATCCCCGGCTGGCGCGGCTGGAGCGGAAGCAGATGCGCGAGGTCGAGGGCGGCACGGAGGACTGGTGCCTGCGCATCCTCCGCCACGAGGCCGGACATGCCATCGACACGGCCTACCGCCTGCGCCGCGACAAGCATTGGCAGCAGGTGTTCGGCGACGCCTCGCAGCCCTATCCCGACTCGTACGAGCCGCGGCCGTACAGCCGCAGCTACGTGCTCAACCTGCAGCAGTGGTATGCGCAGAGCCACCCGGTGGAGGACTTCGCCGAAACGTTCGCCGTCTGGCTCAAGCCCTGGTCGCGCTGGCGCAGCCGCTACGGCCAGTGGCCGGCGCTGAAGAAGCTGCAGTATGTCGAGCAGCTGATGGAGCGGCTGCGCACGTGCAAGCCGCCGGTCACGTCGCGGGAGATCATCGACCCCGCCAGCGCGGTCCGCAAGACGCTGGCCACCTACTACGCCCAGCGCCGCGCCCGCTACGGGCTGGAGTCGAATGATGCCTTCGACCGCACCCTGCGGCGGCTGTTCTCCAGCGCGTCCCGCTACGCCGACCGTCCCTCCGCCGCGGCTTTTCTCCAGGCCCACCGCCACGACCTGATCCGGGCCGTGGCGGACAGTACCGGCCAATACCGCTATACTGTCGGCCAGTTGCTGCAGGAGATGATCGCGCGCTGCCGCGAGTTGGACCTGCGGCTGGATCGCCCCGTCCGGCAGACGCGGCGCGACGCTCAGGACGTGCTGATCGCCCAGACCGCGCGATACGTTCGCGACGGACTGCACCGGGTCACGCTATGAAGAAGCTGCGCGTGCTCGTGCTGATGCACGAGGACCTCGTCCCCCCAGACAGTCTCCAGGGCGTCAGCGAAGAGGAGATGATGGCCTGGAAGGCCGAGTTCGACGTCGTGGCCACCCTCCGCGAAATGGGCCACGAGGCGCGGCCGCTGGGCGTGCGGGACGAATTGAGCGTCGTCCGCTCGGCGATCCTCGATGGGCGCCCGCACATCGCCTTCAACCTGCTCGAGGAGTTCCACGGCGTCGGCCTGTACGACCAGCACGTGGTCAGCTACCTGGAGCTGATGAAGCAGCCCTACTCCGGCTGCAATCCCCGCGGCTTGATGCTCACGCACGACAAGCCGCTGATGAAGAAGATCCTGGCTTTCCACCGCATCCGCTCGCCGCGGTTCACGGTCTTCACCAGGCATCGCAAGATCGTGCCGGGCCGACAGCTGAGCTTCCCTTTGCTGGTCAAGTCCACGACCGAGGACGCCTCGCTGGGCATCTCGGCCGACTCGGTGGTGCACGACGACAAGCAGCTCAAGGACCGCGTCCACTACGTCCACGAGCGGATCCAGACCGACGCGATCGCCGAGGAGTACATCGAGGGCCGCGAGATCTACATGGGCGTGCTGGGCAACCAGCGGCTGCAGACGCTGCCCGTCTGGGAAATGCACTTCTCGCGGATGCCGGAGGACGTCCCGCGGATCGCCACGGCCAAGGTCAAATGGGACATCGCCTACCAGAAGAAACACGGCATCCGCACGGCCGAGGCCAAGAACCTGCCGCCGGGCATGGAGCGGGAAGTGGCGCAGCTCAGCCGCCGCGCCTACCGGGCCCTGCACCTGAGCGGCTACGCGCGGATGGACTACCGCCTGTCCGAGGAAGGGCAGCTGTACCTGCTGGAGGCAAACGCCAACCCCAACCTCTCCTACGGCGAGGACTTCGCCGAGTCGGCGCACGCCATCGGTTTGCCTTACGATGCCCTGCTGCAGCGGATTGTCAACCTGGGCCTCCGCTACCAGGCCGCCTGGCAGGGCTGACCGCCGCCCAACCGTGCATGCCCCGGGTGATCGTAGGACTTGATGCCGCGGGGTCTGGTCCGGGCCGGGGTCTGGTACATTTTTCGGCCCATCCGCCCGACCAGGCAAAGACGCGCAGGCCGAAAACATGTACCTGACCCCCTCGAATCCGGCGAGATGCTCAGCCGCGGTGTGAACGGTTACGCGGAGACTGTCAGGCATCTCGTGGCAGAGGCTTCCAGCCTGTGTGGAACGACGGTCAAGGTTCCTTGGATCTCGCGCTTCGACACGAAACTCGGTACAGCCCCGATAAACGGACCCGACCCGACCTGTGTATAATTCCCCGTACCCGTTCGCGGGACGGTGTCGGGCATCCATGGCGTCGCGGTCGCCGGCGAGCCCTTGGCGCCGGAACGCCGAGCAAGCGGCCTGCCCGCCGCGCATGCGAACAATCTCTGGGAATCAGCCCTGACGCGGCCCGGGTCGACCGCGGTACAACGTCCCGCAGAGGAGGACCTGGCATGACCCAGCGTACGCGTCGACTGGGGCAACTGGCGTTGGCGATGTCCGTCCTGGGGCTCGGCTGCCAGCGGTCTCCGGCACCCGATCAGCTCTCGGCGGCTCAGGCCGGTCAGCCGACCGCGACGTCCGCGACCGTCGGCGACAGGGTGGTCAAGAGCGAGGCGGAGTGGCGCGAACGGCTCACGCCCGAACAGTTCGACGTGACGCGGCAGAAGGGGACCGAGCGGGCATTCACAGGGGCCTACTGGGACCACCACGAGACCGGCACCTACGACTGCGCCTGCTGTGGTGCGCCGCTGTTCGACTCGCGAACCAAGTTCGACTCCGGCACCGGCTGGCCCAGCTTCACCGAACCGGTGGGCCCAGAGCAGGTCGCCTCAGCCCCCGACGACAGTTTCTACTTCATGAGCCGCACCGAGGTCCTCTGCCGCCGCTGTGATGCTCACCTCGGGCATGTGTTCAATGACGGCCCGCCGCCCACCGGGCTCCGCTACTGCATCAACTCGGCGGCCCTCCAGTTCACGCCGGCCGACCCGCCGGCCGCCGACGCGCCGCACTGACGGTGCCAAACCGTAGCCGTCGCTTCCAGCGCCGGCACTCGCGGAAACGCGGAGACTGGCAGCATCCGCCACGTGCGGGAGCCGTCCCTCAACCCTCCCAACGCTCCGTCCCGACCGGCGCCTCCCCCAGGCGGAAGCCCCCGACGCCAGTCGGTGGGAGCCGTCCCTCAACCCTCCCAACGCGGCGGCCCGACCGGCGCCTCCCCCAGGCAGAAGCCCCCGGTCCCGCCATCGAAACATCACGGCCGGGTAGCTGTTCCCCGGGACAGATACCCGTGTGTCTTCGGCGTCTTGGCGGCGTAGAAGTTCTGGATTTCGACCGAGGCGAACGGCTGCGACTGGACAACGCCGCGGACGTCGAGGTCGAGGCGGCAGCCGCCGCCGACGAGGCGCTGAAGCCAATTCAAGCGGTGCTGCCACGTTTGGATGCGCGGCTCCGGACTGAGGCCGTGCTCCAGGAACAGGTAGCGGCCGCCGGGCTTGAGCACGCGGAATACCTCGGCCAGGGCGCGCCGGGCGTCGGGAATGCTGCAGAGCGTCATCGTGCTGACGACGCAGTCGAACGTGGCCGCGTCCCAGGGAAGCTGTTCGCCGCTGGCCACCCGCTGATCGACGCGGATGCCGAGCGCCTTGCTGCGCCGCGCCAGCAGCTTGTTCATCCCCGGGTTGGGATCGACGGAGGTGATCGTGCGGACCGCGCCGGGATAGTGCGGCAGGTTCAGCCCGCTGCCGGCGCCGATCTCCAGCACGTCTCCCGCGACCCCGGCCAGCAGTTCCTGGCGGTAGCGGATCCAATGCGGCTTGTCGATCAGCCGGTCGCACAATCGCGGGAGGATGACGTCCGAGTAGAAGCTCACCGGTCTGATATACTGGGCCCGATCGGCGGCCGTCAATGCCGCGGCGCCGAGTCACCGTTCCCAGGGCGGGGCCTGGTCCATTTTTCGGCCGTCTGACTCGACCCGGCAATCACGCGCTGGCCGAAAACATCGACCTGACCCCTGGGAATTGCCGGTAGCAGACTGCCAGGATGGACGACAACTTCCACCGCCAGCCGACGCAGGGTCCACCGCCGGCGCCTGCTTCCCAGGCCCAGGCCACGGTCGAGCTTGCCGCTGCGGCGCCCCCCTTGACGCCGACGCCCGACATCCGCGCGCTGGCCGGACCGACGTATGTGCTCAAGGACGTGCTCGCCGCGGGGCCGCGCTACACGCGCACGTCGCTCCACGCGTCGGGCGGAATGGGGGTGGTCTGGCTTGCGCGCGACACGCATATCGGCCGCGACGTGGCCCTGAAGGAGTTGCCGGCCGAGGGACTCGCGGCTGCCGGCGTGCCGCTGCGGTTTCTGCGCGAAGCGCGGATTACCGGGCAGCTGGAGCATCCGGGCGTCGTCCCCGTGTATGAGCTGGGTTGCGACGCGGACACGGGGCGTCCATTCTACGCGATGCGGTTCGTCAAGGGACGGACGCTCACCGAGGTCGCCCGCGCATTCCACCGCCAGTGCGGAAGAGGGGCGTATGAGCCGCTCGGCCTGGTGAACCTGCTCACGGCGTTCGTGTCGATCTGCAATACCATCGCGTACGCCCATTCCCACGGCATTGTCCACCGCGACCTGAAGGGGGAGAACATCGTGCTGGGCGATTTCGGCGAGGTGATCGTGCTCGACTGGGGACTGGCCAAGCGGCTCGACGGGACGGACGAGGAAGCCGATGCGACACTGCCAGGAATGTCTGAACCCGCAACGGACGCGGCCAGGCAGCTGGGCAAGACGATGATGGGGCAGGTGATGGGCACCCCGGCGTACCTGTCGCCGGAGCAGGCCGCCGGGCGGCTCGACCTGGTCGGCCCCTGCAGTGATATCTTTGGGCTGGGGGCGATCCTGTATGAAATCCTTGCGGGCGAGCCGCCGTACCGGGGGAGCAGTACGGACGATCTGCTGCAGAAGGCGCGCGCCGGCGTCGTCGAGCCACCGCGCGTGCACTGGCCCGCCGTGCCGCCGGCGCTGGAGGCGGCCTGCCTGAAGGCCCTCTGCAAGGAGCCGGCGGACCGCTATCCCACGGCCGCCGAGTTCGGCCAGGAAATCCAGGGATGGCAGGACAAGCAGCGGCGGCAGGCTGAGGATGAATTGCGGCAGGCGGGACAGCGGCTGATGCGTCAGCAGGCGGCGCTGGTGGCGCTCACGCGGGGTGACGTTTTCGCCGGCCGCGACAGGGAGGCCACCTTCCGCAGAATGATCGAGGTCGCGGCCCGCACGATCGGCGTGGAGCGGGTGAGCATCTGGCGCTATACCGATGACCGCGAGGCCATTCGCTGCCAGCTTCTGTACGAACTGAGCACCGACCGCTTTTCCTCCGGCACGGAACTGCAGGCCGCCTCGTTCCCCAGCTATTTTCAAGCGCTGACCACGAGCGAGGTCATCGCGGCACGCGACGCCCGGCAGGATCCGCGGACGTGTGAGTTCACCGGGAGCTATCTCCATCCCCTGGGCATCGGCGCCATCATGGACGCCCCGATCCACGTTGGGGGCGTGATGAACGGCGTGGTCTGCCACGAGCACGTCGGCCCCCCGCGCACCTGGACGCCCGACGAACAGCTCTTCGCCATCGCGATGGCGAACCTCGTGTCGCAGGCGATCATCCAATGGGATGCCGAGCGACCTTCGGCCGGCCCGGTGTCGCGATCCGCAGACAGCGACACCACGCGGCCAACGACCAGACCGAGGAGGGGGTAAGAGGTCAGCCCGGCGGGTCCGGGTGACGAACGGGGGCGGCGTATTTCCGGGAGGGCGAGGCTCCCGCCGAGCCGGCGCGTCGAGCGGGATCGCGGTCTTCGGGAGGGCGAGGCTCCCGCCGAGCCGGCGCGTCGAGCGGGATCGCGGTCT